>ERZ1643246.796-NODE-796-length-38256-cov-19.038402_pt1 | contig 38256 bp, 41 predicted proteins | sample MGYA00579265_ERZ1643246 | MGnify/ENA primary metagenome ERZ1643246 (study PRJEB29033, sample SAMEA4952261) | chicken gut metagenome | biome: Broiler Chicken; feature: Gastrointestinal Tract; material: Caecum | place: Ireland | collected 2018 | study: Broiler...
ATACGCATTTTAGCAATTTTCTCACTTTATAGCATAACAACTGTAAAACTCAGGAAATTGAAAATATTCTAGATTTTCTATAAGATGCTAGCTTCCAATATATAATTATAAATTAAATTATTAATCTAATTTCTAATAATTAAACAACGACATGCAAAAAACAGAAAATGGCTGTTATGTTATAATTAAGGAAAAAGAGCTTATAGGTGGTGATGATATGTCATTTAATAATCTTATTGATAATTTAACCTGTGAAGAAAAGAATAATTTTGATTACTATTCACAAATTAGAGGTGTTCAACAATATAAAATTATATATGAAACCTTAGAAAAAATTGCCCCTGGTGAAATTACTTATAAGGATGTAAATTCATTTGTAAGATATGATAAGGCAATAAAGGATGTCCTTTACAAGTATTTAGGAACATTAGAAGAATATATTAAAACTTATATTTTTGCTAATTATGATCTTAAGAAAGAAGCAAAATTAACTAAAAAAGAATATATATTTTTCAATCAGTTACAAGCATTAATAGAGAAAAAAACAGTTTCTTTGGATGAAGTAAGTGAACTATATAAACGATATAGATTAAATTTTAAAGATATGGTTGACTTGCTTAAAGAATTTGAGCCTAATGGAAAATTTGTTCCTGATGAATTATATCTAATAAAAGATTTAAGAAATAATGTTATGCATCATTCACCATTATTGTTCAATATCAATGGAGCAGAAAAAGTAAATGAAACAAAAAAATTAATCACGTTATTAATTAAGCATTTACCTCTAGATTACCCAAAATATATTGCAGAAGATATAAATGATAAAACTAAGCATATAAAAAATAATATAAATGAAAAGTTATATTGTGTATTATTATGTGAATTTTAGGAGAATTTTTATGTGTGATTATGTATCTAAAAAAACTTAAGTTATCCCAAAAAAGTGTTTATTAATTGGATAAATAAAGTACAAAAGGAAGTTAAGAGCAATTATGGTTTAACATTTTCTTTTTTGCCAATAGGCAGTGGCAGTCGTAACATGGTTATAAAAAAATGTAATGAAAACTATTTTGATTTGGATTACCAAATTGTTCTTCAAAAAAAAGGTAATCTAGACATTAATAATTGTAAAAAAATAAAAAATGTTATTAGATTGGCTTTTGACAACAATAAACCTTTTGATGATTTTATAAATTGTGAAGATAGTACTCAAGCATTGACAATAAAAAATTTAAATCAAAGATATGGATTTGATATTATTATAACTTATAAACATAAAGATGATTATTATATTTTACGTAACAATAAGAACAGTAATTATAATAATAACAAGGATTATGAATGGGCAAAACAATCTTCTTTAAAGGAGTTTAGAAAAAAAATAGATATGATTAATGGTCCAAAAATGTGGAACGAACTTCGTGATAATTATAAAAATAAGCGACATAAATATAAAAATAATAATTCAAAAAAATCTTACCAAATTTTAAATGAATCTCTTTCTGAAATTTTGCATAAGAAAGAATTACGATATAACAATGTTGTAGTAATTTTATAGCTGTTTAAACATTATGGTTTAACCAAATAAGGTTGTTGCAATAGTTGATCTAATATCTAAAGAAGAAACTATAAAAATTGTTTTTAAATTATTATGATATTTGATTACAAAGTATTCCTATTATTAGATGCCAATTATATTAGATATTAATGAAAATAGTCTACCAATGGCGAAAAGATATACCCAAAGATTATAATTTCTTCAATTTACAATTTTTACATAAACCTTAATTAGATATATAAAACTTTAATTATTAGTGGTCCTCTAAATTATTAATAAATTATTTTATTGATAAGCATAAAAGATTTAGAAAAAAATAGATTGAGTCTATTAAATTCTAAATTTTTATTTTTATATGGGAATCTTTTATTCTTATGCTTAAATGTTAATAACATAGAAAAATATATAAATAGTTCTTGAGATTTGTGTCATATTACGATATAATTCAAAAGGAAAGAGGTAAGGATTATGGAAAAAATAAGGAAATATCTTAAATTTATCTTTTTATTTTTTGTCGTAATTTTCTTTATTTTATCTATTGTGGATACAGTAGAGAAAAGATATGATACAGACTTTAATCAAGAAAATATTTTAACTCATGTTGAAAGATTATCAGAAAATGGACCACGTTCAGTTTTACATAAGGATGCAAACGATAAAGCAGTAAAATATATTGCTGGTGTCTTAGAGGACTATGGATTGGTAAATGCTGATGATAGCTCTAAGCCTAGCTATTTAATTCAAAATTATACAAGCTATGATGAAAGGTATCAAGAATACAATCTTGATAATGTTATTGCCTATATTCCTAGCAATTCAATTAATCCATCTAATGAGGTTATTATGTTTATGGCTCATTTAGATTCAGTACCAATGGGTAATGGTAGTAGTGATGATGGTGTTGCTTGCTCTGTAATGCTAGAGGCTATTAGATATTATCTTGATCAAATGCAAAATGGATATGAAATGCAAAATGATTTATTATTTTGCTTTGTTAATGGAGAGGAATTTGGACTTTATGGTTCAAAGGCCTTTATGAGTGATTTTAATGGCTTTAATAATGTTACTGATCGAATTAAATTTGGTACTAATCTTGAATCACGTGGAACTAGTGGTACTGTAATTATGTTTGAGACTGGTAAAAATAATTATAAGACTATTAAGCTTTTTTCTAAGCTTAATAAAAATATTTTCTCTTGCTCAATCGCTACACTTGTTTATGATACTATGCCAAATAGTACCGATTTTACAAGCTTTAAGGATTATTATCAAGGCATAAATATGGCCAATATTTCGAATGGAGAAAATTATCATACTCAAGATGATAATTTGGCTAATTTAGGAATGAGTTATTTATCTCAGCAGGCTGATATTGTTGATAATTTGATTGATGGTTTAGCTAATTATGATTTAGATGAGCTATATACTGCTGATCAATCTGCTATTTTTTATACCTATTTAAATGTTACTACAATTATTTATAATCATACAGCTTCAATTATTTTTGGTATTCTTGTTATTTTGATGCTATTAGCTAATATTTTGGTATCTATTTTTGTAAATAAAGAAAATAAATTAAAAAAGACAGTACTTGGCTTAGTAACTTCACTTATTGCCTTAATTATAAGTGCGGTAGTTACTTTAGCTTGTTATTATATATTCCAGTTAACTGGAGCTTTATTTGGCTCAATAAATATTCATATTTTAGGCCAAGTAACCTATTCTAATATTGCAATCATTTTAGGTATAGCCTTGTTATCTGTGATTATAGTTGGCACTGTTTCACATTATGGTAAGAAATTCTTCCACATTACAAATCGTGATTTAGTTAGAAGTCAAGCCTATATTCATGCATTTTTAGGAGTTGTATTAACCTTTGTGATTCCTGATGCCAGCTACCTATTTATGTTTAGTGGTGCTTTGCTATTAATATATGAATTGGCTATTAGCGTGTTTAAAAAATATATGCTAGAGGAATATCGTTTTGAATTATTAATAATTGCTGTATATTTACCAGTTATTATTCCTGTTATTTCTTTAGCTATTGTGGCTTTAGGCTTAACAATGTCTTATGTATATGGTTTACTTTTTGCTTTAACATTATTTAATGTTGGTATTTTCTTATCTGATTATCTACCATACATTTCATTTAGAAGAATTAAAACTAAGAACACTACTAATATTGAAGGAGCACTTCATTTAGCAATTATTCCTTTGCTAATATTTTTAATTGTTAGTGTTATTAACCCAAGTCCAAGAGCTAATTTAATTGGAAAGCAAAATATTTCTACCTTACCTTATGATGATGCTTTAATTTTAGTTAAAAATCAGGATGAATTTGAATATCGTGTTTATGATTTGAATGCATATATTGCTATAAAGGAATATTGTCCTGATATGATTTATGATGATACTTACTATAAGAAGGATGCTTCAGCTGATTTTAGTGTTAATGAGATTCTTACAACTCATCAAGAAAATACAATTAATGTTATTAAGACAGCTGAATCATCTTATGTTTATTTAACATTTACTAATTATTCAGATGGTGCTTACTTTACAATTGAAACAAATGGTAATGTACAAAAATTTACATTAAGTGAAGATTATAATCAAATCTTAATTCATTCAAATAGTATAGTTACTTATTATGGTGAGGCTTGTGATGTTGAATATAAAGAAGTATTAGTTGATTATGCTAATATTTCTGAAGGAAATAATTTAATTGAACAAGGACTACATTTTAATCTTTGGTTACTAGATAACTTCAAATTAAATAATAAATAGTGATTTAACAAGAACTACCAATTTATAAGTTGGACTAAATTCAAAGGCTGTGAATCTTTAAGATTTATGGCTTTTTTACTATATAAATGAAAAATTTTAGCTAGTCAATATTGTGCTAGCAAATATATATAAACGCCAAAGATAGATAGTATGATATAATATAAATAATGTAAAGGATGTGTTATTTATGTCAAAAAGATTGTATAGAGGTAAAAGTTTAATAGAAAGAGTTAATAATTATACTCTTATAGATGTAGAAACTACTGGATATTTTCCTGGATATGATGAAATTATAGCATTTGCAGGGTTGAAAGTTAGAAATGGTATTGTAGTTGATAGCTTTCAAACCTTGATTAGTCCTAACGTTGAAATAGATGATTTTATAACAAAATTAACTGGTATTACAAACGAAATGCTTAAAACTGCTCCTTATATAGACTAAGTAATTAATTTAATTGAAGAATTTATAGCAGATGATGTTATAGTAGGGCATAATGCTAGTTTTGATGTTAACTTTATTTATGATAGTCTTTTAGTTTCTAAAAATCATTACTAAAAAAATGATTTTTTAGATACTCTTAGATTGTCAAGAAAACTTTTTCAAGATTTACCTAATTATCAACCATCAACATTGGCTAATAAATTTAACAAAGAACATTTTCCATCACACAGAGCAATAAAAGACTGCTTAGCAACTCAAGAATTGTTACAATATATTTATAAATACCTGGATGATAATTGCATAATATTACAAACACTATTTAAAAGAGAATATAAATCATATAAATTGGATGTTAATTTAATAATGGCAAATACAGATGATATAGATGAAGATAATCCATTATATGGATTAGGTATATGTTTTACAGGTACATTAGAAAAAATGAATAGAAAAGATGCTTTGCAATTGGTCGTTAATCTAGGAGGAAAACCTATGGATAGTGTAACTAAACAAACTAATTTATTAGTATTAGGAGATGTAGATTATAAAAATAATAAAGGTGATAAGAAATCTAATAAATATAAAAAAGCAGAATTACTAATCTTAAATGGTGCTGATTTAAAAATAATTAGCGAATCAACTTTCTTTGATATGGTAGATGATGACATAGAAAAAGAATATTATAGGTAAAAATATATATTTAGCAAGATATTCAAATCCGAAGTTATTATATAATTAAAATAAACTATAGATTATTTTTGTTTTAGATGTATAAAAGAATTGAGAGGTGCATTATATATGAGAATAGCTAAAGTAAAATTTAATTCTGGTGGTAAACTTTATGACTATTTTTGCTCTGACAAAAAAATTAATGAAGGTGATGTTGTATTTGTTGAAGGTACTGATCAGCCACTATATGTTTATGAAATAATAGATGTAAATCCTGAAGATACGAAAGCTTGCCATAAAGTATTAAGGCTAGCTAAGGAAAATCCTAATGTTAATTTGGCTACTAGATTTATGAATATAATTGATTGTAATTGCGAATGTATTGTAAATTCATTAGGTCCAAAAACAAATGTTTTTGGAGATATTTGTAAAGCTATTGTAGAAAATGCTCATTCAAAAGAAATTAATGATATGCTTAAAAATAATCCTAACGCAAATATATTTGATACATTTATTACTGATGCAGGAGATTTACCATCAAAAAATGTGATTCATATTGTGATGCCATTTAAATATGATGACAAATATAATAAAAATCTTAAATTAGCATTTGAAAAGGTAATTGATTTAGCTATTGAAAAAGGCTTTGAATCTATTGCAATACCTTTTGTTGGTACAGGCGCTAATGGATATAGTAAAAATGATGTTCATGAGGCCTTAGATAATACAATGTTTAAATACCAATATAAGGAAGGTATTAAGATTAACATTCTTTCAATAAATTTTAAAAATACACAAGCACGAACAAATCGTTTTGATAAAGAAAATATGTATATAATGGGAGAAGATGCTGACTCAAGAAAAGAAAATATTTTAGGTAATGGCATCTTAACATCAGATGATTACTTTTTTGATATAAAGTATGAACCAAGGTATCTAATTCGTAATGTAAATTATTTGATATCTAAGCTTTATAAAAAAGAGGATGAGTTTGATATTTTTTATGTTCAAAGTCCAATTGATTTTGTTACTTTATATAGAAAAGCAAAGGGATATAAGGAAACAGAAAAGATAACATATGTTTTTGGTACATATGAAGGATATAAAAAATATGAAGATAGTAAAAAGAAAATTCCTACAAAATATAATGATACTATTAAGAATATTAAAAAGGGTAAGCATACTGTTACAAAGTTTGAGGTGTATAGAATAGCTATTGCTCTTAAATTAAATTTTACACAAACGATTCAATTGATGACATTATTCGGATATGCATTTAATCCAATTAGTGAAGAAAATGTTGATTATGAAATATTTAATTTTATGATTAATAATAATGGCTTTGCCAAAAAAGATTGTGATCCAGAAGAATATTTCTATAATTTAGATGAAATAATTTATGAAATAATTTTTGGATAGTATTGATAATGTGTTTTGAATAGGTAATAAACCTTAAGTATAAAAATATTTAAGGTTTTTATTTTTTTTAAAATAGGGTACTATTATACCCCAAAGTCGAAGTTTAAGATAATTATAATAGAAGTGTAATCAAAAATGATTACTAATATTTGAATATTGTTCCTGCTTTAGTTTCTATATTAGGATAGTCATAAATTACTAAAGCATGTTATCTTTTATGTTCCCCTTTCTAAACTGACTATCCTAATAATCTAAAATTATCTTATCAAGTATTAAAAATACTTATGTTTATATAAAATTAACAATGCTATATAGAAGGAAGGTAATAAATAAATTATAGTATTTAATAAGGTGGGGTAGAAAAGTACCCAAAATAAGAAAAAATGATTTAGTAAAATAAAAATGTAAAAAAAAATTGGAGGAAAATAAAATGACATTAGAAGAAGCAAAGAAAGCAATTAATATTATGAAAAAACAAGGATATACAGATGAACAAATTCAATATGGATTTTTCATGATGTATTTTAATGGTCAAATTGATTTAGGAGCCCTAAATGGATTAATAAATCTATTAGGATATCATTTAGAAGATGAATTTCTTAATATGACTAAGAAAGAACAATTAAAATGGTTTAAAGGAAAAAGATAAAATGAAAAGAAGACAATATGCAATTATTATTGAAGATGGTATTACCATAAGAGTTGAGGAAATAAACACAATTAAAGAGGCAATTGATGTAATTCATCCAGAAACATATGGCTTTTTTTGGTATGAAGAAGATTCTATGCCATCAATGTGTATCGATACAAATAATTTTAAAGGCTTAAAAGAATATTTATTTTGGCTAAATTATGATAAGTATCATCCAAGTATTAAAATATATGTAGATGCTCTTAATAAGCTTAGTAGAGTAAAGCATTTAAGACAATTAAGACCAATTATTGAAATGTTTAATAGAATGTTTAAAGGTATTAATTGTGAAAATAGGCTATATTTAAATAGCATCAATTATAAAGAATATAAAGGCAAATTAAAAAGAAGGTAAGATATTATGTTTGGAGCAATTATAGGAGATGTTGTTGGTTCAAGATTTGAATTTAATAACATAAAAACAAAAGAGTTTGAACTTGTTGCACACGATTCTGAATTTACAGATGATACAGTAATGACAATCGCAGTAATGGATTGGATGTGTCATGCATCTGATCTATATGATAAAAAAGAAGCTTCTGCTTTTTTACAAAAATGGGCACAAAAGTATCCTAATGCTGGTTATGGCGATATGTTTTGTAAATGGAAGGATATGAAAAATCCTGTACCATATAATTCATGTGGTAATGGAAGTGCAATGAGAATTAGTGTGGTTGGGTGGATGTGTGATAGCGAAAATGAGGTGAAAGAAATTTCATCAATCATTACAGGTGTTACACACAATCACAAAGAAGGATTAAAAGGGGCAGAAGTTACTGCAATGATGATTTTTAAGGCTAGATTTGGTGCTTCTAAAGAAGAATTAAAAGAATATGCAGTAAGTATGTACCCGGAGATTAGTTCATTAGACTATGAGGAGTTAAGAAAAACATATATTCATGGACCTGAAATATGTCAGGTTACTGTACCTCAAGCTATATATTGTTTTTTAATTTCTAAGAATTTTGAAGACTGCCTAAGAACGACAATCTCTATTGGTGGAGATTGTGATACCACAGCTGCCATTAGTTGTGCTATTGCTGAAGCATATTATGGTGATATTCCAAGTGAATTAATAGATCAAGTAAAAAAGAAATTACCTGGTGAAATGTTAAAAGTAATTTCTGATGTCAAATGGTTATATATGCTAAAATAGGAGGAAATTAAAATGGAAAGAACAATTAAAGTAACAGGAAGAGGAAATATTAATCTAAAGCCAGATTTAACAATTATTGAATTGAGATTAACCAAAGTTGAGGAAGGTTATCATAATACGCTTGGAAGAGCTACAAGTGATGTGGCTGAGGTTAAGAATAAGTTGGTTGAATTAGGTTTCAATAGAAATGACCTTAAAACTACTTATTTTAATGTTAATACTGAGTATCAATCATACAAGGATAATAATGGGAATTGGGCAACTGAATTTGTTGGATATCGTTATAATCAAACACTTAAATTTTCATTTGATGTGGATAATAAGTTGCTAGGTAAAGTTTTATATGCATTAGGTGGTTTAAAATGTAGTCCAAAATTTGATATAATATATACAGTTAAGGACGATGAAGAAGCCAAAAATCTATTATTAAAAGATGCAGTTAAGGATGCCAATAGGAAGGCACAAATTATTGCAGAGGCTTCAAATTTAAATTTAGGTGATATTTTAAGCATTGATTATAGTTTTATGAGCGTAGAATTTTCAGAGCGTATATTTGATAATAAAATGGATTTAATAAACGGTGAAATTGGTTGTAATAACTCATTGAATGTTGATTTTGAACCAGATGATATTAAGGCAAGTGATACAATCACTGTATTATATGCAATAAAATAATTTAAACTTTATTTGGTACTATAATTTTTTAATATGTAAAAACATTTAATTTTAATAGTAAAATAATTCCCAAAACTTTTGTTTCTTACATAGTTTTAGGAATGAAATCCCAAAACTTTTAATTCATTCATTTAAGTGAATAATGAAATTAATATGAATATATATCTATGTTAGTTTTGGATAGATTAATAGCTTTTAAAGATAAACAAATTATTAAGGTTGTCACAGGAATTGGAAGATGTGGTAAGTCTACATTGTTTGAAATTTATCAAGACTATTTAATTGGTAATGGTGTTTTACATGAACAAATTATAAGCATTAATTTTGAAGATTATGATTATGAAGAACTAACAGAACCTAAAAGTTTGTATAAATATATTAAAGATAGATTGTATACTGATAAAAAAATATATGTTCTTTTAGATGAAGTACAAAAATATATCGCGAATATATTGAATTTGGCTCATTTCCTTATGTATTAAAATTGAATAAAAATAAAAAAAATATAAAATATTACCTAGATGTCTTACTATTACAATCATATTAAAGGATGTCGTTCAAAGACATAAAATAGCAGATGTTTTAATGTTTAAAAGTATTTTACGTTTTTTATTTAATAATATTGGAAATCAGCTATCTAGCAAAAAAATTGCTGACACTCTAACTTCTAATGGAAGAAAGATAGATGCTAAAACTGTTGAAAAGTATATTAACGCTTTGATTGAAAGTTATATAATCTATCAAGCTAATAGATACAATATAAAAGGCAAAGAATACTTAAAAACATTAGAAAAGTACTATATTGTAGATATTGGGTTAAGATATTCATTGTTAGGATCTAGGTCATATGATACAGGTCACATATTAGAAATGTCGTCTATTTAGAATTAATTAGAAGAGGGTATGAGGTATATGTTGGAAAAATTAATGATTTAGAGGTTGATTTTGTAGCGATGTCTTTAGATAATGTAATCTATTATCAGGTGGCAGCCACTACAAAAGATAATCAAACATTATAAAGAGAGCTATCTTCATTAGAAAAGATTAGTGATCACTATCAAAAATTTATTTTGACATTAGATGATGAACCAGAGGTAAATTATAATGGAATAAGAAAAGTTAATGTTTTAGATTGGCTGATAGGTAAGGTACAGTAACAATAATATTTATTAATATTTTAACTTTTATTATAAAATAATCTTATTATATTATCTTTGTGTTCATTATCTATGCTAGTACAATTTAGAAAATTTTATTAATTACATTAAATAAAAAGAGATTAAATGAGTTTTACGAAGGTATATGAAGTAATCTATCCAATATGGAATTAGCTAATAATGGATCGCTAAATATTTTACCCCATCTAGATAATGGCTTATTAGTCGTTACTATGGTATAATTTTTCTCATACATTTTAATGGTGTAAATGTCAATTAAAAAATATCCTCATCCCCAACCTACACTTTTAAAATACCATATACAATTAAATTTGATTAGGTAGTTATTTTTAGATTAAAGTGGTAAAATGTTGTTATATAGGGGAGGCTTTAAAAATGAAAATAATACATGCTGCTGATTTACATATTGGTAGTGCTTTTGGTGATTTTTCTAATGAAGCTAAAAGACAAAGAAAGGCTGAACTTGTAAATTCATTTAAAAGAATAGTTGATTATGCTCATGAAAATTCGATAAGTATTATTTTATTATCAGGCGATGTGTTTGATAAGGATAGAGTAAATAAGGCTGATAAGGATTATTTTTATCAGATTATAGAAGGTAACCCTGATATTAGCTTTTATTATTTAAAGGGTAATCATGATATTAAAAGTGAAGTAAATAAGGAAGATATTCCGAATTTGTTTTTATTTAATAATGAATGGAAATATTATAATGTTAAAGATGTTGTAATAGCTGGAGTTGAAATTTCTTCTAATAATAAATCTATTATACCTTCAACCTTAAATTTAACTAGTGATAAATTTAATATTGTTATGCTTCATTCAGATATTAAAGAATTGGTAATCAATAAATTTAAAAATAAATTTATTGATTATATGGCCTTAGGACATATTCATAGCTATTCTTGTAATAATTTGGATTCTAGGGGTGTGTATGTATATAGCGGTTGCCTAGAAGGAAGAGGATTTGATGAGTTTGGAGAAAAGGGCTTTGTAGTTATAGATAGTATAGCTAAAACTCATCAGTTTATTCCTTTTGCGGTTAGAGGAGTATATGAGGTTAAGATTGATATTACAAATACTAAAACGCTATATGATGCAGTAAAATTAATTGAAGAAAAAATGCTTTTTATACCAAAAGGTTCAATCGCTAGAAGTATTGTAATTGGGAGTGTTACATATCCATTATCTGAGTTAGATAAAAGATTACATTTAGCACTTGATTTTAAATTTATGTACTATGAGGTTAAAAATAAAACTACTAAGCTATTAAATCTTATAGATTATCAGCATGATCTTTCCTTAAGAGGCGAGGTTATTAGAACAATATTATCTAAAAAATTGGATTTGGATAAACAAAACCAAATTTTAGATGATTGTATTAAGCTTTTAAATGGGGAGGACATTGATTTATGCGATTAATATCATGCCATATTGAAAACTTTGGAGCACTAGAAAATTTAGATATTAAATTTAATAAAAATATGAATTCCTATTGTAAAGAAAATGGTGTTGGAAAAACAACATTAGCTACATTTATTAAAGCTATGTTTTATGGCTTTGAAAAGAAAAAGTCATTAGAGTTTCCAGATAGGCTTCATTACTTTCCTTTTAAGGGTGGAAATATAAATTATGGAGGTAATTTAGTTTTTGAAGCAAAAGGAAAAATATACAAAATTGAAAGAATATTTGATGCTAAAAGTGATAGTAAGGATTTCATTGAGGTCAAGGATCAATATGGAAATACCATAAATTGTGGTGATGCTTTAGGAGAATATTTTTTTAATATAGATTTGAAGTCTTTTGAAAAAACCTTGTTTGTTAGTAATGAAGATTTAAGTATAAAAACGACAGAGTCTATAAATAAAAAGCTTTTAGGATTTGTTAATGATATTGATGAATCAAAAATTAATAAAATATTAAGTGAAAAGATTAAAAGTCTTGAAAGCACTAGGAAGAATTCTATAGGAATTATAGAAAGCTATAATATAAAAATAAATAATGTAGAACAACAAATTGCCCAGGCAAATATTCTTTTGGCAAATTTAGGCTTAAAATATAATAAATATAATCAATTAAATGAGGAAATAAATAAATTATATAAACAAAAGGATCAGCTTAAAAATTTAGAGGTTTATAAGGCTAAGTATGAAGCTATTAATACTAAGAAAAAAGAAATTGAAGCTAATAAAAAACTAAAACAAGCTTTAGATAATAAATATCAAAAAGGACTACCTAGTTGTAGTGAATTAGATGAACTTAAAAAATTATGTCAAAATGGTGATAGGCTTGCTGTTAAAGAAGCTGAATATAGACTGAATGAAAACGAAGAAAAATCTTTCTTAGAATTACAAAATACTTATCATGATAATGCTTTTACTTTTGATGAAATTTCTTCCTTGAGAGCATCTATAGCAAATAAAAACCAGGCAATTATTAGAAAAAAAGACTATCTTATATCTAAGCCAGATGATGTAGAGCTTTTAAAGCTATCTAATATATTTAACAATGGTGAAGTAGCTAAAGAAGAAATTGAGAAGTATGATAGCTTAGTTGTAAATTGGTTAAAGGAAGAATCTTTATTAAAGGACAATAGCTTTAATGAAGATAAAAATATAGCTAATATAAAAAATAGATTTATTTTTTCAAAACCATCAGCTACTGAATTAGATGATATTAATAATAAGATAAAGGAGTATGAGGATAATACTTTAAAAATAGATGCCTATAATCAAAGCGTATATAGTCACAAGCCTTCAAAATTTAGATTAAAAGGCTTAATAATGGCGTTAAGCTTGATTTTGTTTATAGTAGGTGTATGCTTATTATTTTTTATGCTTTATCTAGGAATTACATTAAGCCTTATAGGAATAATTACATTTTTAATTTCCATCCTATTTATAAAAGTAGACAAAACAATTATAAATAAAAAGTCTTTAGAACAAATTACTGACCTTAAGGCTAAAAATAATGTTATTGCTAATCAATTACGGGCTTATTTTGCTAATTATAGATTGTCATCGGATAATTTTTCATTTAATTTAGAAAGACTAAAAATGGATTTAGATGCTTTAACAGAGTATGAACAATTAGAAAATAAAAATAAAATGAAGCTTTTTGATTTAGTTAAAAAGCACAATGATGATAAACAAAGAATAATCCAATTTTATAATCAATATGAATGTATTGATAACGATATTAGTAGGCTTCCTAGCCTGTTAAAGGACAAGCTTTTACATTATAAAAGTCTAAAAAATCAAAAACAGCTTTATAATAATAACATTAATAAAGAAGATAAGATAATTAATGAAGAAAACAATAAAATAAATAATATATTTTTTAGGCACAATATTTTATTAGAAAATGAATTAGATGATGTGGTAGTCCAAAAGCTTGAACTTGATAGTAGTAAATATCAAAGTCTTAAGGAAAAAACAAAAAAATTAGCTGATATTAACAAAGCCATAAAAGAAAATGATGATAAAATAAGTGCTATTTTATCTAAATATTCATTAAGTAAAAATTTTGATTTTCAAAATCAATATTTAGATTTAAAAAAAGATAAGGATGAATATGATAGACTGATAAATAAAATAGCTTTTGATAAAGATGATCTAGAAACATTTATAAAAAATAATAAATTAAACGATATTATAATAGATGATAATATTGATTTAGATGATGAGGCTATCGATAAAAAAATAAACGAATTAAATATTAATTTATCTACAATTGATAATGAAATTAAAGAGGATGAAAATATAATTAATAATGTCGATGATTTAAAGGCTGAAATTCAAAGATTGACCCAGAATAAAAACAAAAGTATAGAAAGGCTAGATGATTTAAAAATATTACAGCAATGCTTTTTAGAGGCTGAGGGCAATTTAAAGGAAAAATATATTACTCCTATATTTTCATCATTTATTAAATTTACTAATAAAATAAGTAGTAAGCTTTCATTAAATGTAAAAATGGATTATGATTTTAATCTAAAGTATGATATTTTAGGTAAAGAAAGAGATTATAAGCATTTATCAGAGGGCTTGAAAACCTGCCTAGCATTATGCATGAGGCTTGCTATAATTGAAAATATGTACAAGGATGAAAAGCTATTTATGATATTAGATGACCCATTTACTAGCTTAGATCAAAATAACATTAATAAATGCATAGAGGTTTTAAAGGAACTCTCTAAAGAAAGTCAAATTATATATTTTTGTTGTCATGAAAGTAGAAGTATTTAATGATAAGTATTTTTTAATATTATGAAAATATTATAAATCTTTTTTACTTTTTGCCAAATAATATAATATTTACATTAATTTATTTGTCAAATAATCTATAAAAATTAATAATTGTTGATTTTTTGATAATGATAAGAGTATAATATTAGTAGATGTAATTTAGAGGGGGAGGAATTAAATATGAAATATTGTTCACATTGTGGAAGTGAAGTTCAAGATGATGCAATTTATTGCCCAAATTGTGGTGCTTTAATTGCCCAAAGCAATGACAATACCAATGCTAATACTAATGTTTATGTGGAAAAGATTAGTGGATTTGCTATAGCGGGCTTTGTTTGTTCATTCTTTATTCCTTTATTAGGATGGATTTTTGGAGGTATTGCTCTTAGTAAATCAAAACAAACTAATAAGAGTAAGAATTTATCGATTGCCGCAATTATTATCGCATCAGTTGTCTTTGTAATAAATTTTATACTTCAAATTTTTAATTATGACTTATTGTTTTGGGTTTTATAGTAATAAAAATCTAACTTTTTAAAGTTTTGTATTTCAAAGTTTTTTAAATTTTATAAATAGAAAAGGTCTAGAAATTGATTAATCTCTAGACCAAATTTTTTTTACAATAAAGACTTGTAAAGCTTAGCGATATCTTCAACTGATGTATCTTTTGGATTACCTGGCCTACAAGCATCATTATAAGCACTTTGGGCAAGGAAGTTTATATCCTCTTTTTTGACTATATCCTTTAAGCTTTGAGGAATTCCTACGGCGATTGCAAGATTTCTAACTGCCTCAACAGCAGCCTTACGATATTCTTCTGAAGTCATATTTTCGGTATTTTTAACGCCCATAGCCCTTGCTATATCACGATATTTTTCACCAGTACAGCAGGCATTATACTCCATAACAGTTGGTAGAATAATCGCATTAGCAATGCCATGAGGAGTATCATATAAGGCTCCTAAAGGGTGAGCCATAGAGTGAACTATACCCAATCCTACATTACTAAAGCCCATGCCAGCAATATATTGTCCTAAAGCCATATCCTCTCTACTCTTTGGATCATTATTACAAGCTCCTGGTAAGGCTCTTGCAATAATTTCTATGGCCTTTAGATGGAACATATCAGATAATTCCCAGGCACCTTTTGTAATATAGCCTTCGATAGCATGAGTAAGAGCATCCATACCAGTAGATGCTGTTAGCATTTTTGGCATAGAAGACATCATATCAGGGTCAACAAAGGCTACAACAGGGATATCATGAGGGTCGACACAAACAAATTTTCTTTGTTTATTTTCATCAGTTATTACGTAGTTAATAGTAACCTCAGCAGCTGTACCAGCAGTAGTTGGTACTGCAAAAATATCAACAGCTTTATTTTTGGTTTCTACCGCGCCCTCAAGGCTTAATACATCTTCATGTTCTGGATTTTTATAGATGATACCTATAGCTTTAGCTGTATCAATTACTGACCCACCACCAACGGCAATTATATAATCACAGTTAGCATCTTTAAATAGCTTTAATCCATCTAAGACATTTTTAACGGTTGGATTAGCTTTGATATCTGAAAAAATTTGATAAGCTATTTTAGCATTTTCTAATACATCAAGTACTTTTTTAGTAACCTTAAATTTTAAAAGTGATTCATCAGTACAAACAAATGCTTTTTTAAAGCCTCTGGCCTTAGTTTCTGTGGCAATAGCGTTAATTGCTCCGAAGTTATGATAAGAAGTTTCATTAAGTATAAAGCGATTCATATTTTACCTACCTTTCTTTTTATTTTTATAGTTTGATCCTTCTAATAATATTTTACTTTTATTTTTTTAAAAAAACAAGAAAGTTGTTTAATAATAAATTTGTACAAAAAGCTAAAAAATTTAGTAGTTTTTATAAAAAATGCTTAATTTATGCTATACTTATAATAAGGAAAAATCTTTTTTATAAAGAAGGTGTTATTTTGATACCAAACTATATAAATGAATGGATTGAAATAATAGAAAATATGAATACTACCACAACCTATAAGCTAGCATGGGGTAAGGCAATAATTGATTGTATAAAAGATAATAATTATGAGGAAAAAGAAGGTTTTATTTTAATAACAATCGACTCACTAGCTTATAATGTATTACGATATTATTGGAATCAAGAATATTTTTTTCATTTAAAACAGGCTGGTCCACAGGCAAAAAATAAATCAATAATATTAGAAGAGGTTATTAAACTAATAAATATTTATGAACAAATAGTGTGTAGTAAGAATCCTATATGGTTTGATAGGGCTGTTTTGGATATAAAGAAGCATAATTTGCCTAAATTTAATCAAGCTATACGAAGAATTGGGAAAAATTTAATTGATAATCCCTGCAAGTATTTTGTTCACATAGGTAATGAAAAATATTATTATGTATATAATTTAAATGCTAATAAAAATATGATTTTAATTAAAAAATGTGATGCTAGCTGTTTAAATGAATATGCAAATATTTTAATTCAAATTATAAATTATAAATGGTCACAGCTATTAGAGGAGTATAATAATGCTCCTAAAATCAACCAAAAGGTAGCTAGAGCCTCAGAAAGAAAAATTAGAAGGAAGAATTTAAGTAATTTCATTAAATACTTAATCTTGACATCTAATAATGAATATAAGGATTTTTATACTGGTAAAATTTTAGATAAGCATGATATTTCTGTTGACCATGTAATCCCATGGAGCTTTATGTATTCTGATGACATATGGAATTTAGTTTTAACATCTAAGTCATATAATAGCTCTAAAGGAAATAGAGTTCCAACAGAGGAGGAAATAAAATTATTAAATAAAAGAAATATTGAACTATTAAAGGTTATAGAAGATAAAAAATATAAAGAAAAGCTGGCCGAAGCTATTAATAATAATTATGTTGATAAATTCTATAATAATTGTAAATATGAATTAAAATACTAAAGGAGTATCACATGGATATTAATGAAAAATACTATGAACAAAATGCTGATAAGTTCATAGTAGATACAATTAATTGTAATATGAATGATTTATACCATTTATTTGAAAAAGAGCTTACAAATCCCAAGACAATTTTAGATTTAGGTTTTGGATCTGGGAGAGATTCAAAATACTTTCATTCTAAAGGCTATGATGTTTATGCGATTGATCCCTCTAAGGCATTTTGTGAGCACGCTTTAAAAATTGGCATCCCAAATGTTTATAATATTGAGGCCCAAGCTATGAATTTTGAAAACAAGTTTGATGGTATTTGGGCATGTGCTTCATTATTACATATTCCCTCAACACAATTAAATTCAGTTTTTAAAAAATGTTATCAAGCCTTAAAACCAAATGGAATAATGTATGTATCATTTAAATATGGTAGCTTTGAAGGAATTAGAAATGGAAGATTTTTTTTAGATTTAAATGAAAAAAGCTTAAAAAAATATTTAAGTGATACTAATTTTAAAATTATTTTATTATGTGTTACAGATGATGTAAGAGATGATAAAACTACTAAGTGGTTAAATGCTATTTTAAAAAAATATAATTAAAACTATAGATAATATAAAATTAATTATAAAAAAGGAGGAAGTTTATGAAAAAAATATACTTTACTATTTTATTAATAATTCTAATATTATGCTTTCCTTTAAATATTAGTGCTAATATGGCAGCACCTGACTCAAATGATTTAGCCACCCAAATTACTTTTCAAAAGAATGATGATTTAGTAGTAACAAGTGAAATAATAGATATTCATTTTAAAGAGACTATTGCTAATATTGATGTTAAGTATAAAATGAAAAACATTAATAATAGCCAAGTAACAACACCATCTATGTTTATTTCTCCTAATATAGATGGCGAGGCTATCACAATTTATGCTAATGATAAGAAATTAGATTACACTACTAAAGAATATTATGCTTCGTACGAATATTTAAATACAAATGATTGGCAATATGTTATTTTAGAGCCTGAGCATTCTAATTCTCTTGAGGTTTCAGTTAATACCATTACCTTTGATTTAAACTTTGAACCATTAGAAGAATATGAGGTTAGAGTTAATTATAATTATCGATTAGGTGGTAGAGCAAATCGAGATGATGACTTAAAATATGCCACCTTAGAATATTTTTTAACTCCAGCTGCAATGTGGAAGGATTTTAAAAATTTAGAAATTAATCTATATCTTGATGAAAGTTTACCAAAGCTTGATTATTCTAGTCTAAAATTTGAAAATTTAGGTGATAGGCATTATCAGTATAAGGCAAATGAATTACCAACTGAAAATTTGAACATAACTTTAAATCAAAGTGGTTGGCAGGAGTTTTGGTCGAGCTTTAAAAATCCCTATAATTATTTTTATTTGATTTTTTATTTACCAATTATTTTATTAGCTATTATCATTATAGCTATTGGAGTTATAATCTATAAAAAAAGGAAAAAAACGACTAAAAATATTTAATATTAATCTATGGACATGATGAAAATCATGTCTATTATTTTTATTTGAAAATATAAAAAATACCTCAAAAGAGGTATTTAATAACTATTAGTTATGCTTATTATCTGTTATATTATCAATTGCGATAACTATTGCAATTAAAAATGGCAGATCTTTTTCATCAGCCTCAAGCTCAAAGGCATCAGCAATAAAGGTAATTTGTCTTCTAATAGTTCCAAATAATTCACCGTTTTTTAATATATTGGCACTTAAACTGAAGAATTTACCATCTATTTTGATTTCATCTTTGTTTCCTAAGATAAAATAATCATTTTTAACATTAAAGAATTTATCCTTAACAGTGGCAATTTTTTCATTATTGTTATCATAGATAAAAGCCTTGTGAACAAAGAAGTTAAACCATTTATTTCTTATTTTAAAAAGCTTATTTCCATTTAAATCAAAAACCCATTTTACTCTTGTAATACTAAAAGCTCTTCCTTTAACCTTATAAACATCTTCTTTATTTTCATTTATAACCGAAGAAGCACCACCAATAGAAAACAATTTATTTTTTATATATACTTTCATAATATTCTCCCCTTTTAAATTATATTTGAAATATATTTACCTAAAAAAATTGCTATAGCTACCCAAGCAATTATTTTAATTATGAAAAGAAATAGCCATCTTCTTTTACATTTTTTATTAACACTATAAACGTTTTTTAATTCTAATAGCTCATTATCAGCTTCATATTCAACAGCTTTTTGTTGCTTTTTTAGGGTGTTAAATTTAAATTTAATATTACTATTTTTATTAACATGTAGTTTAAAGGAACAATCAATAGCTATACATTTTCGATCATAGAAAGGATTAAATATTCCTAAAACACTAACAATAAAGGCAATTAATGAATATAGCCACCACAAATTGCTATTTAATTCATGCTCAGATGTTAAAGTTATTTCTATTTCGTCTTTATCAGTTTCTAGCATGCCTTCATAGGAACCAAATTCATTCATAAAAAGCTTTATAACTTGATTATCAACGATAAGAGTAGGAATTATTTTAGAATTAATTCCAGTTAGCTTAAAGTTTACTGTATTCATGAAATCACCCCCAGGGCAAAGACTACTATTATAAGAGTAGCTACAGCTATAACTAAAATAGATAAAATCACTCTTGCAGTATGCTTTTGGCGTTTATCAACAAGTAATAGGATTAAAGATATAATTGAACAAATTATTGTAATAGAGGCAAAAATATAGAGATTGTTTAAAAAAAATTGGGATAATGATGCTGAAATTTTAATGGCATTACCTAATGAGTCCATAAAATTAGGAGCTATCATAAATATAAAACCTAGAGTAAAAATAATCGCAATTGCTCCAATTAGAAAAATAAAAATTATCGAGACGAAGGATAAGAAACCACAAAGGCATAGGATCAGTGAAAAAATGGAAATATTAGAAAAAATTTTTCCTAGTCTTGTTAAGAAACTTTTAAAATAATTGTTGGCAAGAGTTGTTTGTTTTTGCATAATAAACACCTCCATGTCTAATCGGATATATTTTCTTCGATTTTATTATAAAATATTTGTATAATAATGTCAAATAATAGATAATACAGAATTTTTTATAGAGTCATCAACTTTAAATGGCAAATAAAATTTATGGATAAAAGTTTGTAAATTTGATATAATAGTATTAAAATTAAGTTATAAGTTATTTTTTTTTATTAGCAAATTTTATAAAATAATAAAATGACTTTTTAAAGACTTATAATCATCTTTATTATATTTTTTTATATAAATTTTGGATGTTAGGTTAAATTTTATTAAACTAAAAATGACTAAATAGTCATTAAGTAATCTAAAAGCTATGTTGTACTCATAGCTATAAATTAAACTAAATAAGGAGAAAGAATAATTAAGAGTACAATTTAATTATTTTTGGTAAATATCATGAAAAAAATTGATGTTATAGTAAAGGATAAAACAACCCTAGAGCTAACAATGGATGCCAACAAGGGCGATATAATAGATTTAAAGGAACTTGTTCAATTAGATACAACTTATTTAGACTTTTTAATCGAAGAGGGAAAGGATAAGGTTTATCAATCAAAGCTTTTAGAGGCTAAAAAAGCTATAGAGGCTACAAATCAAATTGAAATAAATAATTTAAAAAATCAAATTGAAAATTTAAAAAAGGAAAATATTACGTCTTTAAAAATTAAAGAGGATGAGATAGCTAAGCTTTATAATGATAAAATTGCCGCCCTACAAAAGGATATTGAAGTTTTAAAATCAAATAAAAAGGCTGAGCTAGAGGCAATAACAAGTAAAAATGATGCCCAACTAAATAAAATTCAAGCTGAAAATAGTTCTAAATATCAACAACTATTACAAGAATATAATGTTTTAAAGAGCAATTATGATGTTCAAATAAATCAAAATAAAATAGAATTAGAAGCTAAATATAGTAGTGAAATAAATTCATTAAAGTTAAAAAATGAAAGTGATAGATTATTAGCTGAAGCAAATATTGAAAAACTAAAATTAAATTTAGTAAATGAAAAGGATAAAGAAATTGCGAATTTAAAATTAAAATTTGATGATGATTTAAAGGCTAAGGATGATATTATTAATAATCTTCAAAGAGCTAAGGCTTCTATGAATGTAAAACAAACAGGAGAGGATTTAGAGGCCTGGTGTGATAATGAGGTTACTTCATATATGCAAAATGGCCTATTTAACTGCTTATGGATTAAAGATAATAAGGTTGTAAAGGATGAAGATGAGCTAAAGGGCTCTAAGGCGGATTATATTTTTAAAATTTATGCTAGTGATAAGCACCTAGAAAATGAACTGCTTGCCTCAGTATGTATGGATATGAAGGATGAAAATCCTGATTCAATAAATAAAAAAACAAATGCAGATTATTATAAGCAATTAGATAAAAATAGAATCAAAAAGAATTGTAAATATGCATTATTAGTAAGTAATCTTGAAATGGATAAGCCTAATGTTTTACCAATTTTTAAAGTAAGAGAATATGAAAATATGTATGTAGTTCGTCCAGCTTATTTAATGGTATTTTTAAATATGATTACCTCATTAACAACTAGATTTTCTGATTTATTATTAAGTAAAGAAATTCAAAAGCTTCAGCTTAAATCTAAACTTGATTTAACTGAGGAATTTGAAGCTATAAAGAAAACATATTTAGATAAACCATTAGAATTACTAGAAAAGGCAATACTTAGTATAGTAGGAAGTTCGGAAACAATTAAAAAAGCTTGTAAAAATATCGATGATCAATGTGAGAAAATTAATCAAAGCTATATTAAGCAAATAACTGAAAAATTGGATAAATATTACCTTAAATTAAATAAGGATGTTATTAAAAAATTAGAAGAAGAGGAATAAAATGGTTGGAAAATATAAAGTAATAACCTTGTGTGGAAGTACAAAATTTAAAGATGATTTCATCAAAGAACAAAAACGATTAACTTTACAGGGCAATATTGTAATTTCAGTTGGTTTATTTGGGCATTGTGGTGATGATGAAGAATGGCAAGAAGGAACCAAAGAAATGCTTGATGATATGCATAAGCGTAAAATTGATATGGCTGATGAAATATTTGTTATAAATAAAAACAAATATATCGGTGAATCTACAAAGTCAGAAATTGAATATGCTAAAAAGACTAATAAAAGAATAACTTATATGGAAAACTAGAGGAAGCTATGAAATATAAAGTCGAAATAACAGAAATTCTTCAAAAAACTATAGAGTTAGAGGCTAGCGATGAAAAAGAGGCTATTCTTGAAGTAAAGCATAGATATTATGCTGAAAATATAATATTAGATGATACTTGCTATATAGATACAAGCTTTGATATTAGAGATTAAAAGTATTTAATATAATATGGACTTATATAATAAATTTATAAGTCTTTTTTTTTATTAGGAAATAGTTGATATGTCAACTAAATGAGAATATAATTATCTCGGTGATATTTTATGAACGATAGATATAGACATATTTTAAAGATTGTAAGAAATATGAGAATTGAAAAAAATAGAAATGGTGAGATTTTAAATGAAAATGAAAGAGAGGCATTAAGATATATAATTAAGCATCCGCAATGTATATTAAATGATGTTGTGTGGTATTTAAATGTTAATAAAGCGTTAGTTAGTAGAATATGTAAGAAGCTTAATGAATTAGGTTATATTGCTATAAATAGTGGTAATGATAAGCGAAAAAAATATTTAATGGCAACTAAATTAGGTCAAGAATATAAGGAAAAAAGCCAAAACTTTGAGCATAAATATTTTTTAGAGCTATTTCAAGGCATTGATGATAAAAAGTTAGAGGTATTTTTTGATGTTTTAGAATTACTTTATTTACGCTCTAAAAAAAGAAGAAAGGAGTATTAGTCTAATGCAATACGATAGGATAAGAACTTATTTTAAAGAAAATAAGGGTATTGTCATATTATTATGCATAACAGCTACCTGTTTTGATGGCTTGATGTGGGTTTTGCCTATTTTAGAGGGTATTACTATCAATAGTCTATACTTAAATGAAGTAAGAAAAATAGTGACAATAGTTTTATTATTTTTAGGCTTTGTTTTATTTGTTCAAATTAATAGATTTTTCAAAAGATTTTTAGTTCGAGTTTTTGCTAATAGGATCGCGTTAAGGATGAGACAAATAAGCTTTGATAATTTATTAAAAAAAGATATTAATTATTTTATTAAAGAATCAGTAGGGCAAATTTTAAATAAAAATTTAACAGATATATATGATACTACAGAAGGAATTAGAAAAATTACAACTGAGGTATTTGATACATTTTTGCTTCTTATTGGTTACGTAGGTTCAATGCTTTTTTTGGATTATCAAATTACGTTATTAGTATTAATACCAATTATTATATCAATATTATTAGCTCAATTTTTAAAGAAGATTATTTATAAATATAATAAAGATTATAAGGAATATCTTTCTTACAATAAAGATATTAATCTTACTCTTTTAAATAATGAATTAAATTATCGAGGCCTAGGAATTAGTGCTAATTATGATAAATTATATGAAGAATCAACAAAGATTCTAACTAAAAAAAATCAAAAGGCTTTAATGCTTCAAAGTAATATGGAGCCTATCTATCAAGCTATTGCTTTAATGGGATTAATTTTTATCATATTAATTGGTGGAAATAAGGTAATTAATGAAACCTATCTGATTGGCGTATTAACAGCTTATTTAACAACATATATGTTAGTATGTAAAAAGGCTAGTAAGGTTGGTAAGGTATTTAATGCCTATCAAGCCTTTAGGGTTTCATTTGAGCGCGCTAAGGAATTTTTAACTACTACTAAAGATGAATATTGTGAGCCTATATTTAGCTATGGTGGTCTAGATTTAATAAATTTTCAAGCTTATAATCCGAAATATAATTCACCTATTTTAAATATCCATATTGATGATAAAAAGATAATAGGAATATGTGGCAAAATTCATTGTGGGAAATCAACAATTTTAAAGGCCTTAGCTGGAGTTTTGCAATATAATGGTCAAGCACTTTTAAAGGGAGTTGATATAAAGGATTTGGCAACCTCCTCAAATAGCTATGTAGGATTTTGTACGGTGGATGCTAAACTATTTTCTGATACTTTAGAAAATAATATTAGCCTTGGTAGAAAAGGTAATATAAAAAATGCTATAGTGGCTAGTGGTATCAATCATGATTTGCAGGAAATAGGGGGCTTAAATGCTTGCTTATCTCATACTAATAAAAATGTTAGTGGTGGGCAAGCGAAAAGAATCGAGATGGCAAGATGCTTATTTTCAAACAGCTATTTAGTTTTACTAGATGATCCCTTTCAAAGTGTGAATGAGGCTTTGGCGTTAGAAATGGTTGATAATTTAAAAAGGCTTTATAATGATAGAATCATCATTTTTGTTTCAAATAATAAAAAACTATTGCAAAAATGCAACGATATTATTTATTTAGATGATGATTGTTATATGTTTGATACATATGAAAATCTGATATTAAGTCAAAAATTTAAAGATTTAATGGGTGATGGCAATGACATTTAAAAAAATTTTAATTAAATATTTATTTAGTAATAAGCTAATGCTTATAACTATTATCTTTATGATTATTTTAGTTAGCGTATTAGGATTGTTACCAGCTCAATTGTTAAGAATTATTGTTGATGATATTATAAAAAATAATAAACAGTCAGTATTGATTTGGTTTGCCTTAGCCTATATGTTAACATATTTATTTTTAGGAGTTTGTGATTTTTTTAAAAATTGGCTTTTATTAAGGGCTAGTCAAAATTTCTTATGCAATCTCAAAATAAAAATGATTAAAAGAATTCACCAAATTCAATATGAAACATTAGTAGAATTAGATAGTGGCTCTTTGGAGGCCTATTTTACTAATGATGTGACCGCAATAAATGAGCTTTTTACTAATGGTTTAATTGAAATTTTGACTAATATGCTAAAAATGATAGGTATTGTTGTCTCTATATTTATATATAGTTATGTGTTTGGAGGCATTGTTCTTTTAATTATTCCCATTTTAATATTGTTTACAGCCATAATTAGAAAAAGAATGTTAGTTGCCCAATTAAAGACTAAAAATTTAGAAGGTGATGTCAATAAGGTTTTATTAGAAACAGTTGAAAATATTGAGCCAGTTAAGATTTATCGTTGTAATGATTATATAAAGAAAAGATATCAAAGAATATTAAAAAATCACTTTAAAGCTAATCAAGCTAGTAATTTTTATGATGCCATCTTTTCTCCAATTATGCAAATTTTAAGAAATGCTGTTGTGGCTGTAATCTTAATTACTAGTGGACTAAATAGCTCTATTTTTAATATGAGTGTAGGTATGATTGTATCGGCAATAACCCTAATCACCGATTTATTTACACCAATTGAAAGCTTTACAATGGAAATTCAAACTATTCAAAAAAGCCTAGCTGCAGTCAAAAGAATAGATGGATTATTTAAATTGCCAATTGATGATACTAAACAAAATATAAATCTTAATGGTGATTTAAATATAGTTTTTAAAAATGTTTCTTTTGGCTATAAAAGTGAAGATGTTATTTCTAATTTTTCATTAACAATCAAGCAAAACGACAAAATTGCTATTCAAGGACCATCAGGAAGTGGTAAGTCAACCTTATTGAAATTAGCTTTAGGCATATTAAAGCCAAATAATGGTGAGGTTTTAATAAATAATTTTCCTACCTACCTCATGGATGATAAAATGCGTATAAAGTATTTTCAGGTTATATATCAAGAGCCATTTTTTAGTGGTGGAAGTATTTATGAGGAATTAACATTTAGAAATTCAGCTATTTCCAAACAAAAGGTTTATCAGGCCTTAGCTGATGTAGGATTAGACTATATTATGAACATAGATATTAAATTAAACAAATCCGAGTATTCCTCTGGGGAGCTAGCTTTGTTTAATATAGCTAGAATATTAATTTTTGATAGTAGGGTTATTTTTTTAGATGAAATGAATGCTAAAATTGATCCTTCAACTAGTAAAAAAATTATTAGCCTTATAAATAAATATTCTAAAGATAAAATTGTTATTTCGATAAATCATTACGGTGATACCCTAAATAACGCTAAAATTATTAACCTACAGCATTAATTTTGGCTGATTATTTGACAATAACTATATTTTTTTATATAAATAAAGTAGGTTATAGTTTTTGTGGAGGTATATTTATGGTTAAACATATTACAATGTATCAATTAAGTAATAAAAGTATGGAAGGTTTTGTTGTTGAGCAATTAAAAAAATTGGAAGAATGCCCATTAATAGTTAAAAACAGGATTTGTGTTTCTTTCGAAAAAAATTTACCAATAATTGGTAAGCCAATGTTTGCTGATATAGTCTACATTGCCTATTTTTATGATGAGGATGGAGCAAAAATGTTTCCAATTTGTCAAGAGCATTTAGATTTAGTTGAAGAAATATCACCATATGTCGAAAATGTTATGTCTATAGATTTTATAGATGAATAATAAATGGCTATTTAAATAATAGCTATTTTTTATGTAAACGTATAACCTTATTAAAAAGCAGTAAATATATAATTGTAAAAAGAAATTACTAATGATAGAATAACATACGATAAGGAGGATATATATGAAACTATTAAACACTTTAAAGGATACCTTTATATCATCTTTACCATTACTTTTAATAATAATAGTATGTTTATTAATAGCACCATTAGAAAATATAAATGACTACGGTAAACTAACTATTGGCTATGCTTCAGTAATAATTGGTCAATCTTTATTTTTAGTAGGCTTAGAAAGCAGTATTTTACCAATTGGGCATTTAATAGGTGGAGCCTTTGCAAAATATAAAAAGACAATTGTTATTATTTTATTTGGTTTTGTATTTGGTCTTCTAGCAACAGTAGCAGAACCAGCTATCTCGGTTTTATCTAAGCAAGCTAATTTAATATTACCAGCTATAAATATGACACTATTTATTTGGGTAACATCAACTGGAATAGGTATTTGTGTGGCTCTAGCTTTATATAGAATATTAAAAGATATAAATATTAAGTATATGTTTGGTGGATTATACATATTAGTATTTATTATTGTTTTATTTGCACCTAAGGAGTTTGTTGCCTTAGCATTTGATGCTAGTGGAGCTACAACAGGAGATGTATCAGTACCATTTATATTGGCTTTGGGTATGGGTATTTCTATTACTTTTTCTAAAAATAAAACAAACGATGATTCATTTGGTATAATAGGAATAGCCTCTGTTGGACCAATTATATTTGTGCTATTGTATGGTATTATCTTAAAAATTGCTAATAATGGTAGTTTACCTCCAGCAAACGATTATGATTTAAGCTCAAATTCAACACTTTTAGCTACTATAGTTGTAAACCTAAAGGATGTGCTTTTAGCAATTTTACCTATAATATTAATTTCAATTCCTTTTCAAATATTTATGCTTAAAATTCCTAAAAAAGAATTTTTAAAAATGATTATAGGAGTAATTCCTGTTTATTTTGGTTTATTGATATTTTTATCAGGTATAGATTATGGATTTGGTTTTGCGGGTCAGCATATCGGTCAAGCCTTTTTTGATCAAAATAGGCCCAACGGATTCTACTGGCTTTTATTAATAGTAGGCTTTGTTCTTGGTGCTAGCATAACTCTATCTGAGCCAGCTGTTACTGTCTTGGCTAATCAAATAGAAGAACTTACTAATGGTCATATCAAAAATAAAACCATTAAAATTACTTTGGCAATAGGGATTGGTTTTGCCTCATTATTATCGATATTAAAAATTATTACGCAAATAAATATACTATATTTTTTAATACCATTATATCTTTTATCATTAGTTATGATGATATTCACTCCTAAGATGTTTGTTGGCTTAGCATTTGATTCTGGTGGTGTTACAGGAGGGGCTTTAACTTCAGCCTTTTTGACACCACTAACCTTAGGTATTGCTCAAATGGTTTGTAAAAATATGGCCGGAGATGAATCTATTTTAACAAATGGCTTTGGCATTATTGCCTTTATTTCGGTAACACCATTAATAGCTATACAGTTATTAGGAATAGTTTATGATAGAGCTAATAAAAGCTCAAAAGCTTTGGGATTGCTTATTAAAAGTGAACTTGAGGAATTTTTACAAAATGCTCATACAAGGGAGGATTTATAATGCAGGATAATGATATTATGTATTTTGTTATTATTGCTAATCGTAATGATAAGAAAAAGTATATTGAATTATTAAAAAAATATAAAGTTTTTGGAATAACAAGTCTATATGCCAATGGATCATATAAGGCTAGTTATGTATCTAAAGCTTTGGGATTAAATGTGGAAAGAAAAAAAATACTTTTAGCATGCCTAGCTTACCACAAAGCCTGTCAGGAATTAATTGATGTTTTAAATAAAGAATATAGCTTTGATAAGCATAATACAGGAATTGCTTATTGTATAAGCTTAGAACAAATAGGATATTAGGAGGAACAATATGACAAATTTAAAGGCTTTATATGTAATAGTTAATGCTGGATTTGCTTCTTTAGTTGTTGATTTAATTAGAGAATGTGGTGGAAGCGGGGCAACCATATTAAACGCAAGAGGCTCATATGGTAAGTCTAAATCTATTTTAGGAATCACAATTGATAGTGAAAAGGAAATTGTTTTAAGTATTTTACCAAAAGAAATAGCTGATAAATCAGTTACTTTAATTAAGGAAAAAGCAGGAGTAGAAACAAATGCCCATGGCGTTTGTTATTATATGCCTGTAGAATTATCTACAATTAAAGGCTAAATGGCATTTCGAGTTTTCGAAATGCTTTTTTTTGGTAAAAATTTCATTTGACAAAAGGATAATTATAATATAAACTTATTATGGTTAGTTTAAACTAACTTTTAATTTTAAGAAATAATTAGTCTACACTAACTGGAGATTTTTATGAAAAAGATATTTTGTTTTATTTTAGCAATATTATTTTTAATATGTATTGTTCCCTTTTTAACAGGGATGGTTATACATAAAATGGTTGGTTGTTTATTTTTAATTATGATAATAGTTCACTTAATAATATATAGAACAAATATGAATTGGAAAAAATGGTTGTTTTTTATTTATTTGTTGTTAGTGTTCATATTAGGAATTATGGCCTTTAAAAATGATGCAATGATATTTAATATAGCTCATAAAACAACTAGTATTTTATTAATTATATTTATTGTAATTCATTTTTATAGGTACCATCGGAGGAAAATGTATGAAAATAGAAAAGGAAAAAAGAATTGTAAAGCTTATGATAAGTGAGTATTCTAAAGGCCATGATAAAATTCCTTTAGAAGAAAACGAGCGATTAATACAGTTATTAAACTATGCGTATTTAAGATTAGACAAATGTCCTTTCCAAGATAAAAAGAAATTTTGTTCTAAATGTAAGATTCATTGCTATAAAAAGGATATGCAGAATCTTATGAAAGAAGTAATGCGATATAGTGGGCCAAGAATGCTATTTAAGCATCCCATATTATTATTTAAACACATATTTCAAAGGAGCTAATTTATGAGAATAATATATTGTATTTTAGGATTTGTTACCTTAGGCTTAGGTATCATAGGAATAGTATTACCAATTATACCTACAGTACCATTTTTATTACTAACCTCATTTTTCTTTTCTAAGGGAAGTAAAAGATTTAATGATTGGTTTACGAATAGTAAAATTTATAAAAGATATTTAGAGGGGTTTGTAAAAAATAAAATTATGACCTTAAAATCAGAAATAATGTTATTAGCCTTTGTAACCTCATTATTAGTTTTGGCAATGTGGAAGGTTAATAATATTTATATGAGTGTCTGTTTAATAATATTAATTATTTTTAAATACTTGTACTTTATTTTTTGTATAGAAACAGTCTCTAAGGAAGAATATCTAAATAGGAGGGGGTTAAATGCTTGATAAGGCGTTATTAAAATTTTTGGGCAGTGATAAAAAAAATATCTTTTTTATCACTCTCTTACAAATTCTTAATCTTTTAGTCACTATAGTATTTTATGCTAATGTAATATATGTGATTTATTTACTAGTTGAAAAGAAATTTGCTTTAATAGTTTACTTTATTATCTCAATACTCTTTTTAGGAATTTTCAAATTTTTAATAGATAAGCTGATTGGTATTATTCAAGCTAGACTAGGTCTTAAAATTCAGCTGTCGTTAAGGAAAAATCTTTTTTATAAGATTTTAAATACTCATAAAGAAATAAAAGGATTTAATAGTGTTAGTCTAACATCATTGCAGGTAGAAGGCGTTGAACAGTTAAATCTTTACTATACAATGTATCTGCCATTGTTTTTTTATGCAATGATAGCTCCCATTATATTGTTTATCATTTTTAGCTTTATATCTTATCAAATTGCCTTAATATTATTATGCTGTGTACCTTTGATTCCTATTTCTATTATATTGGTATCTAAATATGCTAAAAAAATATTTAATGTTTATTGGGATAAATATTTAAGTATGGGAGGAAAATTTTTAGATAAGGTTAAGGGTATTAAAGAATTAATAATTAATTTAGCTGATCTTAAACAGCAGCAGGCTATGGATGCTGAGGCTGAGGAATTTAGAAAAATCACGATGAAGGTTTTAATTATGCAGCTATATAGTACCTCTATAATGGATTTCGTGTGTTTTGCTGCAAGTGCTATTGCAATGGTAGTAGCAGTAGTTTTATTACAAAATAATACGATACCCAATGTCTATTTAGCTTTATTTTTAATAGTAGCTGCTATAGAATTTTTTTTACCACTAAGACAGCTTGGAAGTGCCTTCCATATATCTATGAATGGTTTAACAGCAGGTAAGAAAATACTCAATATTATTAATTTGAAGGAAGAGGAAAGTAAAAATCTTAAAATAGAGAAAATAAATAGTATTGAATTTAAAAATGTTGATTTAGGATATGAAGATATTTTATTAAAGGATTTAAGTTTTAAGCTAAATAAAATTGGAATGTATGCAATAGTTGGTAAAAGTGGTAGTGGAAAATCTACTATTATTAAGGCTTTAGCAAAGGGGATAAATCCTATAAATGGTCAAATATTAGTAAACGATATAAATCTTTGTGATTTAGAAAAATATTTTTATGAAAATATTTGTTTTGTTTCCTATCAATCACATTTATTTAATAGCTCGATAAGAAAAAATTTTTTGTTAGTTAATAAAGATGCAATGGAAGATGATATGCTAAGGGCATTAAACATGGTTCAATTAGATGATTTTGATTTAGATTATGTATTTTTAGAAAATGCCAATAATTTGAGTGGCGGTCAAAAGCAACGATTCATACTTGCGTTTTATTTGACTTTAAATAAGGATGTATATGTCTTTGATGAGGTTAGCAGTAATATTGATAACGACTCAGAAGAAATTATCATGCAAATCATTCAGAAAATAGCATTAAATAAGCTAGTTTTAATAGTTAGCCACCGACTTAAAAATATTATAAAGGCTAATCAAATATTATTTGTTAATGATTGCAAGATTACATTTATTGATACTCATGAAAAGCTACTTGGCAAATGTAGCGAATATAAAAAAATGTTTGATATGCAAAAAAGCCTGGAGGAAGGTATTGTATGAAAAGATTAAAATTAATAGCAAGATTACTAAAGCTAGTAAGTGGATTTAAAAAAATTATTTTACTAGCTGTTATCAATGGCATAATCGGTCATTTTTGTGCCATTGGAATTTCCATCTTTATTAGCTTGGCTATTGTAAAGTATCTAGGCTACAATATAGCTATTAGCTATTTTTGGTTATTCTTTATAGCAATCTCTTTAGGAGTTCTAAGAGGAGTATTACGTTATTTTGAGCAATATAGCAATCATTATATAGCCTTTAAAATACTACATTGCATTAGGCATATAATTTTTGAAAAATTAAGACAATTAGGAATCATTAATATAGAGCAAAGACAAAAGGGCGATTTATCTAGTCAGGTAACCTCTGATGTTGAAACGTTAGAGGTATTTTATGCCCATACTATTTCCCCAGTATTAATAGCATTATTTGTTAATGGTGGAATAAGTATTTTTTTAAGTATTTTTGTTAATATTTATTTAGGAATAGCTGTATTTTTAATTTATATTATTATAGGTGTAATTTTACCATTAATATTATATAAATCTAGTCATAGGTCTGGTGCTATATATAGAGAGGATTTAGCAGCCTTTAATAGCTTTTATCTTGATAGCATAGCTGGAAGAAGGGATATTTTATATAATCAAAGACAAAGTGATTTTATTCAAAATGAGCATGATATTACTTTAAAGCTACAAAAGCATTTAGTAAAAAATGCGAAACTAGTTGCTAATACTAAAGGCTTAGTTAATCTTATGATTTTTATAGGCTGTGCATTTTTATTAATGATTTCTTATTTTTTAACTTTTAATAATTTGTTAAATCCATACCTTGTAATAGTATTGGTAATTACCTATTTATCAAGCTTTGCCCCTATTACAGCCCTAGCTAATTTGCCAAGTAATTTAAATCAAACTTTTGCTAGTGCTAAAAGGTTATTTAATTTATTAGATGAGAAAGTAGTAATTGATAATGCAACTAAAGAAATTAATGATTTTAACTCCTTACAATTAAAAAATGTTAATTTTAGTTATACTACTAAACCAATTCTAAAGGATATTAATCTTAGTCTAAAAAAAGGGGATTTTATAGCTATAAAGGGTCCAAGTGGTATCGGAAAATCAACTATTTTAAAATTACTTATGAAGTTTTATTCCTATAATGGAAGTATTAAGCTAAATGATTTAGAGCTTAGTGATATTACCAAAGAATCTTTATATAAAAGTGTCACAATATTTAATCAAACTACCTATTTGTTTAATGACACTATAAGAAATAATTTATTGATAGCTAATGAAGATGCTACTGATTCTGATATGTTTAAGGCCTTAGAAAAGGCCTCTCTATCCGATTTTATTTTAAATCTTAAGGATGGTCTTGATACAGTAATTAAAGAAGATAGTGATAATATATCTTTAGGTGAAAAACAACGACTTGGCTTGGCTAGAGTTTTTTTAAGAAAGCCTAAGCTATTATTATTAGATGAACCAACAAGTAATATTGATGCTTTAAACGAATCTATAATCTTAAATTCCTTGAAAAAGCATCAAGATGATATGACCATAATTTTAATTTCACATAAGGAATCGTCATTAAAAATTGCAAATAAAATATATTCTTTAAAGGATGGTGTATTATATGATTAATCAAATTACAGCTCCTAGAATAATAGCATTATCAGCAATAGCTATCGCTATAATATTTATTGTAATAATAGCTATAAAATATCTAAAACGTAAAGATAAAAGTTAGATATTTGCAAATTAATTAGTAGATGTTTATAATTAATAAGACTACTATTAATAAAAAAAAGAGGTTATTATGACATATCAAAAAGAACAAAACGACTTAATTACAAATCAAACTTTAAATTTAGAATCATCTAATATTTATGAGATATATGATCAATTAATGAAACATAATTTTGATCATACTTATTTAACTGCCATTTGTCTTTTAGTATTTTGTCATAATAATAAATTTATTTTTAATCTAGTTATAGCTCTAAAATTAATAGAGAACTTGCCTATGATAATTCCAACTGGGAAATATGATTTTATAGAAGCAATTGGAACTAGTCTTGCTATTATAATTAAAAACTTAGATAGTCCCAATTTAGATTATTACGCTGAAAAAAATAAATATTTTAATTTAACATTAAAAAAAATTATTATGGATGAAGATAATAGCTGTAGTAGAAAAAAGGATTTTATAGCCTTAGATACTGCTATTGAATTTTTAAACAAAGCTCTTAAATTAAATCTTAAGAGTTTTGAAGGCTATAAATGTAGATATTGTATAAACAATATCAATTGTATAGGTACGACCTGTCCATTTTATTGTTATAAAATTAATGACAAATTTAGAAAAAAAGAGTAAAATAGTGTTGAATTTTAATGACTAGGGAGCAACATTATGATAAGTAGTTTAAAGAATATAACCAAGCTTTTAATATGTGCTATCATTATAGGTCTTATAGTGGCTTTATTTCAATTTGTAGCTAGTATGGCCAATCATTTAAGTGAAAAGCTAATAGAAGGTAATAATAGCTTTTATATAACTATGGTTTTTGTTTTTTTCTTGGGCTTTATAGTTTTATATGTAAATAATAAAATAAAGGGCTATACTGGTTCAGGAGTTCCCCAATATGAGGCTTACCATGATTATAAATTAGATTTTAATCCATATTTAATGCTTGTAATGGGCTTTATTAATTCCATCATTGCATTTTTTTGTGGCTTTTTATTAGGAGGAGAGGGACCATCTATAACTATTGCTTCATCAATTGGCTATATTGGTAATAAAATATCAGCCAGTGATGATAGAAATTTTGTAGCAATGTGTGGAAGTGCTGGTTTTGCGTGTGCTTTTTTATCGCCTCTAGCCGGAATTATGCATTTATATGAGGAAAATAAAAGAGTATTTAGTATAGATTTTCTAATTAAGGGTAGCTTTATTGTTATAATAGCCTCACTAGTTACATTTTTTACCTATAAGCATCGGCTTTTACCATATGTTGAAGGCAGTCAATTGGAACTTATATATTATCCTTTGATGCTATTTGTTGGAGTAATCTGTTTTTTTGTTGGTAGATTATATGTTAAAGTCATTGTTAAAACTAAGGATTTATTAGGTAAAAATAAAATTTGGAATTTTGCTTTACCATTTTTTATGGTTGTTTTCTTAGCTTTAAGAAAATATTATCCCTATTTTGCAACAAGTGGATCATCTATTATAGAAAATAGCCTTTTAAATTTGGGTCTATTATATTGCTTGGGCTTATTAATTTATAGAATTATAGCTACGGCAATAAGTGCCAATCAAAAAATTTCAGGTGGACTAGTTTTACCTATGTTAGCTGTTGGCTATGTAGTAGGTAGCATAGTTGTCGGTCTTTTATCAATAATTGATAAAAATGCTAGTAAATATGAGAATGTTATTGTGATGTGTTCAATGCTATGTGTATTTGCTAGTGTATGTAACACACCTTTAACAGCTATAGCTTTAGCTATGGGAATTATGCCAATAAATGTGATTATCCTACCTATCTTGCTATGTGCTGGTGTAGCATATTTATTTAGTAGGCTATTTCATAGTCAAAGTATTTATTTTGAATTGAAACAAAGAATTGTAAGTAAATAATTTTAAGCATTTAATATTTTAGTAAACCGGCGGTTTATGTACTAAGTATTTGATTAATGATAAAATTTAGTCAAGGAGGGTACATATGAAAAAAATATTAAGTGCTTTTTTAATTGTATTTATATTAGTAATATTATCTTCATGTGGTAATAATTCTAATGATGAAAACTCAGATGAGGTAAAGTATAAAGTTACATGGGTTAGTGACGGAAAGACGTTGAAGGAGGATGAAGTTTTACAAAACACAATTCCTACCTACACGGGAGAAACGCCCATTAAAGAGTCAACTGCTAAATACTCTTATACATTTACAGGCTGGTCACCACAAATAACAGCTTGTAATAGTGACATAACCTACACAGCCGTATTTGAAGAGGTTATCAATAAATATAGCATAGTATTTGACAGTAATGGCGGTAGTAATGTCGAAAGTATTACAGCTGATTATATGACAAGTATAGCTAAGCCTAGTGATCCAGTGCGAGATAATTATAAATTTGTGAGTTGGTGCTATGATAGAGAGTGTCAAAATGCGGTAGTTTGGCCAATTTCTTTAGAGAAAGATATTACCTTGTATGCCAAGTGGAATGAGAAAATAGATATATCCTTTTACTTAGAACAAGCTTTAAACAATTATTCCTTTGATCCGTATGATGTTATACCTGCTTCATTAAATCCTAATAAGAATAACGTAGCTGTTAACAATTTAGATTATAATAATTTTGTTAATGTATCAAACATTCAAACAGGCTATGCTGAGCAATGGAATATGGTTTTAAATAATCTTGAACAGACTAAAATATTTATGAATGTCTTGAATGCTATAGATGCTGTAGCCTCTTCATCAATAGTGGCATTTAATAATTATTTGGATAGCAATCCATCAGATACAGCTAATTACACATTTAAATACGGCCAATATGATATAGGTATTATTTATGAGGATAATATTTTAAGATATAGTCTATCATTTACAACTGAAATTGCTATACTTGGTCAAATTAATCCTAGAATTGATCTAGTATTTAATATTTCAACTAATGAAAAAACTGTTAGAATCCAGCTTACTGATGACAATGTTTTAAAATATAATATTACAAATGATAGCTATACCTTTGCTATTACATATTTAGGAGTACGTAAAGCCTATTTCAATTTAGACTTTCATGATGAAAATAATATCACTGGTGAAATCTATGAGTTTTTATATGTAGAATCATTAACCTATAGCTCTTGTGCAACGTTTATAATTAGAGATGACTATGCCTCAATAACTGGTAATAAGGCAAGTGGAATTGTAGGCTTTAGTGGTGTAATTAATGAAGTTTATGATTGTAAGACAGGAAAATTATTAGCATATGAAATTGAAGAATCACTTTCAGCAATTGTTTATAATACCTTATGGTTTAACCTAGATAGTATCAATAATTTAACTAATATTAAGGCTGTTAAGAGTGAAGAAGTAGGATTGAATGAATATAACATCTATATAAACGATTCTAATGATATTTTTAAAACTAAAAAATTTGGTGGCCTAAATTTAAAAAATCAATCAAGAAGATATGATATTGAAATGCGTAAGCAATATATCTATACATATGATTCTATTAATAATAAAGTTATTGAAAATGAGATTTTAACACCAATGCTATTTGTTCAGCAAGAGGTATTAGCTGAATTTTCAGCTGATGTTTTAGCTATGAATAATGAGTCCTTAGAAATTTTATTACCATTAGAACAAATTAATTATATTATCAGTGATTATCAGCTTAATGTAGCAGCATTTAAAGAAATAAAGGATTTAATAACTATTGACTATATAACTGAATATCTTAATTAAATATAATAAAAGACACAAGAGTGTCTTTTATTTCAGCTTGTTGACAAACTAGTCAACAAGCTTTTTTATATCAGTTATATAAAAATCGACACGTAGGTAAAGTCAAAAAAGTTATTCTCGATTTGTCTAAAGCGTGGTTTTTAATAATAATTATAAAAGGACAAACCCCTGATTTTTAAAAACAGGGGTTTGTCAACGGTCTGTAATAAAAGACACAAGAGTGTCTCAGGCTGTTGACAAAATAATTTTGTCGATAGCCTTTTTTGTTTGTCTAAAGT
>ERZ1643246.797-NODE-797-length-38242-cov-16.625108_pt1 | contig 38242 bp, 53 predicted proteins | sample MGYA00579265_ERZ1643246 | MGnify/ENA primary metagenome ERZ1643246 (study PRJEB29033, sample SAMEA4952261) | chicken gut metagenome | biome: Broiler Chicken; feature: Gastrointestinal Tract; material: Caecum | place: Ireland | collected 2018 | study: Broiler...
GAAGCCAATCGGGAGAAAGTGGCCGCCCGGAAGAAGGCCTGGTATGAAGCCAATCGGGAGAGAGTGGCCGCCCAGCAGAAGGCCTACCGGGAAGCCAATCGGGAGAGAGTGGCCGCCCAGCAGAAGGCCTACCGGGAAGCCAATCGGGAGAAAGTGGCCGCCCGGAAGAAGGCCTGGTATGAAGCCAATCGGGAGAGAGTGGCCGCCCAGCAGAAGGCCTACCGGGAAGCCAATCGGGAGAGAGTGGCCGCCCAGCAGAAGGCCTACCGGGAAGCCAATCGGGAGAAAGTGGCCGCCCGGAAGAAGGCCTGGTATGAAGCCAATCGGGAGAGAGTGGCCGCCCAGCAGAAGGCCTACCGGGAAGCCAATCGGGAGAGAGTGGCCGCCCAGCAGAAGGCCTACCGGGAAGCCAATCGGGAGAAAATCAACGCCTATATGCGGGAATATCGGAGGAATAAAAGAGCCGCCGCCAGGTGTGCCAGACCTGACGACGGCAGAAAGGGATGAAACTAATGGCAGTATATCACAATTCGTCTGCTATTGCAAATGAGATCAAAGCCAAGCGGAATATCCTCCGGGATCGCTATGGCGGGATGATGACACTGAAAGACCTCATGGAGGAACTGGGGTACGGGTCGCGGATCTCGGCCCGGAGAGCGGTGGAGGCAATGGGCCTTCCGGCCACGCAGGTGGGCCGGATGAAGAAATACGATACCGACGTGGTGGCACGCCGGCTTGTGGAATTAAGGGGGATGTGCTGATGACCCGAGAGCAGCGCCGGTACTGGCGCAGAGAGAAGATCAAGGCCGTGGTTACGGTGGTGCTTATTATATTGTGCGTAATCATGATCGAGGTGATTGCGAAGTGAGGGCAATAATAGTTGCGGGAATATCAATTATTGTTTTGCTGGTACTGACCATGGCCCTGTACCACCCGGGGGTAGAGCTGCCCCCGATTGACACCCCGGAGATCGTGGAGATCATCACTCCGGCTCCGGCCATGCCCATCGAGGTCATAGATGGGGAAGTGTGGGTGGCCATCCCAGTCGAGGGGATGGCCGGAAAGGAGCACGAGGGATGATCAACAAGGAAACGTGCGGCCCCGTGTACCGCTATGAAGTCAGGAACCCGGATTATGGGGTCCTGGAGGTAAACCACCTGAGCATGGAAGGTGCGATACGGGAGGCGGTGAGACAGTGGGGCGCGGATTGGCGGACAACAGCCTGTGACTGCACGGCCAGGAAGCTGGGATCCGCAAGAAAGCCGCGGTGCAGGCGGTGCGGGAGAGAATTTGGTCGCCCAGGGGACTATGCCGCATACTGCCCGGACTGCGAGCGGGTCAATGAACAGCGCCGAAAAGAACGTGCGGCCAGAAAAGAAGACAGAAGGGCAGGTATGCGGAAGTGAGCACAAACGAAGTGATCAGCAAGACCGAAGCAGCCATCCCCCGGACCGTGGAAACCGTGACGCTGGAGATCCAAACCCTTCAGCGCCAGGCCCAGCAAATGCTTTTGGGATACGCCATCGAGATCGGCCGCCGGCTGGTGGAGGTTATGGAAAAGGCCTTGCGGTATCTGGCGGAGGCGTTTGGGAGGTGCGCGGAATGAAACCAATTCTGTTCAACACCGAGATGGTCCGGGCAATTCTGGAGGGCCGGAAAACCGTCACCCGGCGGTTGGTAAAGCCGCAGCCGCCTGGAGGGGTGGAGGGTTTGCACCAGATTGATGGACGGGGCCGGTGGCGCTCATCTGGGGATGATGTGTGGTTTGAGATTCCTGCCCCCTGCCAGCCCGGAGACATCCTGTGGGTGCGGGAGACCTGGAGCCAAGTCTACATCCGCCAGAAACGGTATCTCTACAAAGCGGACGCTGACAGAGGCGTGGGAGAGGGAGCGAATCTACCGATCAGATGGCATCCATCCATCCACATGCCACAGGAGGCTGCCCGGGTTTTCCTGCGGGTGACCGATGTGCGGGTGGAGAGACTACAAACCATGACCCACAAAGATGCTGAACAAGAAGGTTGCTGGTGTGCAATGCCGATTGATAAGTTTGCAAAGGTTTGGGAAGGGACTATAAAACCAGCGGATCAGGACACCTGCGCCTGGGATGCAAACCCTTGGGTGTGGGTGATCTCATTTGTGCGGATCAATAAGGCCGAAGCCATTGGGAGGTGCGCGGAGTGAATACCTGGTATGAGCAGGCGGAAAAGCGCCTGAAGGACGAGTACGACGGGGTAAAGGGCTATAAGGATGGTGTCATGAAGGGCGCTGTCCGAGACGCTCTGCTGGAGTTCTGCCGCCAGAATGAGGAGTTTGCCCAGGCGGTGGCCCAGGGCGGCACCTTCGCGGACTGTATGGCGGCGGTGGCCAAGGGGGTGGGCGGATCCATTTCTGATCTGGAGGCCTACCGCCGGGCAGCAGCCTTCTACTTCGACGGGGCTAAAGTCAATTTTACCATGGCCATTCAGCTGGAGCCGGCGGAACCCGAGGCAAAACAGACGGGTATCCTGCTGGATCTGTCCGACTTCTTCTGAGGAGGCGGCGATATGGCGAGGTACACAGATCGGGAGCGGGAGATCCTGAACGGCTGGCCTACCATTACCGGGCAGGATCTGGAACGGATGAACGACCTATTCCCACATTACCTGTTTTTTCGGCGAGAGGAGGATCTGATGGGTCTGGGCGGGGTGCGGCTGTATGCCTCCTGCTGCGGACATACGGAGTACAGGCCCTATCTGACCCGCACAGAGACGCCGGAACACCGGGAGCTGCTTTGCAGACTGGAGCATAAGGCGGAGTGGACGTGTCCTTGGTGCGGCCGTAAGGTGACGGTCATTGATCTGGCCAAGGCCAGGAAACGGAAAACTCTGATTCACCGGGAACTGGTTTTACTTCTGCACGCCAGGGAAGAGGCCCTCTATGCCGATGCCCTGGTGCTTATCAAGGACTATGGAGACGAGACCGCTTTGACGGAAAAGCCTTATGCCTGGTGTTCCAGCGGGTACCGCTTTGCTCCGGGTGAGGTCATGCAAGCGGATCACCAATGCGGGTGGGATGACAAGCATCCCTGTATCACCTACGAGCGGGACAGGCTGGGCCGCCGCAAGCTGGTGCAGGAGCCCTTCAAATCAGGAAGCATTTCCTTTTATCAGCATGAGTCCTACATCATCCTGAACCGGGAGGAACTGGACAAGCACCCGCTGTTTCAATACTGCGGTTACTTCAACCTTTGGCAGTACCGGCCCGGTGGGGCTAGAAGCTACGCTTTCCGCTTTGACGATTTTGTCTCCTACCTGACCGCCTATTCCATTTACCCCAGGCAGGTGGAGATGCTGGTCAAGGTGGGCTATGTCCAGCCGGTGTCCGACCTGATCTATTCCCGCAAGCGGAACGCCGCAGCCATGTGCTGGGAGGAGACCGATCCCCGTAAGTCCTTTGGACTAAACAGGCGGGAGTTGTCCTGGTTCCTGGCTGCCCAACCGCCCATGGAGGTTCTGGAGGTGCGGAACTATGTGCTTCGGCACTGGGGCAAGCGGTGGGATATTTCCTTCTGTGTGGATTTCACGCAGATCTGGGGATGTGATACCAGCCCCATGGAGGTGCTGCGGTTCCTCAAACGGTTCCGCCTGGAGCCGGAGCGGTTTCTGCGGTATTTGGGCGGGATCTTTGACCGGGAGCGCATTGAGACGGTGACCTATGGTTATCTGCATGAGATCTACCGGGACTATTTGGAGGCGGCCTATGCGCTGGGGTGGTGCATGGAGCACAGCAAGATGCTTTGGCCAGAAGCACTTTTTACGGCTCATGCCGCAGCCCTGGAGAAGCTGGCAATCCGGCAGGCAAAGTCTCTGAAAAACGGCATAGCTGCCAGCGCCAAGGAGCGCAGGGACAAGTATGAGTTTGAGCTGGACGGTCTGCGGATTCTGTTCCCCACGACTGCCGGAGCCATCAAGCGGGAGGGGAGAGCGCTGGACCACTGCGTGGCTGGCTATGCGGAGCGGCACATAAAGGGTGTATTGACCATTCTATTTCTCCGCTATTCTGACCGGCCGGGTGTCCCTTACGTCACGATTGAGATGGACGGCAATCAGCTCCGGCAGATCCACGGGTTTCACAACGATACCCGGCCCGGTAGTCCCCAGCCTCGGGTGGTTCACAAGAAGTTTCTGGATACCTGGCTGCGCTGGCTCCGAGCTGGCAGCCCGCGCAATGAGGATGGTACGCCTAAGCTACCAAAGCGGAAAAGGTCAAGTGGCACGGAAAAACAGAAAGATGGTGCGGCATGAGTAAAAATCAAGACAACTATTTATCTGTGGCAGGCCCTCTAACCCAGGCAGACCTAGAAAAAATGGATTTTGACAAGGTCTGGATTTCTTACGGTCCGGAACCGGATAATGGGGAATGGGCTTTGGTGTATGGTGGGCAGCTCTACAGCATCGACACATTGGAGGGTGCTGGCTTTGAGGATATGCTGCGCGACCTGGTGGAGGGGGAGTCACTGGACAATCCGAGCGGGGCCTATAGAGTCTACCGATCTTCTTTGAAGGAGTTCAGAAACACACTCCCTGACAATCCCCTTACTCTGGAGCAGTTGCGGGGGATGGGCGGGCAGCCTGTGTGGATTGTGGAGCAGCCAGACTGGGGACATTGGGAATTATCTGAAGATGCAGAAGATTATCTTTGCGATAGGGATACGGGCCTATATGGGCTTACATATCCTGACCCGGATGGGAAGGGCGGGCTGAACCAATTGGGTTGGATCGCCTACACCTACCCTCCCGCCCACATTGGCAGAGGAATATGGATGAATGCCAGCGAACGTATGCCGGAAGGCGGCCAGATTGTGCTTGTAACAGTCAGCGGGAAACCGCAGAGCAATATAACCCTGGAATACGCTTATGAACTTGCAGAGTGGTCGATTGAAGAAGGATGGATTTTGAATTGTTGGCCGGAATAGGAGGCGGCCAAGGTGACTCATTGGATGCCCTTGCCGGAGCCGCCGACAGAACTGGAGAAGCGGTTGAGGGTGAGGGCGTGAACAGACGAATAAAAATGGACATCAACAACTGGGTGCGGCAAGTTGATGATGTGCTGTCAAACAGCCGATCAAAAATTGTTCGAGAAAACAGATATGGGATTTCAATAGGCATGGATTTGCTTTTGGCGTATCTGAAAGAGATTGCAGGAAGAGCCATTGAATTAGAGGACGAAAAGCTGATAGATATCCTTCTTGATCTTCATGTCTTGAAAAAGGAGGAAGACTGACATGGACTACAGGGGACAGGTTGAAAGCCTTTTGTATGACGCAAAAGACTGGGCTGGTGATCCGCATATCAGAAAAGACTTGCATGGTGCCGCACAGTCCATCACCGACCTGCTTGCCCGCGCAGAGGCGGCGGAGGCCCGGGCGGATGAGGCCGAGGCGTCTCTGGCCGCTGCGGTGCGGGATATGGAGGCCATGGCGGCCACCATCCGCGCCCGGCCAATCGACGACACTGAGTGCTGCTTCCTCTGCAAATACGACGGCCCCGTGGAGGACTATTGCCCCGGCTGGGAGGGAGAGGAGTGCTTCCGGTGGAGGGGGACGTGATGCGGGACCGCTTTTTTTGCCGCAGGAATCTGGTGTGCTTTGAGGCCTGCTCTGTCTGTGAGGTGTGCGGCGACTGCGACATGTGCGTGGCCTTCGGCCAGCTGGATCGCTGCCAGAAGTGTACGCGGTTGAGGGGAGATCGTATGGAAAACAGAAGGAGGCTTACCAAGGCGGAGCGCATTGAAGTCTATCAAAAAATGGATGGTCATTGCGCATACTGTGGTTGCGAACTGCGGTATGAGGATATGCAAGTGGACCATTTTGAGCCGCTTCATTGCGGAGGGAGCGACACCGTAGACAATATGTTCCCTGCTTGCCGGAGCTGCAACCACTATAAAAGCACAATGTCCATAGAGACGTTCCGAAAGATGGTTGAGAATATGCCGACCGCGCTTATGAGAGACAGCGTTACATATCGCAATGCTGTGCGGTTTGGGCTGGTAATTCCGCGGCCGCATCAGGTGAGGTTTTATTTTGAGAGCCTGGATGTAGGTAGAATGGACATGGAATAAGAGAATTGTACTCCAGCCTTCTGCCGGGTGGGATCGCTCACCCGCCCGGACCTCTTTTGGCTTGCCGGACGCCCTGTTGATCTGAAGGCCTGCGTACCTACGTGGGGTAATGGTAGGAAATACGGGGCGCCCGGCAGAGGGCCGGAGTATGGCCGACGTCAATCCTCAGTGTAAGAGAATGAAGGATAAGAGGAAACACCTATACGGTGACGGATAGCGGAGAAACAAATAGTACTATATCCCAACTATAAGGAGGCGCTGCTATATGGATATAGATCTCCGGCGCCTGGGGATTGGAGCTCAGGTGCAGATTGCCCTTACATTGATCGGAAAGACTGGGGAAGGAGGAGCGATACATGGCGAACATAGAGCTGATTGCCCTTTGCGTCGAGGCGCGGAGGAGGAAAATCAGTTACGGGCAGCTGATGGTCATCACAAGTGAGGAAGACCGCAAAAAAATCGTGGAAGCCTATAAAAAGGAAAATTAAGGAATTTGGAGAAGGGGCGGGCCAGTGAGTCTGCCCCTTCTGAAATGGGCCTGTTCGGTGCGTCCGGTACGCCGGAGGCAGCGCAGAGGTTCATTTATATATAATAAGGAACGCGCGCGCGTTCCTATACGGGGCCCTTAGACCGCTAAGAACTCGACCACCATCAATCTACAGGGAGGAGAATAGGGTGAAACAGCTGATGCGCTATCGGATCATATCAGGACGAGCCGTGGAGGTGCGGGACGTGCTGATGGAAACACGTGGGGGCCGGCCGAGGGGAGCCAGGAGAGGAAAGTCATCTGCGAAACAGGTCAAGAGAAACGAGGAGGAGGCGGTGTTGGTCCTGGCCCGCCAGTTCAACGCAAACTGCAAGGGAGGAGATCTCTTCCTGACACTGAAGTACTCCGATGCCAGGCTGCCCGCCACCAAGGATGGAGCGAAGCGGATCGCAAGGAATTTTATGCGGAGGCTTGCCAGGGCATACAAAAAAGCTACTGGGAAAAAGCTGACCTGGTGGCTGGTGACTGCCAGCGTGTCCGCAAAGACGGGGCGGCCTGTGCGGCTGCATCACCATGTGGTCATGGATGCCATGGCCTGGGATCTGATTGCAAAGCATTGGCCGCCGGAGGAGTTTTCATACCGGATGCTGGATGCCACTGGAGACTATACCGCGGTGGCCCGGTACATGATCCGAAACGCGGGCTATGGTGGGGAGCGGGCATGGTCTCATTCCCAGGGGCTCAAACAGTCCGTTTATACCACACCGATTCCGGTCAGGCGAGCGGGAACGGTGAAGGTGCCGCCGGAAGCCCGTGTGGTAGAGCGGGAGGTCCGGGAAGATGGGGAAAGCGGATTTTCGGCGGCGTACATACGATGGGTTTTGCCGCTGGAGAGCAGCACAAAACGCCATGGGAGGAGGAAAAAGCAGAATGAATGAGACCTTTTCGGTGCGTCTGCGGAGGCTGCGGGAGCGGAAGGGGCTGAGTCGCCGGGCCCTGTCTGAGCTGTGTGGGTTGAGCAAGAACATGATCGCGGTTTACGAACGGGGAGAGGCGGACCCATCCACAGAGACGATCTGCCGGATGGCGGACCTTTTTGGTGTGTCAGCGGACTACCTGCTGGGCCGCACAAAAAATTTTTAGTGTGCCCGATAAATTGGGCACGCGCTGCGGAAAGTGTGGTACGATGGGTGGGAAGGAAGATTTTCAGCCTGGCGGGAGGAGGGCAGCGTCATGGCCGAATACGAGAAAATGGGATTGGAGGAATTGGAGCGGCTGCTGACGCGGAAAGAACGCTTGTTCGTTGAGGAATACGAAAAGGACGGAAATGGGACGCAGGCCGCCATCCGGGCCGGGTACACCCCGGGAAAGAAAAACGCCTCCGCGGCCGTGCAGGCGTGTAAGCTGCTAAGGTCGCCCAAGGTCTCCGCGTACAGGCGCGCGCGCGCGAATGAGTTGTGCCGCCAGCTGGGAATCAGTCCGGAGACCATTAGCCTGCATGTGATGGAGGTCTACCGCCGCTGTATGGAGGCAAAGCCGGTGATGGCCTACGACCGAGATCAGAAAGAATGGGTAGAATCGGGAAACTATGTGTTTGACTCCAAGGGTGCGCTGAAGGCGATGGAGCTGCTTGGTAAAAACCTGGGCATGTTCACTCCTGGGGCTGCCGGTGGAGGCGCTGAGGCGGAAGACGACCCCATTACCCGCTCGCTGAAGGAGGAACAGGACAGTGGGCTTCTCTGAAAAGCAGCGCAAGATCCTTCGATTTCCATATAGCGGCTATGAGGCTCTGATCTGTGATGGCGCGGTGCGTAGCGGAAAGACATCCGTAATGGCACTGTCCTTTTTCCTTTGGGCGATGGGCAATTTCACCGAGCGGGCTTTCGCACTTTGTGGGAAAAGTGTGGGAGCGGTAGAGCGCAATATAGTGACCCCTCTGTTGGGCGTGACCTATCTGCGACAGAATTTTTTTATCCAGTATAACCGGGCGGCGCACATGATCCTGGCCCGCCGGGGCAAGAGGGAAAACCGCATCTACCTTTTTGGCGGCAAGGATGAGGGCAGTGCCGCGCTGATCCAGGGCATAACCCTGGCGGGGGTGCTGCTGGATGAGGCGGCCCTGATGCCTCGGTCCTTTGTGGAGCAGGCCCTGGCCCGATGCTCGGTAGCTGGGGCCAGGCTGTGGTTCAACTGCAACCCGGAGGGGCCGGAACACTGGTTCTACAAGGAGTGGATCTGCAAAGCGGACAAGCACAATGCCTTGCGTCTCCACTTCACAATGGACGACAACCCATCCTTGGACCAGGAGACGAAAAACCGCTATAAAGCTACCTTTGCAGGGGTCTTTTATGAGCGCTTCATTTTAGGCCATTGGGTGATGTCCGAGGGTCTGATTTATGATATGTTCGACACAGAGGCAAATACCTACGAGCGGGCCCCAAACTCGCTTCACTTCGATGGGGTGAGAAGCATAGCCTGCGACTATGGAACCACCAACCCTACGGTATTCCTGGACATCTACGACTATGATGGGACCATCTATGTGGACCGGGAATACAGGTGGGACAGCCGAGACCGGGACAATGGCGGCCGGCAGAAAACCGATGAAGAGTACGCCGATGATCTTCAGGAATTCATGGGGAAAAATCCATGTGCCGTCATTGTGGATCCGTCGGCGGCCAGCTTCATCGCAGCGCTGCGCCGCCGGGGTGTGTATGTGATCCAGGCAGACAATGATGTGCTGGCGGGGATACGGAGAACGGCCACCCTGATCCACCGGCGCAAGCTGCTGATCCACCGGGAGCGGTGCAAGCCTCTGCTGGGAGAAATGGGAACCTACCTGTGGGACCAGAAGGCCAGCCAGCATGGGGAGGACAAGCCCTTGAAGGAGCGGGACCATGGGCCGGACGCCCTGCGGTACTTTGTCAACTCTCTGCCGGATTGGAGATTTGATCCATACCTGATTGGAGGTTTGAGCAGTGTCCAGAAGGAATAAGCGCACGCCGAAGGGCGGACAACCAAATTACGGCGTGCCGGTTCTGGACGCATTCAGCAACCCGCTGTTCCGGCTGGGATACGGCTCACAATCTCCCATGGAGGCCACAGAGTACCCGCTGACCCGGATGACCGATAACTATGCCCTGCTGAATTCTCTTTACAGAGACAACTGGGTGGTTCAGAACGTGGTCGGCCTGATGGTAGAGGACATGCTCCGGGAATGGTATAAACTCCGGGGATCTCTCACACCGAAGTATCTGGATGAGCTGGCACGGGTCGAGCGGGTGACGCAGCTCCGGCAGCGGCTTAATCAGGGACTCTGCTGGGGGAGGTTGTATGGCGGCGCGGCCGGCGTTATCCTGATCCGCGGCCAGGAGAGTATGCTGGACAGGCCGCTGGAGCTGGAGAGCATTATGCCGGGAAGCTTTGCAGGGCTGATGATCCTGGACCGATGGTGCGGGATTGTCCCTGATATGGGTCTGGTGTCTGACATATCTGATCCGGACGTTAATCTGCCGGAGTACTACATGATCAACAACGCCGAAGGGCGTACAGTGGCCCGGGTACATCACTCAAGAGTTGTGAGGTTCACTGGGCGGGAGCTGCCATATCTGGAGCAGATCGCTGAGCTGTATTGGGGCGGGTCCGAGGTGGAGGCCCTGTACAAAGCTGTGGTGGCCCACGACAATGTCAGTGCCAATATGGCAGCGTTGACCTTCCGGGCCAATATTGACACCATGGAGGTCCAAAACCTGGAGCAGCTTTTTTCCCTTGGCTCCACCGAGCAGCAGCGGCGATTTTGGAACGTCATGCAGGCACAGTCTGTCATGCGCTCCAATTTTGGTTATCAGCTGGTCAATAAAGGGGACCAGATGAAGAATACACAGTATACCTTCACTGGATTGCAGGAAGTGTACGAAAGTATGTGCATGAACCTGTGCGGCGCCAGCCATTATCCCATGACCAAACTGTTTGGACGCTCTCCGGCGGGCATGAACGCCACTGGCGAAAGCGATCTCCAGAATTATTATGACTATGTAAACAGCCAGAGAGAAGCAAAGCTGCGGCCGGCGCTGGAGCGACTGCTGCCCGTTATGGCCATGTCGGCCTGGGGAGTGGTGCCGGACAATCTGAAAATTGACTTCCCACCCCTCTGGAGCCCGAAAGCCAAGGAAGTGGCGGAGATTGCCAAGGGCAAGGCCGAGGCTATTGTTTCCGCCTATCAAGCGGGGCTGCTCAATGTGGATACAGCCCAGAAGGAACTCAAAAAGCTGGAGGAGGAAACGGGCATCTTCGGCAGCATAACTGACGAGGAGATCGCCGCCAACAAGGGCCGGACGTATGTTGATGCGACATCTTTGCGTGACCCGCAGATGGGTTTGAGCTACGGGGAGGACCTGGACAATGCCGACGCTGCAACGAGCACCGAATGGGAAAGAGCTGGAGAAGCTGATTTCCATTTATCTCAAAGCTGAGACCGACATCATCAACGAAATCGGCCGCCTGCGATCCAGGGGGCTTGTGGACTACCATGCCGTAGCCGCTCTGGAGCGTGTGCAGACCATTCTCCGAAAGCTGGAAAACGACGCCTGGGAATATGTGCCCAAGATGATCGAAAAACAGTTCTATGTCCGGGTGCCGGAGGCTCGCAAGGCGTTGGAGGTGCCGGAGACCGCCGCAAAACATGCGGCCGGGTACATGAACGCAGCCGCCCTTACTGGAGAGCAGATGAACCTGGTCCAGATGCTGACGCAGCAGCTGATGGGCGAGATCACCGATGCAGCTATGACAACGATGGCAACCATTCAGAGCGCTGTCCTGGGGCGAGTGGAACCGGATGTATACCGGAGGGTAGGTCTGGAGCAGGTAGCGGCTATGCAGGCCACGGGGAAGGGCGTGAACGCCGCGGTACCTGGCTTTGTGGAAGCCCTGAGGCGAGAAGGGATCACAGCGTTTGTGGATAGGGCGGGCAGGCGTTGGAGCCTGCATACCTACTGCTCCATGGTGACCCGGACAACCTCCCGGCAAGCCGAGATTGCCGCCGTATTGAGTGCGGATCCAGAACAGGACCTGTACAAAATCAGCAGCCACGGCACCACCTGCGCCATTTGCGCGCCCTATGAGGGCCGGGTATACTCCCGCAGCGGAACAGACCCGGATTTCCCGGCGTTGGCGGATGCGTTTGGGAAGATAGACCCGAGCGGGTCGGATAATTTGGCAAACACCTATTTGAACATTCACCCGAATTGCTTAGTCCCCGGTGGTACGGTACTTGCGGAGGGCGTTATGGCGCATACGAGCCGGGAATACAGCGGACCGGTAATCACTCTCGAAACCTCCGCAGGAAACCGGATCACCGTCACTCCAAATCACCCGATACTGACAACAGCCGGTTTTGTCCCCGCTGCGCAACTTCAAGAAGGTCAAAAAATCGTTGAGGCAACCTGGGAATATCGTTTCCTCTTTGGAGAGGCACCAAATGATGTAAACATTCCAACCCCTGTTGAGGATATAGGACATTCTATCGTTCAGTCTGGCGGCGGCACGTCCGTCTGCGTGGAAGGCACCCCCAAACAATTCCACGGCGACGGAATCGCCAACAGCGAAGTCAAAATTGTACTTCCAGAAGGCTTTGTTGAAGGTAAACTCAATCCCTTGGGAAGTAAGCCAGTCGGCAAAAAAGGATTCCCATCTGGACATTTTGGGCGGCATCTGTTCCTTCCCAGCGGCCCGCTTTTCAAGATCCTCCAAAGACCGAGACATGCCACGCACTGCATCATGCGCCGCCTTGGTTTTGGTGGTGGTGTCAAAACTGTATCCGTTGAGAGTAAAAAGCCGACCAACGTATGCGAGAGAACGACCACACTCTTGGGCAATCTCCGTAAAAGTGAGTCCCTGATTGTGGAGCCAAAGAAATTTCTGGAACTCTTCGGCACGGGCCTCGACATATCCAGGAGACACATCAAGGAACTTTTTCCCCTTCTTTCTCTTAAGAAGCCCGTAGTCGATCATGGCACGTTTGACGGTGTACTCAGTTACCCCGAAATGCTCCGCGATCTTCGCATAAGTGAACCCCTGGCTGCGCAAAGACTGCAATGTCTCTTTCGTGATAACGCTTTGGTCGTAAGTAAGCTTGTTCATGTAGACACCTCCGAGTATCATGGTACGGTTTATAACCTGGAAACCAAATATGGCTTCTATACCTATAATAACATAGTTACTCATAATTGCCTACACGTCTTAATTCCATGGACTCCTGCCGGCCGGACGCCAGAGGAGATCCAGAAAATCAAAGACTTCTCCAATCCCAAAAAGAATCCGTATTCCGTAGACCCCAGAAGTAAAAAGCAGATTGGGGCATACCGAAAGAAAGAGATGGCCCGGAAACATTGGCTTGAGCGGTACCGACAGTGGGAGATGTACCGGATGACCTTGGGCGACAAGGTGCCCAAGACCTACCAGACCTTTGAACGGCACAAGCTGGCCAACGATGACAAATACCGCGAGTGGGAGCGGCTGTACAGGGAGGCGAACGCACAATGATACGCACGATCAATGGCCAAACCTGGTTTTGCTGCCCGGTATGCGGAAAGAAGCTGTTTCCTGTCTTGGAGGGTGCCGTATGTCGGGGTATTATAGCCAAGTGCCGTGGCAAGTTGTCCAATGGTGAAAAATGCACCTGGGAGGGCGAAATTAAAATCTTTCTCTAGTGAGGATATTAGGAGGGAACAGCATGGCGAAAGATGACTATTTTGTGCTGGCATATCGGATACTCCGGTATCTGTATGAATGCTTTAAAGCAGGGGAGCAGGCAGAGCTTGAGATGTTCGGGCCAGATGCCCTGGGGATTAACAACGGATACTGGATAAACCTTTTGGAGAGCCTTGTCGTGGAGGGGTACATCACTGGAATATCCTTCCCGTCTGCTGTGGGTAGGATCCATGAGGCAAAAGTATATGGCGCAAAAATAACCCAGAAAGGGATAGAGTTTCTGGAAGACAACAGCAAGATGAAAAAGGCGGCGCAGTTTTTGAGGTCTGTCAAAGAAACTGTGCCGGGATTATAATTAAACAACATTGTGTGAGCCTGTGAGCCGTAACTTTCCGGAAATTCCGGATGGTTGCGGCTTTTTATATGCCTGTGAGGTGATGAAAGTGGACTATCTGGAGCTGTTGCAGAGAAATCTGGTGGACGAGATCGAGGCAACCCGCGCCTATGCTGCCACCATGGCCATGGCTCCCCCTGGTGATATCCCTGTGTTGCTGGAGCTGCTGGCGGATGAGACCGACCACATCGCCCATGTGGCGCAGCTGATCTCTCAGCAGACTGGTAATCCTGTGGACTATTCTGCGTTGGTATCGGGGGTGGAGTGATGGCCATTGCATACTACGGGGCCAGGATCAGCCCCCACATGACCCGAACGCCGGAGGGGTACCTGATTTGCCATGATGTCCCCATCAACCGCACTGGGGACCAGGAGTACACAGCCAGAGATCTGCAGCTGGATGGAGACCCCGAGCGGGTGGTAATCGTACACCGGTATTCACAGGATGTGTTTGATCCGGCAGCCCTGGCCTCCTTCGAGGGCAAGGACATCACCCAGGGACATCCCCCGGAGAACCTGGGTCCGGAGAACCAGGCAGCCTATTCAAAGGGGCATATCCAAAACGTCCGCCGGGTGGGAGACAACACCGTGGCAGACCTGTATATCAAGGACCCGGGGCTGGCCTCCGATGTAGAGAACGGCGTGGTCCGGGAGGTATCCTGCGGGTATCTGTGCGACTATGTGCCGGATGGGAATGGGTATAAGCAGCAGAGGATCCGAGGCAATCACGTGGCGGTGGTCCACCAGGGCCGGGCCGGGCACGCTGTTGCAATAAAAGACGCCGCCCCCGAGGCGGAGAAAGGCAGGAACTATATGAGCAAATTTACCCGTGCTATCCTGACCGCCCTGGGTATGGCGGCCAAGGATGCCGGCTCCGACGAGGAGCTGCAGAATCTGGTAACCACCGCCGCCACCGCGCTGGACGCCGCACCCGCCGAGCCTGTTGCTGATCCCAGCAAGGACAAGGCGCCGGAGGCAGAACCCGCGGAGGACGTGATGGTGGAAAAAGCACCCAAGGGCGACGATTTCGGCAGTAAGCTGGATCGGATCCTGGAGATGCTGGAGGCCAATGCCCGCGGCGGCCGGGGAGAGCACCCCCTGCATGATGAGACTGACCTGGACGAGATGGTGGAGAAGCTGGCCGGAAAGGCTGAGCGTCGGGAAGACCCCGAGGCCGCCGTTACCGTTCCCGCAGAGGAGATGGAGGATGTCGCCTGCATGTCCCCCGCAGCCAAGGACGCCGCCGTGGAGTTGCTGAAGAAGGTCCGTCCGGCCGTGGCGGCCATTCAGGACAGGACCGAGCGGGCCCGGGTAGTGGATGCGCTGCTGTCCACGATCAAGGGCCCCAACATGGTGGGCAGCATCATGACGGCTGCCCAGGACAGCGCCCGCAGGGCATCCCAGGAGGCCAAGCGCACCAACTACGAGAAGATCTGTACCGAGGCCGAGAACGCCTATGCGGCCCGCAATCCCCACAAGATGAAGAAGGAGGTCTAATCCATGGCTGGACTGAATCCCCAGGTCATCGGCACTGCCATGACCGCCGGTTTTGCCGGGTCCTATGCCCGGCAGCCGGATATGATCGTGAATACCCGCACCGCCGGCGGCTCCGCTGCCATTCCCTTCGGCGCCCCTCTGGTCTATTCCGGGGGAACCGTGGTGCAGATGGGCGCCGATGCTACCGCCGCCCAGTTTGTGGGCGTGGCTGGCCGGGAAATCAAAAGTTCTCTGACCTACCTGGAGCAGAGCCCCGGTGAGTACAACCCCGGCGACCCTGTGAGCGTGTTCCAGCGCGGATCCATCCAGGTCAAGTGCCAGCGCGGCACCCCCGCCCTGGGCGGCGCTGTGTATGTTCGGACTACCTACAACGGAACCTATTCCAGCGCTCAGGTGGGCGGCTTTGAGTCCGAGGATGACAGCGGTAATGTGGTGCAGCTCACCAATGCCCAGTGGGGCGGCCCTCCTGACGCCAACGGCATCGCGGAGCTGGTCATCCTCACCCGGCTGAACGCCTGATAGGAGGTAACAAACGCTATGAGTTTTCAGAATGTCGGAACCGTAAACGCTGGTGTTGTGAAGTTCACCGGCGCCGCCCCTGCTATCGGCGGTGTGCCCACCATGGATGCTGCGGGCATCGCCTCCGGCGGCGCTTTCCTGGTCTCCGAGCTGGAGAAGCGCGACCCCATGATCCGCAAGCCCCTGACCTCGGTTACCTATCCCCGCGACATCGTCATCCAGACTGGCGGCGGCTGGGTGGACTATGTCTCTGCCATGTCTGTGGCCTACGGTATCACTGGCGGCGCCGGGGCCGCTCCCGTGCAGGCGGGAGGCTCCAACGGTCTGCCCATCGTACAGGCATCCGTGGATAAGGGCATTTACAAGGCGCACACCTTTGCCGTGGCGCTTCGGGTGATGTTCCAGGATATGCAGCGGGCCAACTTCATCGGCCGGTCTATGGACCAGCTTTTGCAGGATGGCGTCCGCATGGCTTTTGATAAGCACCAGGACCAGAACATTTATACCGGCCTGTCCGAGTATGAGACCACCGGCATCATCAACAATCCCGACGCCACCGAGTCCACTGTGGCCGACGGGGCCAGCGGTAACGGCAACTGGGTGACCAAGACCCCCGCCGAGATCCTGGCCGATGTCAATAAAGCCCTGATTACCACGTGGGACCAGGCCGGCAATGATCTGGACGCACTGCCCAACCACATTTTGCTGCCCTATGAGGAGTACAACTACATTCTCAGCACCCCCGTTTCTGACCTGGCCACCAAGTCCATCTATGACTACATCATGGAGAACAACATTACCAGCAAAAACGGCGGGGACCTGTTCATCGGCGCCACACAGTGGTGCAAGGGTGCGGGCACCGGCGGTACCGACCGCATGGTTGTGTACGTCAACCATGAGCGGTACCTGAAGGCGGACGAGCTGGTGCCGCTGTCCCGGATCATGTCCGCCCCCAATGTGGCGAATGTCTGCTACGACACCGCCTATATGGCAAACCTGTCCGAGCCTGAGGTCATGTATCCCCAGACCATCACCTACTGGGACCAGATTGGCGGTGACACCTGATGTTCATTATTTCCAAGCGCCGGGTGATCCTGCCCAGCTCCGATGGAACCAAGGCCCACACGGTGCCCCGGGACTATGTCGGAGAGATTCCCGACTGGGCCGCCGATACCGACTATTTCCGCGCCCTGGTGGCCGATGGGAAGATCGGCGTTCCCGAGAGCCGCAAGGATAAGGATACCCAGAAAACCGCGGAGAAGCCGGTCAAGGTCCGGCGGGGAGACAAGACGACCGAGGAGTGAGGAAGGAGGGGCTGCGGGATGTTCTACGGAAATCCTCAGTTTTACGGCGTCCGGGCTATGGCCGCCAATATTGGGCAGTCTCAGGGCAACTATACGGCGGAGCAATTCCAGCAGGACTTCCCGCAGTTCTTCACCCCGGGCAGCGAGGAGAACCCCTCTGTGTGCCTGGTTCCGGCCACCATGCTGGAGGAGATCATCAACATGGCAAACGCCTGCGTCCAGCCAGACAAATGGCTGGAATCCTGGCGCTATGCCGCGGGGCTCTATGTGGCGCACTATGCCACCCTGTATCTCCGCACCTATGCTCCCAGCAACACCACCGCCCAGCAGGCCGCCGCCTCTGGGGCGCTGGTGGGCGTGGTCAAGTCCGCCACCCTGGGAGACTCCAGCGTGACCTATGACACCACCGCCGTGACCAAGGGCACCGAGGACTGGGGCGACCTCAACAGCACCACCTACGGCCAGATGCTGGCCAACCGGGCCAAGCTGGTGGGGCTGGGTGGCTCCTACGCCATTTAACGGAGGTGTACCGTGAACTTCCAAGACTGGTACACCGACACCGTAGACATCTGGCGGGTGGTGCCAACTACCACCAACAGCCTGACCACCAATACCCTGACGGAGCTCTACACAGCCATACCCTGCCGGATCTACCAGAGCGACAGCGCTCCCATCAACATGGAGCAAACGGCGGCCTACGTCAAGCAGGCCGACCGGCTTATGTGCGACATATCCGTGGACATTCAGCCGGGGGACCAGCTGATCATCCACCGGGGGGCCGGGCTGGGACGGACGGCGCCGGATATCCGGGCTTTTGCGGCAGACCCAAACCTCTACTTTGAACCCTTTGGGGCTGTGCTGCCTGGGCTGGCCCACCAGGAAATACGTCTGCTGCAGCAGGAAATCGTGAAAGGAGGAGCGAGTCATGGAACTGACCTTGATGGAACGGGCGCGGCAGCTGAGGTCCACCGTGCCTCAGATTGAAGCCACGATGAAACGCGCCTGCCGCAATGCCACGCTGCGGGCCATTGAAAAAGCCGCCGAGTTGACCCCGCCCACGCAGGATGACCTCAGTGGCACGAGCACCCGCAGCGGCGAAATGAAGCAGCACTGGGCCACAGACAGCCAACCGGAGCCCAGGAAGTCCGGCAGCGCCTATAAGACCACGCTCGCCAATGATAAGCAGTATGCCTCCTATGTCAATGATGGGCACCGGATGGACCGCCACTTTGTCCCTGGTCTGTACATTAACCCGGAATCTGGCCTTCTGGAATATGACCCCGGCGCAAAAGTCGGTATCGTGGTTGGCACCAAGACCGCCTATGTCCCGGGGATAAACATGGTGGACCAGGCGAAAGAAGAGTACAAGAGGGTCCTACGGCGGGAACTGGGACGGGTAAGGGAGGTTATTGAGTGAACTTTACCATTTCCACTGTCGCCCAGTCCCTGGCGGCCTACCTGGCTCCATCCTTCCCTGGTGTGACCTTTTACGTGGACCCCAACCAGCAGGGCACCCAGACCCCGTGCATGTTTTTGCAGCAGCGCTATAGCTACCCAAAATTACGGCAGGGCGGCCGCTGGCTCCGTCAGATTGGCCTGGATCTCACCTACCTGGTGGACTACAACCTGCCCAACATGCAACAGCTTTACCAGGCTGCGGCGGAGGCCCTGGACCTTGTGATGGAGACCTTTCCCTATACGGACGGCACCACGGAGGGGACCAGCCTGCTGCGCACCTACGAGCGGGAGTGGCGCATTGATCTGGATGCGCTGCACTATAAGTTTGAGCTTCAGGTCTGGGTGGAGCTGCCCGAGGACTTCAACCCCATGGAGAGCATGGACTATACCCCGGAGGTGACCAATGGATAAGAAGATCAAGACCTACACCCGGGAGGCGCTGCTGCGCAGCAAGCGATACGCCGGGTATCAGAAGGACTTTCTTGCAGCAGTCCTCTGCAAGCCGGAATACACCCTTGCCGAGGCCGATAAAGCGGTCAAGGCGTTTTTTGGAAAGGAAGGTGACTGACCATGCCGGGAGGCACCTGGACCAGTCAGAATAAAGTACGCCCCGGCGTGTACATCCGCTTCACCTCCACCCAGGGGCTTGGCCTGACGGTGGGGGAGCGGGGTACTGTGGCCATCTGTGAGCCGATGAGCTGGGGCCCGGTAGGCCAGGTGATGACCGTGGAGGCCGGAGCGGCTACGACTCCCTTCTGCGGATATGACATCACCAGCCCGGAAGCGCGGTTCCTGCAGCAGATCTTCCTGGGCACCAACCGGACCAGCGGCGCAAACAAGGTGCTGCTCTACCGCCCTACGGCTACCAGCTCCGCCAAGGCCACCGTGACCACTGGGGTGCTGACGGCCACCGCTCTGTATCCCGGCGTCCGGGGCAATGACATTACCATCATCATTACGGAGGAAGTGGACGCCGAGACGTTCGCCGTCTCCACCGTGGTGGATGGTAATGTGGTGGACGAGCAGACCGGTATTACCAACGTGTCCGACCTGGTGGCCAATGACTGGGTGACCTGGAGCGGCGAGGGAGCCGTGGCGGCCACTGTGGGCTCTCCGCTTACCGGCGGAAACGATGGCACGGTGGAGGCGTCGGCCTATTCCACCTTCCTCACCGCCATTGAGCCCTATAAGTTTGACGTGCTGATCTATGACGGCAGTGATCCCACTGTGCAGACCGCCATGACCAGCTTCATCAAGCGCCAGAACGATGACAACGGGATCTATTGCCAGCTGGTGGCGGCCAACCTCACCAATCCGGACAGCAGGTATGTGGTTAATGTCATGTCCCCGGCGACCCTCAATGATGGTACCGAGCTGACCATGCAGCAGGTGTGCTGGTGGGCCGGCGGCGCCCTGGCCGGGGCGATGTACAACGAATCCCTCACCAATGCGAACTACCCCAATGCGGTCTCCACCACGCTGATGACCAATGCCCAGTATATCGCCGCGCTCAACGCCGGGCAGTTCGTACTGACCTCTGACAACGGCCGGGTGTACGTGGAGCAGGACATCAACTCCCTGGTCACGTACACCACCGACATCACCGAGGTATACCGCTACAACCGGACCATGCGCCTGGCCAATACCATCGCAAACGATCTCTACCAGCAGTTCAGCCAGAACTATCTGGGCGTGGTGAACAACAACGCACAGGGGCGTTCCATGTTCCAGGCGGCCATTGTGGGCTATTTGCTGGATATCCAGGCCAACCAGGGGATCCAGAACTTCACGGCCGAGGATGTGTCCGTGGAGCCGGGCGACGCCATCAACGCCATCTTGGTGAACCTCTCCATTCAGCCGGTCGGCTCGGTGGAGAAGATCTACATTACCATTTCCATGGACGCGTAAGGAGGTGCAAGGATGCCTTTTCTTCTGGCAAAAGACACCGTAAACGGTGCGGAAGGCAGCGTGGTCATTGAGAGAGACGGCCAAAACATCGTTGTGGCCGGTATGCGGAATATCAAGACCACGGCTGATATCCAGAGCAAGGACATGAAGGTGATCGGGACCCGGATGATCCAGCCGAAAAACAACGGCTACAAGCCGGCGGGTACCGGAAACATCTACTATGGATCCAACGTTTTTACCGACATGGTGCTGCAGTACATCCAGACCGGCATTATGCCCCAATTCAACATCCAGATCACCAACAGCGACCCCACGACTTCGGTGGGCAGCCAGGTGATGGCCTACTACGGGTGTACCCTGACCGGGACCATCCCGCTGTCCGTCCTGGACAGCGAGGAAACCATGCTGAACTATGATTTCAATTTTACCTACACCAGCGTGGCCCGCCTGTCCGCATTCACGGACCCGGCCACCCTTGGGCAGTAAGGAGGAATTTTTATGAGTAAGCTTTCCGCATTTCTGAACCCCGCGCCCATCCAGGAGGAAAAGGACGTTGTGGTCTCCAAGCGGTTTACCGATGAGGACGGGAACGTGGTCCCGTTCCGGATCCGCTCTATGAGTCAGGAGGAGACCGAGGCCATCACCAAGAAGGCCACGATCCGGGAAAAGGTCAACGGCGTCGTTCAGGAGCGCATTGACTCCGCCGCATTTGCCCGGCTTATGGTGGTGGCGGCCACCGTAGAGCCCAATTTTTCCTCCACCGAACTGTGCCAGCGGTATGGGACGCTGGACCCCAGCCTGGTCCCTGGCAAGATGCTGCGAGCGGGGGAGTTCAATGCCCTGCTGCAGGAGATTTCGCAGCTTTCCGGAGTTTCCAGTCTTGAGGATGAAGTAAAAAACTGATCGACGGGGGCCAGTGGGATGGCGACACGCTGGTGGCGTATTACTGCTTTGTCAACCTCGGCTGGCCCCCGTCTCAGTACAATAACCTGCCGCCCCGAGAAAAGCGGCTTGTGGCTGAATTCGCCATAAAAAGCATGGAAGATGAAAAGAAACTGCGTGATCAGATAGGGAAGGGGTGAACCAATGTCGGAGATTCGGGAAGATCTGGTTTTGTATGACCGCTTTACTGAGGCTTTCACTCGGTATATCCGAGAGATAGAAAATGCCTCCGAGTCCACCCGGCGGATGCGGCAGATCATTGATGATCTGGAAGGCAGCCAGCGGCGTACAGCAGCAGCATCTTCAGATTTGGCCAGTACCATCCGGAATCTGGCCGGGACATACCTCGGTTTCCAAGGGGCTCGCTCAATGCTGGATCTATCCGATATGATTGCCTCCAATACCGCACGGCTGGATATGATGAATGACGGGTTGCAGACCACTGAAGAACTCAACCAAATGATTTTTGATTCTGCCCAGCGATCCAGAGGGGCTTATGCCGATACTGCAGCATTTGTGGCCCAATTAGGTAATCTGGCCGGGGATGCATTTTCCAGCAGTGCGGAGGTCGTAGCATTTGCCGAGCAGATCAACAAGCAAATGGCCATTTCAGGAACTGCGGGGCAACAGGCTGAGGCGGCCATGCTACAACTTACACAGGGCCTTGCCTCCGGGGCGCTGCGCGGCGAGGAATTAAACTCTGTGATGGAAAACTCATCCATGATTGCGCAAACTATAGCAGACTATATGGGCGTGACTACCGGAGAACTGAGAGAGCTGGCCTCTGAGGGGCAAGTGACAGCAACAATTGTCAAAAACGCTATGTTTGCGGCGGCAGAGGAGACAAACGCCAAATTTGCGGAAATGCCTATGACCTGGGCACAGCAATGGAATCAGATGAAAAATCTCGCGATTCAAGCAGTCATGCCACTACTTGAAAGCGTGAATCAGCTCGCAAACAGCCAGTCTTTGCAGACTGCAATCAATATGGCAGTGGAAGGGATAAGGGCGTTGGCCACTGCGGCTGAATTTTTGATAGACAATCTGGATATCATCCTTCCGCTGCTGCTGGGCATAGGGGGAGCTTTTGTTATATTCCAGGTGGCCGCAAACTGGACACGGATAGCGGAAGTTGCCATGACGGCGTATCAATTTGCAGTAAATTTGCTTTCCATTGGCTTTGGCGTACTTAGGGGAAGTACAGCGGCCTCATCGGCAGCGATGTTCCAGTTTAACAGCGTGCTGTTGGCATCGCCAATTACATGGATAGTTATGATTATTATGCTGTTGGTTGGCGTCATATATGCCGCGGTTGCTGCATTCAACCATTTTACTGGAGCGGGGGTAAGCGCAACGGGGGTCATAGCTGGAGCATTTTTAACCCTGCTTGCGTTCCTGGCAAATACGATCGTAATTCCCATACAGAGAACCTTTGCTGCGTTGGGGAATTTTATCGGGAATGTATTCAATGACCCAGTGACGGCGGTAAAAGTCCTGTTCTACGACATGGCGCTGAGAAGTATTGGATGGGTCAGCAGCATTGCCAGTGCGTTAGAGAAGTTGTTGAATTCAATCCCGGGATTTGAGGTGAACTTTACATCAGGATTAGATAATTTGTACAGCAAAATGGAGCAAGAAAGGGCAAAAGCAATAGAGAGCGGCTCCTATAAGGAGTTTTTCAAGGCCTGGGATTACATTGACCTTTCTGATGCCTGGGACACAGGATACAACTGGGGCGCAAACCTGTTCAAGGGAGGCGACCCAATGAAAGATTTTATGAGTGAATATGAGCCGACGGCGGTTCCTGGCTCCGAGACAAATAAGCTTTTGGAGGATATCGCAAATAGCACAAAAGACATTGAAAAGTCTGTTGATATGTCCAATGAAGATATTCAGTCTCTGGTGGATGTGGTAGAGCGCCGGTATGTGGCAAACGTCAACCTGACCAGCCAGGCGCCGGTGATCAATGTCGCCGGCCAGAACACCGGCAACACTGCTGCGGACCGCCAGGACCTGGCTGACGCGATCCAGACAATCCTTCTGGAGCAGATACCATCTACTTCCGTCAGAGCCACCGCTATGCCCACGTAAGGAGGGGAGAGCGTGCCGAACAACTTTGGCCTGTTTTTTACCAGAGATAATACGGTCATACGCCTGCCGGTCAATCCGGAGAAGCTGCCGGTGGCCCGGGGCAACGAAAACGACGACTACAACGTACTGGGGCTGGGCCCTATCATGGTGCCACGGCTCCCGTCCCTGCGCGTGGTAACGATCTCCAGCTTTTTCCCCGGGCGGGTGTCGCCTCTGGTGCTGACCCCCAATGAGTTTCAGCCCCCTGAGTTCTACATCCAGTTTTTTGAGGCCGCCATGAAAGAAAAGGCGCCCATCCTGTACACCCCGGTTCGCTACTATGAGAACGGAGAGCCGTTTATGACTGGAGACGCCGGCTTTGAGGTCCTGGTAACCAGGTTCGACACAGAGGAGCGGGGCGGGGAGACCGGGGACTTCTACTATGACCTGGAGCTGACCGAGTATAAGGACTATGCCCCGCAGACCATGCAGGCCGCAGCATCCGCTACGGATGCCGGCAGCGCCGCGGCGGCCGCACAGCCCGCACAGGTAACGACCGAGCCGGCCAGATCAATCCCGCAGGGTCAGCTTGTGGTCGGGTCTGCCTGTACCCTCAACGGGCCCTATTACTACTCCAGTTATGGGGACGAGCCTCACGGAAGTGGGAATGGAAAGCAGGTGTTGGTCTCCCGCATTGTGGACCTGTCCAGGGCCTATCCATACCATGTCACCAATCTATCCGGCGGAGCGCTCGGATGGGTGACGGCGGCCTCGCTCCAGGTGGTGAGCACCACATGACAACCGAGCTGCTGATCGAGAACAAGTCCAGCGGGAAGATCTGGGAATGTTCCAACAGTGTGACCACCATTTCCCTGGAGACGCAGCGCACCGGAGCTCCGGCCAAGCTGACCTTTACCATCATCAAGTCGGGTGATCTGTCCTTTACCGAGGGCGATGTGGTGCGCTTTTCTGAGGAGGGCCAGCTGCAGTTCTACGGTTGGGTGTTTACCAAGAGCAAAGACCGCTGGGGGGTCATTGAGGTGACCTGCTATGACCGGCTGCGCTATCTCAAGGCCAATGCCTCCTATGGGTTCTACGGGCAGACGGTGGGCCAGATCATCCAGCAGATTGCTGGGGATCTTCAGGTAGACACCGGGGCCATTGCTGATACGGGGTATGCGATTCCGTCTCTGTATGAGGAGGACCAGAGCTGCCTTGACATCATCCAAAGCGCGGTCCAGCAGACCCTGCTCAACACCGGAAACATCTATGTGTTTTACGATGACGGGAACGGGCTGGCCCTCCAACAGCCGGCGGATATGATGTCCGATGTGCTCATCGGGGAGAGCTCCCTGCTGCTGGACTATACCTACAAGACGGACATAGATGCCCAGACCTACAACTCCGTGAAGCTGGCCCGGCCCAACGAGGAAACCGGACACGCCGATGTGGTAATCGCCCAGGATTCCGCCACCATTGGGCAATGGGGGCTGCTGCAGCTTTATCAGACAGTGGACGGGGACGCCAACACTGCTCAGATGGAGGCTCAGGCGGCCGCCTCGCTGAAATACTACAACCGGCGGCTGAGGACCTTGTCTGTGTCCTCGCTGGGTGTGCCGGGGCTGAGGGCGGGCATGATGGTGCTGATGAAGGTGCCGGGGCTGGGGGATATCAGCCTGGATCAGTATGTGCTGCTGGAAAAGGTCTCCCACACCTGGCAAAACGATGTACACACCATGGACTTTGAGACCATGGCCATCTGAGGAGAGCGTATGAATCTGACAGAGACCCTGTATCTTATGGTTCAAAAGTCTATGAAGGCCGCCCAGCTTACCGATCTGAGAGTGGGTACCGTTACAGCGGTAGGGCCGCTGGAGATCACCACAGACCCAGCCATGCCCCCGATCAAGGCCGGAGTGTTGTATCTCACCGAGGCCGTCATCGAAAAGAAGATCCCTGTGCTCTCCCATGCTCACGATGTAAATGGGCTGTCTCACTCCCACAGCGTTACCGGCCTGGGGCACGCTCACAACACTGGAGGGCTTGACCATACCCATGGGATCACCGGGTTGGGGCATACCCACACCATAACAGGAGGGACCACCGAGAGCGCACTGGATGGCTCCTATGCATCCGCGGACGCGCTGGGTGGGTCGTATCCCTCTGATACGCAGCTGGCGGGCTCCTATCCCACCACAGGGGCACTGGGGGATGTCGTGTCGTCATCTTCTTTGGGCAGTATCGTCTGCTATGAAAACGGAAAGCCCCTGCCGGTAGAAAACGGCTATATCATTCTGAACCGGGCGCTGGAGGTGGGAGATAAAGTACTCCTGCTCCGGGTGCTCAGCGGACAAGCGTTTGTCGTACTGTCCAGAATTTTCGAGGAGGTGTCCTAATGGCGGTTTTGCCGCAAAGTGCTGTGGATCTCACCAACGGCGTGGAGTTCGTCCAGCAGCCCTCCAAGACCTGGTACATCAACCAGGAGACTGGGCGCATCCAGGGGGAGATAGACGGGCTTGCAGCGGTGACTCAGGCGGTGGACGTCCTTCTCAATGTGGAGCGGTTCCGCTGGCAGATCTACAGGACCTATTCCGGGGTGCAGTGGGAGGGGCTGATCGGCCAGGACCCTGGCTATGTGGCCTCTGAGCTGCAGCGGCGCATCACCCAGGCCCTGACTATGGACGACCGGGTGCGGGGGATATCCAACTTCTCCTATAGCACGAACGGGAATATCCTTACGGCTTCATTTACGGTCAACACCGTTTACGGGGCCACGCAAACCACGGTGGAGGTGAACGTCGCGTGATTGATTTCTCCCAGGATACGTACCAGAACCTGTTACAGGCCATGCTTGCCCAGGTGCCCAGCACTTACGATAAGAGAGACACCGCGCCGATTCCCACCGCCCTGGGACCGGCGGCCTGGGTGCTGGAGGGCTTCTATCTCATATTGAACCAGGTACAGCGGCAGGCATTTGTGCAGACTGCGGTAGGGGAGGCGCTGGACATGCTGGCGGTGCTGGGCGGGATCACCCGCAACCAGGCTTCGGCGGCAGTGATGCTGGGCGTGTTCAATGAGGCGGTGCCTATTGGCGCCAGGTTCTCCACCATCAATGGCGCCAGCTCCATCAACTTTACCGTGACGGCTGCCACCGAGACAGAATACCAATATCAGCTTACCGCAGAAACACCGGGAACCATCGGAAATGAATATACCGGGCCGATTCTGCCCATTACCGTGATCAGCGGCCTTACCTCTGCACAGTTGACCGAAATTTTGGTGCCGGGGGACAATGTTGAGAGCGACGACGCCCTTCGGACCAGGCTGATCAACGCGCTCAATGACCGGCCGTTTGGCGGCAACATCGCAGCCTACCGGGAAAACATCCTGGCCATTGATGGGGTGGGAGCGGTGCAGGTGTACCCCACCTGGAACGGCGGGGGGACGGTGGCCTGCTCCATTCTGGGGTCGGACTATCTGCCGGCGTCCGAAGAGTTGATACAGACGGTCCAGACCGCCATTGACCCGCCCACCAGCGGCCTGGGTCTGGGGCTGGCCCCTATCGGGGCACAGGTGACCATTACTACGCCCACCGAGCTGACGGTAAATGTGTCTGCCACACTGCAGCTCTCTCCAGGCTATGAAATTGGTCAGGGCCAGGCTCCCATCGAAGCGGCCATCGAAGCGTATCTGCTGACCATCCGGCAGAGCTGGGCAACGAATACCAGCACCTCCGACGTAACCTATGCCGCCAATGTTTATGTGGCCAGGATCATGGCCGCTATACTGAGTGTGACCGGAGTAGTCAACGCTACTAATGTACAGCTCAATGGGGGTACGGCAGATCTGACCCTGACGCAGACCGGGGCCTCCCAGCAGGTGCCCATACTGGGGACGGTGACGCTCAGTGAGTAATATCCAGTTTGATACCGATATGCTCTCTCTGCTGCCACCGTGGTATCGGGAGATACTGGACTACCAGCAGATCTGCCAGACCGAGCGGGAGCAGATGGAGGCTCTGGCGGACTCCATCCAGGCCGTGGCGGACAATATGTTTTTTCAGACAATGGATGAAGCATCCATTTATCTGTGGGAGCAGATTTTGAACATTGTGCCGAATCCGCAGACCGAGACCTTGGGATTCCGGCAGGCCCGGGTCATCAGCCGTCTGTCCAGCCGGCCGCCGTTTACCATCTGGTTCTTATATCAAAAACTGGATGAGCTGATCGGGCCGGGCCGGTGGTCGGTAAACATGGACTACCCCAACTACACTCTGTACATCAAAAGCGCCGCGCAAAACCAGTCCTATGCCACAGAGGTGGCCTTCACCGTCAACCGCATCAAGCCCGCCCACATCGTGTATGTGAATAACCCCTATGTAGAGTCTGGGATTTTGCTTTCTGAAACCATCAGCATGGTCCGGCGGACATTCAACTACTTACTCGGCTCGTGGAATTTAGGAATCCTTCCATTTGCGACGGACTACCCGGCCCCGATACCCAATTATCGTTTGGGACAGTGGATCTTAGGAAGACTTCCATTTTATACGGATGTGCCTCAGGAGATTATCAAAATGCCTACTACACCATCTATTCAACCGCTGCTTTTGAGTGGAGTAGCAAATTTTGTAAGCGGGGAAGTTGTTTCTGCCCGCGTCAATGGAACAATCTCTACTTCTGATCTCACCAAATCTGTGAGCGGTAGCGTGCTGACAATCAATTTTACAGTTCCGGCAGGGGACTTTACTGCAATAACCACAGTAGAACTGTTGGATGCGAGCGGGAATGTTCTGACAATCTCAAATGTCTATGTGCCAATCACCGGAACTACCCTGCTGGAGTACCGAATCCCAGTTGCTGAAGGAGTGAATAGCAATGGCCAATAACCCCATAACCGTACCTTTGCCCCAGGATCTGCCGGAAACCTGGGCAACAAATCAGATTGTATCTCCTGATGGAGTCAGCGCGGGCCTTACACCACAGCACGGATACAACTACCTCATGCAGCAGGTGAACAATGCCCAGCAGGCCGCACAAGAGCTGGGGGAAGGAATCGCTGGCTTGTCTGGCGATAATCTGCCGGCAAGCAGCGATGGTGGAGAGACCATAAGTGCGGCTTTGTCGAATAAGGTGAAAATTAGTGCGCTATCCGGCATTGATCTTAATGATGTCACGGTAGATGGGCATTACCGGACCCACGGGGAATGCACAAACGTCCCGATTACAGGAGGTGGGTGGGAACAGTGGACACAACTGCTCGTCATCACCGGACTCTACTCTGATAATACAACCCAAATCATGCCTATTTACTATACTGGAGATGTGTGGCTGCGCACAATTAAAGGTCCCGGTGTCTGGACGCCTTGGCGAAAAATCTCCATCGCCACCCCGCCGCAAGAGTATTCCCTGCCTTTGACCGAGGGATTTACTCCAATAAACCCATGCACCTATCGGAAGAATCAATTCAGCGAGGTGTTCGTTGGCGGTTCCACAGGTGGAACCATAACGGATGGTACTGTGATCGCCACACTCCCCGAAGGATTTAGACCCAAGCAAACTGTGGAGCGGCCTGCGACATTTGCGGTGTCCGGGTCCCAAGCTGCTGGCAGTGTAACGATCATGCCGGACGGAAATGTATCTGTACATGGGCAGTCCGCCGCTTCAGGCGTAGTGTTTTCTGCAAACTTTGTGGTGGATGAATAGGCTATGAGTAAAACCCTTGCATTGGGATTTCCATAATTGCATTTTGCGGGAGCGCCGTCCCCCATGAGTGAATTCCACCGTTTGGTGTAACCCTCAGCGAATATGACGCATGTGCGATTACATCAATGGCTGTTATCCACACCTGTTTTTGAGGCCGATAGCCTTCTGGCAACTGAGCTATTCCGTTTCCCAGCTGTGTCTCGGCAGGTGTGTGGATTAACCCAAAGACCATTACGATATTGATTCTGGCCGACCCATATACAGCTCCGTCTGATTCATTCTCTCGGGTATATCCATTTGTCATCGGGATCTCATACCATGATGGGAGGAACATCAGCAGGGGGAGCAGATCCAGCATTATGAGATGTTGGAGGGTGAGATGCTGGTGGATACGGTTCCACCCACCATGCGACCCTATGCGGGGGCTGCGGGCTTCATCCGGCCCAAGTGGGACGCCGATACCTCCGTCCAGACAGAGGCAGCCAATGAGGAGGAGATTGCTGCCTGGGAAGCCGAGCACCCTGCAACTGAATTGTCTGAGAGAGAGCCGACGGCAGAAGAACGTCTCACCGCCCTGGAGGGCGCCATGCTGGCCATGATGGGGGTGCGGACAGATGTATGAATTCGTCCTACTTCAGTTCAAAATACCGGATCAATGAGGAGCAGGTGCGCGCCATGGTACCTCAATACTTGACTGCCGAGCAGGCAGAAGCCATCATTAACGGACCCGACGCCTGATGGCGTGGGAATATATTTGCAAAGGAGAAAAGACTATGAACAAGAAGCTGCACAAGTACGTCAACGAGATCATCGACCTGGGAACCGCCGCCAACATGGGCTGGAAAGAGGGGGTCAATATGTTTCTGGCCAACGTGAAAAACGCCGGCCAGGAGGGCGCCCCCCACTACGGCGGCGCGGAGCACCTGGACTGGAAGGCGGTGGCCAGGGAGATCGGCCCCTTTGACGACGGGGACGAGGCTGACATGATCAACACCTTCAACGCCGACTACACCGCCCACATGGCGGAGATCATCGACCTGCGCTCCGCCGGGGACCGGGACGGCGTGACGGCGGTGATGTGCGGTGAGTAACAGTCCGCTGGCGGTCTATACCCGCCTGTCTCCCAACCGGACCAGCCCCCGCAACCACGCCATTGACACCATCACCATCCACTGCTATGTGGGCCAGGTGACAGCACAGTCCGCCGGGGCGTGGTTTGCCAAAGAGAGCGCCCAGGCCTCCTGCAACTACGTGGTGGACAAGGATGGCAAGATCGGCCTGATTGTGGACGAGGGGGACCGGAGCTGGTGCTCCTCCAGCTCCTCCAACGACCACCGGGCGGTGACCATCGAGGTGGCCAGCGATATGGTACACCCCTACGCCGTCACGGACAAGGCGTATCATGCCCTGATCGAGCTGTGCGCCGACATTTGCAAGCGCAACGGCATCCCAAAGCTGCTGTGGCAGGGGGACAAGTCCCTGGTGGGCCAGGTGGACAGGCAGAACCTGACCGTCCACCGGTGGTTTGCCAACAAGGCCTGTCCCGGGGACTACCTGTACAGCCGCCTGGGGGACATCGCCAAGCAGGTCAATGCAAAATTGGAAGGTGATACAATGACCGGAGAGGAAATCTACAAGGAGCTGACGGCCTATACCGCGTCCCTCCCCCTGCCCGGCTGGGCAAAGGAGGAGCTGGAGGAGGCGGTGGCCATGGGCATTACCGACGGCACCGACCCCATGGGTCTGATCCCCCGCTATCAGGCGGCGATTATGGCCAAGCGGGCGGTCCAGAAAGGAAAGGTGAGCACATGATCAACTGGAAGGTGCGCTTTGCCAACAAGGCGTTTTGGCTGTCTCTGATTCCCGCTGTGCTGCTGCTGGTCCAGGTAGTGGCTGCGGTGTTTGGGTACACCCTGGAGCTAGGCGACCTGGGCAACAGGCTGCTGGCGGTGGTTAACGCTCTCTTTGCGGTACTGGCCATCCTGGGCGTGGTGGCCGATCCCACCACCAAGGGCATGAGTGACAGCACACAGGCCCTTACTTACGACAAGCCCAAGGAGAGCTGATCCATGCCTGACAACGATTGTCCCATCAACGGCATCAACTGCGTGTCCATCACCCGGGTGGAGGCCTTGGAGCGAGCGCTGGAGAGCGAAAAAGAAGCCCGCTCCCGGGCCCATGAGAAGATCTATGACCGGCTGGGGGAATTGGAGCGGGGTATGGCTACCGTTACCACCCAGTACACCAATATTGCCTCCCAGCTGGCTACCATCTCGGCGGACCTGAACGCCATCAAGGAGAAGCCCGGCAAGCGGTGGGAGGCGGTGATCGCCGCCCTCCTCACCGGCGTGATGGGCTATCTGCTGGCCCGGTTTGGAATGGGGTAAAGGCTTAAAGCTTTACCACCACCATTTACACCACTCAACAAACGGGAAGTAGCTTGATTTTACCTAAATAAAGGGAAGCGACCTGCAAAAAGAAACCGCTGGATTCCTTGTATCCCAAGGAATCCAGCGGTTTTTGGTTTGGAGCAGGTAAAGGGAATCGAACCCTCATATTCAGCTTGGGAAGCTGACGTTCTACCACTGAACTATACCTGCTTATGGCAGCTGACTGATAAAGTATAGCATAGCAGCGGCTGTTTTGCAAGAGTTTTTTTGTCATACGGATAAAATGTATCATGCGGAATCCCTTGCAAAAATGGAGGAGACATGGTATTATAATAACTAAACTGCAGGTTCGATTATTGAATTGGAAAGGCTGGAATTACGATGAGCAAGAAGCAGGCGCTGACAGAATTTCATCGCGGCTCCATCCTGGCGGCTGCGGAGCGGCTGTTTGCGGAAAAGGGTACGGAAAAGACCACGATGGATGACATTGCCCGGGAAGCGGAGTACAGCAAAGCCACGCTGTATGTCTATTTCCAGAGCAAGGAGGAGATTATTAACGCCATTCTGCTCAGCGGCATCGTGCTGCTGAAACGGAAGCTGCATGAGGCCATTGAGAGCCACAAGGACTGGTACCAGGCCTATGATGCGGTGTGCCGGGTGATCGTGCGCTTTTACGATGAAAATCCAACCGCCTATGATGCCGCCACAGGGGTGATGCCCCTGGCCCAGACCTCTGAAGAGATGCAGAAGGGCCAGGCGGATATCCTCCGGGTAACGGGGGAGATTGACGAGGAGATGTCTGCCTTCCTGGTGCGTGGCATGGAGGAGGGCGTGGTGCGTACCAAGCTGCCGCCTATGGAGACCGTGTTGCTGTTTTGGTCGGCTTTGTCCGGGATCATTCATATGGCAGAGTATCGGGAGGATTTCCTGCAAAAAACGCTGGGCCTCTCTCGGGAAGAGTATTTGGTCCATGGCGCCCGTCTCCTGCTGGACGCTTTGGTAAAGACCGGACAATAAAGAAAGAGAGAAGCGGCCGCCTGAAGAGGCGGCCGCTTTCTTTTTGCTGTTTACTCTGCGGTAATGACGGCGTGTTCTCCATCTGCGGAGGCGTGAATGGCGGTAAGCGGATGGAGGTAGCTGTCGATGAGCTTGGTGGCGATATCGTCCTCCAGATCCTTTTGAATCTGGCGGCGCAGATTGCGGGCGCCGTAGGTCTGAGAATAGGACTGCTTGACCAGGTGATCCAGCAGAGCCTCGTCCCAGGTAAAGACAATCCCTTTTTCTTTCAGGGTATCCCGCAGCTCGCCCAGCATGATGCCGGCAATGGCCTTGAAGCTGTCTTCGGAGAGCTTGTTGAAATACACAATCTCGTCTACCCGGTTGATGAACTCCGGCCGCAGGAAGGACTCCAGTGCCTTCATGGCCCGCTCTTTGCCCTGCTGGTCGGCTGTACGGCCGAAGCCCACAGAGCCGGCAGAGGTGCGGGCGTCGCTGCCCGCGTTGGAGGTCATGACGATCACGGTGTTCTCAAAGTTTACATTGCGGCCCTGGGCGTCGGTGATATGGCCGTCGTCCAAAATCTGCAGCAGGATGTTAAGCACGTCAGGATGGGCCTTTTCGATCTCGTCGAACAGGATGACGCAGTAGGGTTTGCGGCGCACCTTTTCGGTGAGCTGTCCCGCCTCGTCATAACCCACATAGCCCGGGGGAGAGCCGATGATCCGGGAAACGGCGAACTTCTCCATAAACTCCGACATATCCAGGCGGATCAGGGACTCCGGGGAGTGGAACATATCCATGGCCAGCCGCTTTACCAGCTCGGTCTTGCCCACACCGGTGGAGCCCACAAAGATAAAGGAAACCGGCTTGCGCTTGGAGGCGATACCCACCCGGCCCCGGCGCACGGCGGCGGCCACGGCGTGAACCGCCTCGTCCTGTCCGATCAGGTGCTCCTTCAGCCGGTCCTCCAGATGGGCCAGCCGCTCATACTCGGCCTCCTGAATCTGGCTGGCGGGGATCTTGGTCCACAGTTCGATGACCTTGGCCAGGTGCTCCACCGTCAGGGGAGGGGCGCTCTGAGCGTCCAGCTTGCTCAGCTCATCCTGGAGCTGGATCTCCCGGCTCTTGATGGTGGCCAGCCGCTCATAGTCCCGGCTGCTGCCCTGGTCGGCCAGCAGCTTGTCCCGCTCCTGGGAGAGGTTGTCCAGTTCCTTGCGGAAGGTGGCCTGCCGCCGCTCATTGGCGTCCAGCGCCTCGGTGGTGGCGGGATTCCCGGTGAGGGTGTCGTGCTCCGCGGTGAGCTTGCTCAGCTCCCGGCGCAGCTCGCTCTGCCGGCTCTCGTTGTTCTTCAGAGCGGTCTGACGTTTGTAGTCCCGGTCGTTGGCCTCTACCATCAGATTCTCCCGCTCCTGCCCCAGGCTTTCCAGCTCCTTTTTCACCTCCACCTCACGGGCCAGGGCCTTGTTGTGAAGGTTGACGTCGGAGCAGGCCTCGTCGATCAGGTCGATGGCCTTGTCGGGGAGGAAACGGTCGGTGATGTACCGCTCGCTCATGGTCACCGCCAGGCGGCACATCTCAGGGGAGATGGAGACGAAGTGGTACTTCTCATAGTAGGGGGCGATGCCCTGCAGGATCTTCACGCTGTCCTCAATGGAGGGCTCCTCCACGATCACCGGCTGGAACCGGCGCTCCAGAGCGGAATCCTTCTCAATGTATTTCCGGTACTCGGTGAGGGTGGTGGCGCCGATCACCTGGATCTCGCCCCGGCTGAGGGCGGGCTTGAGGATGTTGGCGGCGTTCATGGAGCCCTCGGCATCGCCGGCACCCACGATGTTGTGGACCTCGTCAATAACCAGAATGATATTGCCCAGCTTCTTGATCTCCTCAATGAGACCCTTCATCCGGCTTTCAAACTGGCCGCGGAACTGGGTGCCTGCCACCAGGGCGGTCAGGTCCAGCAGATAGACCTCCTTGTCCAGCAGCTTGTAGGGTACGTCCCGCTGGTAGATCTTCTGGGCCAGACCCTCGGCAATGGCGGTCTTGCCCACGCCGGGCTCGCCGATAAGGCAGGGGTTGTTCTTCTGGCGGCGGTTGAGGATCTGGATGGTGCGCTGAATCTCCTCGGCCCGGCCGATGATCCGGTCCAGCTTGCTGTCGGCGGCCTTCTGGCTCAGAGAAATACAGTAATTCTCCAGGAACTTTCGCTTGGGGGGCTTGTCGCCCTTTTTCTCCTTGTCGCCCCGCTCCTGACGGGCGGAATCCCGCTCCGGGGGCTGGGACTGGGGGCTCTGTGCCGCGCCAAACAGCTTATTCAGGAAGGGGAAGGTGGCGGTTTTGCCCTTGTCCTCCTCATCCTGCTCCCCGTCCTCGTTGGGGACCAGACCTTCCATGCCCTCGGCGCCGCCAAAGGCGGACATCATCTCATTGGTCAGACCCTCCAGGTCCTCGTCGGTGATGCCCATTTTCTGCATCATATCTTCCACGGGCTTGATGCCCATTTCTTTGGCGCATTTCAGACAGAGCCCCTCGCTTTTGGTGGTTCCGCCCTCCAGCTTCTGGATAAAAATAACGGCTACGTTTTTGTGGCATCTGGAACAGAGTGTAGGTTGCATGTGTGTCAGCTCCTTTTGGGGGACAAATTCCCCCGGAGGATTGATTCTAACCCGAAATTGTGAACTGGGTATGAATCCTTCCCGATTTCTGAAATATTATGACAGTCCGCTCAGCAGCGCGGCGGGATCGGCGGACATAAAGAAGCGCAGCAGGTAGGTGTGTTCCGCCGCCTCCCGGGGGAGGATTCCCCCAAAGAACTGGAGCAGCCAGACGGCGATAAACAGGATGATGCAGGCCTTGAGCAGGCCGAACAGGGCGCCCAGGCCCTTGTTGAGGAAATGGAGGCCGGGCAGCTTGGCCACCAGGTCCAGTCCATGGCTGATCAGCTTCCAGATAATCAGAATCAGCACGAAACAGATCAGGAACAGAACAAGGTAGGCGGCTGATTGGGCAATGGCGGCGGCTACCTGAGCGGCAGCGCTGGCGGCCACTTCGGTCATGCCATCCTCCACCGCCTGGTCCACACGGTTGACCAGGGTCTCATAAAAGCCCATGTCCCGCAGAGCGTCCAGTACGTCCTGGAGGGGGAGGGAATCAGGGGAGACATTTTCCCCATCGGAAGTGAGGTCGGTATGGAGCTGGCTGTCCTGAATTTGCTGGTTCAGCTGTTCCTCAATGGCGGCGGCAAACCGGGGTTCCAATGCGTCGGCCACCATGGGAGAGAGGGTGCGGGCCACGAAGCTGGCGCCCACAAAAGCCACCACCACTGCCAGCAGACCGCACAGAGAGAGGATCAATCCTCTGTGCGCGCCCAAAGCGGCGAAGAGGATCAGGATTGCCACAATGATCAGGTCAAAAATAAGATAAGCTGTCATGGAATGCCTCCGGAAAATCAGGGTACGTAAAGACGGGCGGTGGTACTGTCAATGAGCATGGCGCTGCCGTCGGACTGCTGGAGCACGGTTTGTGCCCCCTGGGTGCCCTCCAGCGTGCTGTAGCTCTCCAGATCCTGATTATAGATGTCCAGCCGGTCGGCGGTGAGCAACGCCACATAGCGGCCGGCGGCAGAGAGGGAGAGCACCTGCTCCTCAATGGACAGGAGGGCCTGGGTTTCCCCGTCAGCGTTCACCACCCACAGCTCCGCGGAGGTGCCCGCCCGGAATTTGCCAAGCAGCAGTACTGCGGTGCCGTCCCCGTCCAGGGAAAAGCCTTTGAGATAGAGGTCGCCGTAATTGCAGCTGCCTGTCACCGTCCCGTCGGTGGAGAGGATGGAGAGGGAAGTCTCTCCCAACGCCCAGATGCCGCTGTTGTCCCAGCGCATGGCGAGGATTACGTCCCCACCCACCGGACAGGTCCAGTCCGGTTCGGTCTCCTCCTCGGTGCGGTTCAGCTGGTAGAAGTCCACCCGGCTCTCAAAGGCATTGTCGTTCAGCCCCAGGGTGAGCAGGGCCAGGGACTTGCTGTCGGGGGAGAGCGCCGCGTCCATCACGAACCGGCTGGACAGGTGGAGCTGGATCTGGGGGGAGAAGGTGTTGTCATATACTGTGACAATGCCCTTGTATCCGCTTTCCTGGCTGACCACCACCAGCCAGCCCTGGCTGTTCATGGAGGCTGCCAGCAGCTGCTGCCCATCATCCAGAGACAGAGAAAAGACCTCCGCCCGGTCCCGGTATACGAACAGGGACTGACCTCCGGCGTCGTAGACCAGAGCGGCGTTCCCCACGGTATCCACCACGGGATTCTGGATGGATACCGCCTGGTCCAGACTGACCTGTTCGCTGCCGGAATAGAGGCGGACATCTTTTCCGGAGCAGACCAGCAGCTCATGATCTAACACTGCGAACTGGCTGGACTCTCCGCCCTCAAACACAAAGGATTCGCTCTGGCCGCTTTCGCTGCGCTCCAGATTGCGATAGGTAAACCAGCGTTTGAGGGAATCAAAATTCAATTTATCATAATTGACCACCAGCGCCACCGCGCCGACCATCAGCGCCAGTGTGACCAGAAAGGCCAGAAAGCGGACGAACAGGTTGGGTGGTTTTTTGACTGGCGGGGCCACTCGGCCCGGGTTCATCTCGTCCATTGTATGCTCCTCACCGGGAATTATGCGGAGGGCTACAGCACGTCCTCCTGGTACCACAGCCTGGTCATGTACAGCCCGCCGGGGGGGACAGTGGGTCCGGCGGCCGTGCGGTTGCGCCCCTCCAGAATGGCGGGTACGTCGTCGGGGGAGAACTTCCCGTCGGCGGCATAGACGCAGGTGCCCACCATGGCCCGTACCATATTGTAAAGGAAACCATCGGCGCATACCTTGCATGCAATCATATCCCCGCTGCGGGAGATCTCAAAGTAGTGTACCGTCCGCACGGTGGTGCGGGTCTCGGTACCTACGGAACGGACGGCGGCAAAGTCATGGGTGCCGACAAAATGAGAGGCCGCCCGCTGCATCACCTGCTCGTCCAGCCGCTTGGGGTAGAACCAGGCCCGGTCCACGTAAAAGGCATTGCGGATGTGGGAGTTATAAATGCGGTAGGTGTACTCCTTTTTCAGACAGGAGCCGATGGCGTTGAATTCCTCCGGTACTTCGGTGGCCTTCACCACCACAATGTCATCCGGCAGGCGGGTGTTCACCGCCAGGGGAAGCCGGTCGCAGGGGATCCAGGAGGAGGTGCGGAAGTTGGCCACATAGGTCTCCGCATGGACCCCAGCGTCGGTGCGGCCCGCTCCGGTACACTTGACCGGGTGCCCCACTACGGAGGCCAGGGCCTTTTCCAGGGTCTCAGCCACCGTGACGGCGTTTTTCTGTACCTGCCAGCCGTGGTAGGCGGTGCCCACATACATCAATCTCAGCGCGATATTTCTCATTATGTCTCACCAACCGAACCGTCCCAGCACGCCGATGGCCACACACAGGGCCACCGCCAGCACCAGAGCGGCGTAGTCCACACCGGTCAGCCTCAGCTGCCGCAGGCGGGTGCGGCCCTCGCCGCCGTGGTAGCAGCGGCATTCCATGGCCACCGCCAGCTCGTCCGCCCGGCGGAAGGCGGAGATAAACAGAGGTACCAGCAGGGGGACCAGGGCCTTGGCCTTCTGCAGGAGGTTGCCCGAGTCAAAGTCGGCTCCCCGGGCCTTCTGGGCGGACATGATCTTGTCGGTCTCCTCGATCAGGGTGGGGATAAACCGCAGGGCAATGGACATCATCATGGACA
>ERZ1643246.800-NODE-800-length-38178-cov-7.994203_pt1 | contig 38178 bp, 32 predicted proteins | sample MGYA00579265_ERZ1643246 | MGnify/ENA primary metagenome ERZ1643246 (study PRJEB29033, sample SAMEA4952261) | chicken gut metagenome | biome: Broiler Chicken; feature: Gastrointestinal Tract; material: Caecum | place: Ireland | collected 2018 | study: Broiler...
TTTTTGTTTTTTCACTGGAAGATGCGAACAGCTTTTTCTTCAGATATTCGACCGTCTCATTGAGATTCGCGATTGTCTGGTTCAGCTGTGCGGTCTGCATCTCATGGCTTTTTGCCATCTGCTCGATCGTAAGGCGCTGGCTGTCCACCAGCTGACGCAGGGATTCAATTGTCTCTTTCTGAAGCTGTATGAGCGCTTCCATTTCTGACTGCGGCATAGGGAACCACCTCTTCTTTTCGCTGATTCCTATTATACCGGAAATCCTGCGGAAAAGCGAATTTTCCGCTGTACCGGCACCGTCATTTTGACGAAGCCGAAATGTGGAAAACATACCATTTCCACAAGGCGGCATCCATAAAAAATGCTGTGCTTTCCACAGGGAAACGAGAACCCGAAGGAAATGGGAAGAGTTATCCTCCTGATATCCTGATGGTTCCATCCGCATGTGGATAACCCATCCGCAGCGTTCTGCCGGCCCCATAAAGGGAAGAAAAATTTTCTCCCTTTTGCACAAAGGTCAGAAATCCTTTTTCCCGGCAGGCCGGATTGCCCTGGGCTGGTCAATGGACAGCCCTTCCAAAAGCCAGCGGTATTCCTGCCGGGTAAGGTTCCTTACCTCGGCTGAATTTCTGGGCCATTGGAACCGTCCGTTATCTAAGCGCTTGTACAAAAGGCAGAATCCATCCTTTTCAAAGTGCAGTGCTTTGATTCTGTCACAGCGTCTCCCGCAGAAAAGGAACAGGGAATTGCTGTAGGGATCCATTTCATAGGTATCCCGGATGACTGCCATCAAGCCATCGATGCTCTTTCTCATATCGGTGTAGCCTGTCACCAGGTAAAATTTTGCTACACCGGAAAGGTCGCCTAACAAAGCTGACGCAGGGCAAGCAGGGTATTTCGGATCACATCCGCCCCGGCCTGTTCATGAATCTCAATACGGATCCCCTGCATTTCCAGGCAGATGGATGGTGCAGGTATAGAAACGGCGTCAGAAGGAGGCGGCTCAGTTCCCCAAAGCGGGATCTGGACGACTTCCTGTTTTTGCATAATCGTATCCGTTGCTTCCGGAACTTCACAGGCTTTTTTGCGCAAAGCACGAACATGATAATAGAATGTACTGACAGAGATTCCGTTTTCTATACACCATTGGCGGTCGGTAAGACCGCTGGATCTGCACTGAGTGATCAGCTTTAACCAATGGTCATCATTTGAAGCTGTACTCATTTGCTTCATCTCCTCCAATGTGAGATTTTGGAGTAACCAGGTACAACAAAAGCGATAGAAGATATGAGATTGAAGTGTAGCTTTTGCAGTTCTGAGAACCAGATATAAAATGAATTACTCCAAGTATCTGAAGTATCTCATAAAAGTTAGAACCTGACTAGCCGGGTGGTTATAAAGCGCTTACTTTTTAACGCATCAGCCTGTGGGGATAACTGCGCGAAGTGGATACTGCAAATAGGGAAAGAAAAAGAACTGACCATCAATCTCAGACACCTTATGGATTTTGGAGCGGGTGGATTTGAGATTAAAATCCTTAATACAGGAGATATCGTCCATAATATGGAGGAATTTGTAAGAATTGCCGGAAACTATGTGTAGGAGAGAAGGATGAAGGGCAAATATAAGATTGTAATAAAAAATAATCGGCGCCATTATGAATTTGAGATTAAGAGAAATATTACCATTATACAAGGTGACAGCGCCACAGGGAAAACCACATTAATTAATATGATCAGGCAGGCAGAAAATCTAGGGCCTTCCAGTGGTATAGAAGTAACATGTAATATCCCATGCAGAGTTCTGGAAGGGACAAACTGGAAATTGATTCTGGAAAATTCTTCGCGCACCATCTTTTTTACAGATGAAGAAAATAAATTTATCAATACGGAGGAATTTGCTGCCGTAGTCAGGGATTCAGACAACTATCACGTCCTGATTACCAGAGAAAACTTGTATAACCTTCCATATAGCGTGGAGGAAATTTATGGTATCCATTGCTCCGGAAAATATTATGACACGCGGAGAATGTATCAGCAAATGTATCAGATTTATTCAAATTATCAGCAGCTGCCTGTAATACCAGAGAAAATCATCACAGAGGACTCTAATTCCGGATATGACTTCTTTAAAGCTGTTGGTCTGCCATCCCAGGAGCGTTTCTGCTCATCCATCTCCTTCAGGTCATCAATCGCTATTTCCACATCCAATGTATGAAATCCCAGCTAGCAGGCCGCTATCGTCTCGATATCGGCAGCCTGGCTATTCATGGATATTCGGATAATTTTAGGATAATCGTATCCGATTTTCAAAGCCAATTCAAACAAGCGGCTCCGAATATCACCGGACATCCCCCCTCAACCCAACGAATACTCCATCATCTCATACACAACCCTGCTCCCCTCCCCAATCTCCATGGGAAGCAGCGCTCTGGCAACGCATTTCTCCCCCAGGGATGACTCGTCCTCCCGGACCAGGTAGGCATAATCGCCGTCAATCCGTTTCACCACATAGTAAACTTTCTCAAACATCCTTGCATATCTCCTTACACTTATTTCCATTCAGCGAATCTCACACGATCATCTGTTCCTGCTCCAGCCGAATCTGATTCCGGCGCATAAGACGGATCACCTCATGAAACATCTCATATTCAGGACTATTCTCCATCCGTTCCAGAGTTTTCAGATAAGCCGCCGAGGTAATCTCCATAGCCTGGTCCTGGTAAGTTTCCAGGGAAGCCAGGTCCATCCGGTAAGGCATAAGCTCCGGCACGATCTGACCTTTCAGCCGCACAAACATGCGGAACCCGCCAACATCGATATCACCCCAGTGAAGATACTCCGCTTCCTCCAACGTCTGCCGCCGGCATCCCTCATAAATCATCCGGAACCACCGCCCCTTCATAGGGCTGTAGCAGCCGCCGTGGTAAATCACCAGCTCGTATTCGGAATGTTTTTGAGAAATATACCACACATAATTGGCCTTATTTTCAATAAAGAGCACCCTGCGGATTCCCTCTGCCTCCACGGAAACGGCGTGCTTGACTGTTTCCGAATTGATATAGGAGCCGTAAACCTGAGGACCGTAATCCATCACGCTTCCATCCTCCAGCCTCACCCTCAGCTTCCCGGTAAACTCCAGGACCTCCGGCCAGCGGACGATGCCCTTTTCCAACAGCAGCTCATCGTCATCCGGCATGGAATCCAGAGCCTCTTCTTCCTGCTCCCGCTTTTTAAGCGCCCGCAGGATAACCAGGACCCTGGATTTCACATGGCGCTCAAAATGTTTGCTGTCCCCGTAGAGCGCAGAGCTCATCAGCCGCTCCATCTGCTCGCCCAGGTTCTGCTCCATGAAAATGAGGCATTTCAAAATATCCTCATTGAGTTCCGGCTCGTGGGTAAAATACCGGCGGATCTGCCCTTTTGCCCGAAGCTCCTCCTCATAATCCGTGAGAAAGCGTGCCAGGGCATGCTCCGGGGACAGCTGACTGCGGTATTCCCGGATCAATCCGCAAAGTGCCTCCGCCTCCTCTCTGGCGGGCCGGCGGCCAAGCCGTTTGCAGCAGGCCCGGATTGCCGCCTCATCGGGAACCAGCCAGATCTTATCGATCAGATTGCCCTGCTCGAACCGCTCCCAGGAGTAATCGATGAGTCCGGATTCCTTCAGTTCCTTCAAAACGGCAAAAAACAGCCGCTTTTCCTCCGGATTTTCCATCCGCCGCTGGATCCAGTCCTCCTGAGCGGCGGTCAAGGCGATTTTCCGGGTAAAGACTCCTGTTAAAAATGCCTTGCTCTTCTCATATTTATCCATCAGGCGGCTCAATAATTCCTGCTCATAATTCATGCTTCCACCAGCTCTTCTATTTGTTTGGGGTCAAAATACCGGGTAAAGGAGTGGCGGCTGTCCTTGTAAACCGCGATGTTCCGGTCCACCAGGGGCGCGATATCCGGAATCTTGTCCGGGGGAGCGGAGAAAATGGCCTGGAGGCCGAAGCGCCGCAGCAGGTGGATGCTCTCCTGGATCCGCTCCCCGTCCATCTTGCTGAATGCCTCGTCCAGGATAATGACCCGGATGGTATTGTTCTGGCTGCGGTTCCGGATGCGGCAGACCTGGGAGAAGGAGGCCAGCAGGGCGATGTAGAAGGGAATCTGGGTCTCGCCGCCGGATTTTTTCAGCAGGGTCCGGGACAGGCGCTGCTCATTTCCCTGCTCGTCCGTGACGATCAGGTCAAAGACCAGGTAGGTCTTGTAGTCCGTAAACTTGCGGATGCTCTTCTCGTACTCCGCCCGCCGTTCGGCGGTAACATTTGTCTCATTAAAAATCAGAAGCTGGAACAGCTCATCGATTTCCTTCTGATATTTCTGGTTGAAGCTCTGGGAGGCGATATTCCATCCCCCGGTGTCCATCAGCAGCGGGTCCATGATCATATCGTAATAATTCCGGTATTCCGGTCTGGGAGACTTCACAAAGCGGTAGCGGTCCGTGCCGAACACGCTCTTTTTCAGAGAATCGTTCAGCTCCTCCAGCTGCTGGGTCACAGCCTCGATGTTGGATTTGATTTTCGCGATGAAATCATCCCGGAACTGGTCGTAGGCCTTCTGCTTGGAATCCCTGATTTTTTCCAGATATTCCGGCAGCCGGATCTGGTCCAGTTCCTCCAGCTCCTTGTCGAAATACTGGTTGCTCTCCAGTTCAATGTCGTAAGGCATCTTGTACTGGCTGTTATACTCGGAGCGCTTTCTGGTACGCTGGCTGCGCAGCCTGTCACGGGAAATCTCGGTCTGGCGCATGGCGGAAAAGAACCTCTCCCGCAAGGACTGGGAGTAATCCCCCTCCTGGCCCTGTACTTCCGCAAAACGGGGCTCTCCTGTTTCCTGGATCCAGGCCTGGTCAAATTCCTGCTGGATCTGATCCCGGACCTTTGTAATCTGCCCGATGATCTCCGGCAAATCCTTAGACTTCAGGCCCTCCAGCTGGGTCTGGCAGCGGGTGTTTTCCTTATCCAGCGAGTGCCAGCTCTGCTCCTTTTGGCTTAAAGTCCCCTTTAATTCCTCAATCTGCCGGCGCATCCGGTCCAGATAGAGGAAATCCAGGCTGTCATACTCCTGCTGCACCTGGGTTCTGGTCTTCGACAGCTCCTCCAGCTCCTGGCGCCGTTCCACCGCCTCCTGGTGCCGGGCGGCCTCGTAGTCACTCAGAATCCCGGTGACTGCGGCTTGAGCAATGACCCGGTGGCAGCCCAGAACTTCCTCGTAAAGCCGGTTCTGGGTTTCCAGCTCCGCCTGTTTCTGCTCCAGCAGAAGCTCCATGGAGCGGCGCCCGATGAAGGGGGAGGCGTAGCGGGCCGGGTTCAGCTTCCGGCTGACGAATCCCTTGTAGAGCATGCAGGAGTCGGTGATGGCGGTTTTGTGCCGGTTCAGCTCCAGGACATGTTCGCACTTAATAACGCCGCCCAGCAGATAGTCGGCGTAAAGCCTGGCATCCGGATGGTCTGTCTCAATCTCCTCTGCCAGGGAGCCCTCCATGGGCTTTTTAGAAAAATTCCTGCGGAGCTTTCCAATATCCACCAGCCCCGCATCCCAGATTTTCTGCTCCTTTTTCTGCCGGTCGTAGATGGCCAGGGCGTCCCCATAATATTCCTCCGGCACCAGCAGGTAAAATTTCTGCTGGTCCAGATACCCCTCAATGGCGTTTCTCCAGCGGGGATTCCGGATTTCCAGCAAATCCGCCAGAACGGATACGTCCACTGCCTTTTTGTGAAGACGGAATAATTCCTCCTCCAGCAGCCGTTTCAGGGCCTGGACCTGGGGCGGAAATGGCTTGATCCCATTTTTCAGATTCCGGATGGTGGCTTCCAGCTCCTGGCGGCTTTCCTTTAACTGCTCTCCCCGTTTTTTTAGCTCCGTCCGGTATTCCTCCAGCTCCCGGCGAAGATGTTCCATCTGCCCGGCAGCCTCCCCAAAGGGGAAATCCCAAATCTGGTCCTCCGTAAGGGCCGCCATCTGCTCCATCAGAGAGCCGTAGTCTCCGGAAGGCACAAAACCCGCATTCCGGGCCTTTTCCAGCTGGACCGCCCACTGTTTCCCGTAAGAATTCGTCTGTGCCAGGGCCTCCTGAAGGGCAGCCCGTATTCCCTGGATTTGAGAATCTAATTCCTGGATCCGGCGTTTCAAGTCCTTTTCCCTGCGCACAATGTCTGAGCCCTGAAACTCGTCCTCCAGCTTTTCCAGCTCCCGCTTCAGCCGCAAGTTTTCCTCCCTCAGAGCGGACATCGCTTCCAGATTGCTCCGGATCAGCTGTTCCTTTTCCTGGATCTGCGCCATGCAGGCCCGCTCCTGCTCCAGCTGTTCCTCCAGCTGGGCCCGGATGACGATAAATTTCTGCTGCTGATATTTCTCCTTTTCCCGCTCATAGCTCTGGCTGATGGACTGGATTTCCTTCAGGCAGGCAATGCGCTCCTGAATCTGCCTGGCATCCTCCTCCAGACTCTTGTACTGGCGGATGTCGCTCTGCATCTGCTCCACATCGATGTTGTTCTTCACATCGCAGATGGACTCGGTGATGAATTTTTCGATATCCGCAATGGGGGAAAATGGCACCGCCTTCCGCAGTAAGGTCCGGTACTTGCTCTTGATCTGCCCGAATTTCCCTAAGGTGACCTCCTGGTAGCGCTTATTGGTCTCATAAAACTCGTAAAGCCCCTTTTTCCGCCCCAACGTCCGGGAGAGGAAGGTGCGCAGCCCCGGAATGTCGTAGGGCGTCCGGGTCTGGGGGTCCACAAAGAGGGACTCCGGAAATCCCTGGCTGTGAAGGATGAACCACTTGTAGTCAAAACTCTGGTCTTTATAGCAGTCGCAGACAATTCCCGTGGTAAAGAGGCTCTTTTTCTCCGTATCCTCAAATTCCAGAGCCACATAGCTGGTAAAACGGCCGTTCCGCATATACCGGAATCCGGCGTCCCCGTCATCGCCCATTTCCCCGAACAGATAGCTTTTTAAGGTCCTGGCGGATTTCTGGTTGGCGGCCTTGTTGAAAAAACTGCCGGTGGTATCCCCCAGAAGCACCAGCTGCAGGGCGTCAATGATGGTGGATTTTCCCGCCGCCGTTTTGCCGGTGAGAAAATTGATCATGTCAAAGGAAATCAGTTCCTTCTCATAATTATGCCAGTGGATCAGCAGCATCCTCTTCAGTTTCTTCATGTTCGGCCGTCTCCTCCTCATCAATCAGCTGGTACATATTGCTGATACGCTCATTGGTCACAATAAATAAAATCGTTGGCAGAATCAAAAGCCTGGTGTCCGCATTTTCCCATGGACCGTCCACCTTTTCCACAATCCGGAACCGGTTGAGAGTCCGCAGAGAATCCCTCAGGGTAAGGTTGGCAGGTTTGCGCTTGATGACTCCCAGGGAAAGCATCTTGTGGACCAGGTCCCCGGTAGTGGTGAAAATGTCTCTGGACAGGGACAGCTTTTCCCGTTCCTCCTCGTAGATCAGGCGCAGCACATAGAGCATGAGCGTGGTGGCCTTGTCCAGCTTGATGCGGTTAAACTCATAGCTGCTGGAGAGAAAGATCACCCCGTAATTGGAATCACGCTCCAGGCGGAAGCCGGCGTATTCCAGATAGTCCTGAAACAGCTCAAAATTGCGCTCCACAAACAGATAGTCCGGGTTAGTCCGGTTCATATTGTCCTCAAAAGCATAGGTCCCCTGGAGAAGATAGGTATGGGCCAAAAGCCAGTTGACGATCCGGCGGAAAGTCTCCTGCTCCGTCAGATTCAGTTTTTCAAATGCTTCTTCAAACATGGGCTGCCATTGTCCTTTCTCATGATTTCCTTATAAAGCGCACCCTAGGCAGGCTGTACCCCTGCCGGTCCGTATTGCCCTCTGAAAATTCAGCCTGAAAACCGGCGCTTTTTTCCCTGCCCCGGAGAGTCCCCAGCAGGAATAAGATGAAATCCTCGGTTCCCTGAATCTTTACATCCTCGGTGGTAAATTCCTCTCTTCCCTGAAAACAGCTCTCGATATAGGCGTCAATTTTCTGATTGCTGTACTGCTTTTTCACATCCTGGAGAAAGCTTTCTACCAGGGCCGGATTTTCTTCCTGTTCCTCCAGAGCCAAAGGCCTGCCCTCGGTCTTCACCGTCCGCTTCACCCGGTCGTAGAGGGACTGCATGTCCAGATAACCGTGGCGGTAAACCTGGACCGCCTGGGTCATAGCGGAGAAAACCACCTCATTGTCTATGTGCTTCAGCAGGGCAATCAGCTTGCCCTTGGCGCTGCGGTCCGCGTTCATCTGATAGCGGATCCGGTCGATGGAGGCGTTGGTGTACTCCACATGCTTCCGGTCAATGTCTGCAATCATCCCCTCGATGCTCTCGTAGGTGTCCGCGATGGAGGTGATCATAGCCATGGTTTCCTGGCGGCCCGTCTCTTCGTCTGGAAATACCTTCCGCCGGATGCCCTGATCCACGATGGAGGAGAGGACTTCCTCGTCCATGACCCACTCATTCAGCATGGACAGGATGGCGTATTTGAAGCGGGGCACCGAGTCGATGGTTTTCAGGGGATAGTAGATGGTGTCTACAATCTGCTCCTTGTACCGGTCGAAATGCTCCTCCAGAAGGGTATTCACATCGGACAGGTCGCTTATGCGCTGGTAATAGCGCTTGATGTTGTTGAACAGAAGCTTCAGCTCATCCACCAGGCGCACCGTGTTCTGGTAAGCGGCCTGGAGGGCCTGATAGAGATAATCGGGATTTTCGCCGGAATTTTTCAGAGCGGCGTAGGTGGCGTAGACGTAGCTGTTGTACTCCCGGACCCGGTCCGTGGACAGGTCGTAGAGCAGATTGATGACCTCAATGGCATAGTCGGGAATGGTGACATTTTCCTCGAAGGAGCCCCTCTCGTACTCAAACTCCAGCCAGCCCGTGTCCCTAAGCTTTCGAATCAGCAGATGGGCCTTCCCCGACAGGCCCTCATTCCCCTCTGCCCCCATCTCCTGGACCTCCTCGGAGAAATCCGCCTGTAGGATACTGGATTCCAGGGAATTCACCAGCATGGCTGTCAGTTCCTCCCGTCGGATCACAAGCTCGGTTTTAAATGCCTGACGCAGCACAAAAAGCGCCTCCACATAGAGCTCCTTTTTCGTGGAGGTGAGAATAGTGAAAAAGCGTTGTGGAATGCGGGTGAAAAGGGGCATGGGCGGGGTCCTTTCTGGAGCCTTTTCGGCACAGGCTTACTTTTTCTTGTAGTATGCCACAGCCGTGGGCAAGAAGCAAGCGGTTTCCAGATAAAAGCTGCCTCCAGGACCAATCCGTTCACGATGAAGGCAGCTGCAAGGGGCTGTGTCAGTTATCTGAGAATACATCAGATGTTTGTTTCAGTATACATGCATATTTCAACCATTTTTATAAAAAATCCAGCAAATTATCCTAAATTTTTTTGATCATCCTGCAAATCAGTGATTTTGGTTATCAGGAGTAAATCCTGAAATGTATTTACTCCTGATATGGGTTATGATAAAAAAGATTAATTGTATCTAAAATCCACGAAAAAGGCAGGATATCTATGAGTTCCACAAGAAAAGCGCTTCTGGTAACCACGGTAAGCGGATTTGTTCCTCAGTTTGAAATGAATAATGTGCGGATTCTTCAATCCATGGGGTTTGAAGTACATTATGCGGCTAATTACCATACGCCTTCCTATGGTACAGACAATCATCGCTTGGATCATACGGGAATTGTGCGCCATCAGATTGATTTTGTCAGGAGCCCTTTTAAACCGGAAAATATCCGGGTGTACCGGCAGCTGAAAACGCTGATGGAGGAACAGCATTTTCAGCTGGTTCACTGCCATACGCCCATGGGCGGAGTGATGGCGCGGCTGGCCGCCCATGCTACAAAAACAGAGCCCGTGGTTTATACTGCTCATGGATTCCATTTTTTTACAGGCGCGCCGGCGATCAACTGGCTTCTGTATTATCCTATGGAACGATTCCTGTCGCGTTTTACCACCCAGCAGATATGCATCAACCGGGAGGACTATGAACGGGCGGCAAAGAAATTTCACGCAAAATATGTGGATTATATTCCCGGAGTCGGAATTGATCTCAGCCGTTTTCATGAAAAAACAGCGGCAGAGATTGCTGAGAAGAAGAGGGAGCTTGGGCTGTCCGAAAAAAAGATGATTCTTTTATCCTCAGGAGAGCTGATCCCCCGGAAAAATCATGAGACAATTATACGGGCAGCAGCACGACTGAATGAAAATTTCCCTGATTTTCAATATATAATCTGCGGCCACGGGATATTGGAGGAGCATCTGCGGGGACTGGCAAAGGAGCTAAACGTGGAGGATAAAGTACGTTTTCTGGGATATCGGGAAGATATGCTGGATATCTACGGCATCGCCGATATTTTTCTCTTTCCCTCCTATCAGGAAGGGCTGCCCATGGCCCTTTTGGAGGCCATGGCCAGCGGTCTTCCGGTAATCTGCTCGGATATCCGGGGAAGCAGAGACCTGATGGAGCCGGAACGTGAGGCGGAGCAGATTCTCTGCAAGGGCGGAATCATGATTAAAAAGGCGGATGATGTGGAGGCTTACGCTCAGGCACTCCGACAGCTGGCAGCGACCCCTCAGGAGCTTGTCCGCATGGGGCAGGCCAATGCCAGCCGGGCCGTCCAGTTTGGAAGTGAGCGGGTCCAGGAAACCATGAAAATGATTTATGAGAGATTGGTGTGAGGGCAGGGCATCCCCCTACCCCTCATACATCCCCGCCAAAATATCCACCACCTTCTCCATCCCCAGGATACTCACATTCATCAGCATCTGATGGTCCTCAATGCTTCCCCACTCGCCCCCGGCGTAGGTTTCATAATACTGTTTGCGGCGGTGGTCCGTGCTGCGCACGGCGCTGGCGGCGTCTTTCTCCGGAATATTGTACCGCTGCATAATGCGGGCGATGCGGTCTTTTTTGGAGGCGCATAAGAATACATCGATGAGTCCTGGATGGTCCCGCAGGATGTGGTTGCCGCACCGGCCTACGATGATGCAGGGGCCCTGGGCTGCCAGCTTTTTGATCAGGGCAGTCTGGACCAGGTAGGTGTTGTCCGTTAAAGGCAGGCCGTACCGGGCTGCGGCCTTTGGGTCTTCAGGAACGTGGTAGGTGCGCAGAAATGAATGGAGAGCGCTTTCATCCACCTTTTCCACGCTGACAGGAGAGAGCTCCAGCTCTCTGGCTGCCATCTCCACCAGGGAGCGGTCGTAAAGAGGAATCCTCAGCTTTTTGGAAAGCCGCTCGCCAATCTCATGTCCGCCGCTTCCGAACTGCCGGGCAATGGTAATGATCTTGTAACTCATAGGCACACCCCTTTCTGTATACGCTGTTCTGAACTGTTAAGAAAATTATACCGCATAATCAGAAAAAATGGTAGCTATGCCTTCATTTTTGCGTCATTTTCCTGCGGCTCTTCTGTGACTGCAGCTTCACGGCTGCCGCTGTCGGCGTCCGGGGATGGCTGCCAGCCTGCATGGTCCGAAGATGGGCCGGTGCCGGAGGAGCGCTGCTGTCTCAGCATGTCCCAGATGGTGTCGTGCATCCAGTTGACGGTATCGCTTAAAACCTTATTTTCCGCATCCAAATCCATGATAACAGTGCAGAGTTCCGCGATGGTCTCCCTGCTGTTGAAGCGTTTCCGGGAGGCGGAGACCCGCTGGAGGATGGAAGGGTTTTGTTTCAGCATTTCTTTGGCAAGATAATTGTCCCGCTCTTCACAGGTCATTTTCATAAATTCCGTATAGTACATTCTCAGCATGCACATGGGTACGCTGCCGCCGCATTTCGGGCACAGCGGATGCCTGGAGGTCTGATAGTAGGCATAATGTCCGCACTTGGGGCAGTAAAATACGGCAAGTTCTCGCATTGAAAAATCCTCTCTTTCCATATACTTTTCCATTTGAGGAAGGCAATTCCCCCCTACACGATAATGTATAACGAAGAACTTGGCAAAATATACCGATTTTCCTGGAAAATATGTAAATTTCGTCACAATGCACAAATTTCGCCGCAAAAAACAGCAGGGTTTTCCAGGCCCTGCTGTCGAAGATTCCTCCCGGTTGGAGCGCCGGCAGAAGGTTCTGGGCGGCAGCTCCATGGGTGAACGGATGAAAGTATGGTTTGATCGTACCTGAAAACAGGCGCGGGAGGAACAATGCTTGCATAAGGGAGCGGATTACTCCTGAATCTGGCCCTGGGTATTTACCACCCAGATGTTGCCGTCCTCATCCTCGAAATCCTTGTATCCGCTTCCCAGGTCCTCGCGGACAGCTGACTTGGAGCCGGAGCTGGCCTTCTGAACGGTTCCGTTGACATTTACCAGGTAGGAAACTCCGTCCAGCTCTACGGGAGCGTAGCGCAGGTCACGGTCCGCTTCCTGGCGCAGTCCCTGGATATACAGCACATTGTCCTTAATCCCGTGGTAGCCGCGGCCCTTGTTTGCCCCGTCGGTGCCGAAGTACCAGTTCTGACGCTCGCCGGTGTCCTCGTCCTCAATGATCTGCTTTCCGGTTCTCATGATGCCGTCCTCGCCGAAGTAGTAGTTGGAAGCTGTTCCGTTCTCATCTGTGATGGACTGCTTTCCGGTCAGCATCTCACCTTTGGTGTTGAAAGCGTATCTCTTGGAGTCAATGGTAAACAGCTCGATGCCGTCTTCTGCATGGTGGGGCTTGCCGTTCTTAAAATAGAAGCGGTAGGTCTCATCCTCCTGGCTTAATCCCTCAATTCCCTCGATGGTTCTCCAGCCGGAAGCACGCTTTCCGTCCTCATCGTAATACTGATACAGACCTGCAGTTTCCTCTCTGGAGGCGGCAGCTGCCGCGTTTGCAGCGCTCTCCTCCTGGGAAGCGGTGCTCTCGGTAGCTGCATTCTCAGCGGCCTCGGCATTTTCGCCGGCAGCGTTCTCAGCAGCGGCTGCGGCCTCCTGAGGAAGGCGGTACCATCCGGTCACCATGCGTCCATCTTCAAAGCTGTAGTAGGCTCCGTTGATCTTCTTATCTACCTGATTCTCCACCCGCTTTCCGTTTCGGTCGTAGTAGAACCAGGACTCTGTTACATCGGGGTCGTCTGTCTCGTCTTCCAGAAGAATCCAGCCGGTCTTCATCTTGCCGTCGCCCTCTTCGCCCAGGTAGTAGTTGTCCCCGTCAATGTTGACGGAACCGGTCATCATGTGGCCCTCCTCATTAAAATAGTAGGAATGACCATCGATTTTTACCCAGCGGGAAGCAGACATTTTCCCGTCTTTTCCATAATAGTACCAGTAAATTTCCGGCTCCTCGTCGCCATAGCTGTAATCCTCATTTTCAATGGAAACCCATGTGCTGGCGACCCGTTTGCCGTCTTCTCCTACGTAATACTCGTCTACCTGAAGATTGCTGGCCCGCATTCCGTCGGAATCCAGGTAATACCAGCTGTCTCCCTCTCTCTTCCAGGTGTCGGTCAGGCGGTACCCGTCGGAATCATAGTACACCCAGCCGCCGTCTTCCTCGGTCCATCCGGCAGAAGCAGCGTACACCGTTGCAGCATTTCCGTTCGCTGCCAGAGCAGGAGCGAAAACAGCCATCAGAGCGGTAGTGGATAATGCAGCCATAACTTTCATGTGTTTTTTCATAATATCGAATCTCTCCTTTTTGAAATGTGAAACTTGGTTTTCTGTGTGGCCGAAAATCCGCCGTTGCATTACATGGGTGATTATAGCGTATAAACGAACCCGTGAATAGTGAAGGTTGCTGGAAGCTCTGGAAGACGATGGAGGGGGAGAAAACGCCGGCTTCTGCTCAGGGGGAGCCCCTACCGAAAACACCAGTAGGATTTTCCAGAAAGATATGATATACTAGGAGCACTTAACGAGGTATTTTACGAGTTTAGTGCGAGTTATACAAGCGTATACTAGGAGCACTTAACGAGGTCATCTGAAAGTAAGAAGGAGTGCAAAACTATGAAACAGCGTTTAGCAGATTATCTGGCAGACCGTCTGGTGGAAGCGGGCATCTGTCAGGTATTTACGGTAACCGGGGGCGGTGCGATGCATTTAAACGATGCTTTGGGGCACAAGGAGGGCCTGCACTGCATCTACAATCACCATGAGCAGGCCAGCGCGATTGCGGCGGAAGCTTATGCGAGGATCCACAATCGTATTGCTGCCCTCTGTGTGACCACCGGACCAGGGGGAACCAATGCCATTACCGGGGTAGTGGGGGGATGGCTGGACTCGATCCCTATGCTGGTTCTCTCCGGCCAGGTGCGGTACGACACCACAGCACGGTGGTCCGGAGTGGGAATCCGGGCCATGGGAGATCAGGAGTTTGACATCTGCAGGGCCATTTCCTGCATGACCAAATACAGCGAGATGGTGATTGACCCTATGCGAATCCGCTTCTGCCTGGAGAAGGCGCTGTACCTGGCAAAATCCGGCCGTCCGGGTCCCTGCTGGCTGGATATTCCTTTAAATGTGCAGTCGGCCATGATCGAGACGGACGACCTGGCAGGTTTTGACCCGGCAGATTATGAGGCAGGAGGAACCGGATGGGATCATGAAGCGGCCTGGAAGGCTCATGGTATTCCCGAAGACCAGGCGGGGGCCGGGGAGAAGCGCCAGGTTCTGCCCGGACCGGTGAGCCGGGAGACGGCGGCAGAGGTCATCCGCCGCATCCGCCAGGCCAGGCGCCCGGTCATCAATGCAGGAAACGGCATCCGTCTGGCGGGAGCCCATGAAGCGTTCCTGCAGGTGGTCCGCAAGCTGGGAATCCCTGTGATTACCGGCTGGGACAGCGAGGACTGCATGGCGGACGAGGACCCCTTGTATGTGGGGCGGGCGGGAAATATGGGAGACCGCCCGGGAAACTTTGCCATCCAGAACAGCGACCTGGTGCTGTCCATCGGCAGCCGCCTGAGCATCCGCCAGGTGGGATACAACTATCAGACCTGGGCCCGGGCCGCCTATGTGATCGTCAATGATATTGATGAGGAGGAATTAAAGAAGCCCTCCGTTCACAGCGACATGCGGATCCACGCGGATGCGGCGGATCTGCTGAAGGCGCTGAATGAGGAACTGGACCGGATTTTGGAGGAAGAGAAGGACTCTCTGCCGGAGCGGATCGGATGTGCGGGAGAGAAGCAGATTTTTGACGGAGGGGAGGGACTTCCCGGCAGAAGCTGGAGCGAGACCTGCCGCATGTGGAAGGAGACCTACCCGGTGATCCAGCCCAAGCATTTTGAACATGGGGACGATGAGCCGGCCAATGTGTACGCCATGATTGGGGTCATCAGCAGCCGTCTGAAGGAAGGCCAGGTAACGGTGGTGGGAAATGGCTCTGCCTGCGTGGTGGGCGGACATGCCTGGATCGTGAAAAAAGGCCAGCGGTTCATTACCAATTCTGCGGTAGCTGCCATGGGCTATGACCTGCCGGCTGCCATCGGTGCCTGGGCGGCTTCCCGGAAAAGCCAGTGCCACAGCCAGGGCTGCAGACCGGAGGGGGATGACCTGATCCTGGTAACCGGCGACGGCAGTATCCAGATGAACCTTCAGGAGCTCCAGACCATCATCCACCATAGGATGAACATTAAAATTTTCCTGATCAACAACGGCGGTTATCACTCCATCCGCCAGACTCAGAAAAATTACTTTGGAGAGCCCCTGGTAGGCGTGGGAGTGGACAGCCGGGATTTGAGCTTCCCGGATATGGGAAAGCTGGCGGCGGCCTACGGATACCCCTATATCTGTGCGCATCACAACAGCCAGCTGGAGTATGCGGTGGAACAGACCCTGGCCATGGAGGGTCCGGCCATCTGTGAGGTATTTGTCAGCATGGATCAGAACTTTGAACCCAAGTCCGCGGCTAAGCGGCTGCCGGATGGGACTATGGTTTCCCCGCCGCTGGAAGATTTGTCTCCCTTCCTGCCGGAGGAGGAGATGGACGCCAACATGGTGATTCCCAGGATCCGGGAGTAGGGACCATCAGGAGGAAGAAGATGAGGGTAATTGTAACGGGCGCCACCAGTTTTATCGGAAGGGCGTCTGTAAAAGAACTGTTAAAACAGGGCTGCCAGGTGACAGCGGTGGTCCGTCCCGATTCTCCGGGGCTGAAAGCGCTGCTGCAGCAGCCCGGAATCCAGGTGGCAGCCCTGAACCTGTCGGAAATTGAGCGTCTGCCTCAGAGACTCCAGGAGAGTCCCGGAGGGAAAATAGAGGAAAGGCGAAAAGAGGAGGCCTTAAACTGGCTTCATCTGGGGTGGGAGGGGGCAGGAAGCGCAAACCGCAGCAATCCGGCCCTTCAGAGAAAAAACATCGACTATGCGTTAAATGCTCTGGAGACAGCAGCGGACATGGGCTGCAGCCGCTTTCTTTTTTCCGGCTCCCAGGCGGAGTACGGAATCTGCTCCGGCCTTATGAGGGAGGACATGGAGTGCCATCCGGTTTCAGAATACGGGAAAAATAAGGTGGAGGTCTGCATGCGTGCCGCTGCCCGGGCCAAGGAGCGGAACCTGGATTACCTTCACGCCCGGATCTTCAGCGTCTACGGACCGGGGGACCACCCCTGGTCCCTGGTGGAAACCTGTCTGGACCGGTTTCTGTCAGGGGGACGGATGGAACTGGGCCCCTGCACCCAGATGTGGAACTACCTTTATGTGGAGGACGCCGCCAGGGCTTTAGTGCAACTTCTGCTTGGCAAGGCCCCTGCAGGCGTGTATAATGTGGCAGGGGAGGACACCCGCCCCCTTCGGTCTTTTATAGAAGAAATCTACGGCCTTTGCGGGAGAACGGGAAGTTATGTCTACGGAGACCGTCCCCCCAATGCCGAGGGAGTCGTCTCCCTGCAGCCGGATCTGACGAAGTTTAAGGAAGCCACCGGGTGGAACGCCAGGGTGGATTTTTCCGAGGGCATCCGGCGGATGATTAAACTGCGGAGGACGGCTTTTGGAACATGACAGGATTTCCAGAAGGAGAAAAAATCATGAAACGATGCATTGCCTGCGGCGCCCCGTTGTGGGAAACGCCGCTTCTGACATTAGACCATATGCCGGCTTCAGCCCAGCACATCCCGGATGAGGACCAGGTGAAGGAGGATGAGGGGATCACCCTGCGCCTGCGCCAGTGTACGGGCTGCGGCCTGGTGCAGTTTGACTGTGAGCCGGTGGATTACTACCGGGATGTCATCCGGGCCGGCGGCTATTCCACCACCATGGTGGAACTGCGCCGCTACCAGTACCGCCACCTGATCGAAACCTACCATCTGGAGGGAAAACGGTTTTTGGAGGTGGGCTGCGGCCAGGGCGAATTTTTAAAGGTCCTGACAGAATTCCCCGTTGAGGCCCATGGGGTGGAGCACGACGCCCGCCTGGTGGAGCTGGCCAAAGCTCAGGGACTTTCGGTGGAGCAGGGCTTTACGGAACGGGAGGACACCATCTTTTCCGGCGGCCCCTATGATGTGTTCCTCTCCTTCAATTTTCTGGAGCACCAGCCGGAACCGGGCGTGATGCTCCAGTCCATCTACCGGAACCTGACGCCGGAGGGCATGGGGCTGGTGACGGTGCCCAGCTTTGAGTATATTATGGAACATAATGGCTACTACGAGCTGATCCGGGACCATATCGCCTACTACACCTTCGACACCCTGGCATCCCTTTTGGAGCGCAATGGCTTCCAGGTGCTGGAGTACGAGATGGTAAACCGGGACACCCTGTCCTTTGTGGTGAAAAAGCGCCCCCTGACCGATGTTTCCAATCTGATGGAGGGATTTGAGGAGCTGGGCAGGGAGATGGAAGCTTATCTGAAATATCTTTCTGCATGGAAGAAGCGGGTAGCGATCTGGGGAGCCAGCCATCAGGGCTTCACGCTGGCGGCTACCACCAAGCTTGGCCAGAGAGCCAGCTACATCATTGATTCTGCCCCCTTTAAGCAGGGCCGGTTTGCACCTGCTTCCCATCTGCCCATTGTGAGTCCGGAGCATTTTCATGAGGACCCGGTGGACTCCATCGTCATCACCGCTCCTGGGTATACGGATGAGATAGCGGGAATCATTGAGAAAACATTCGGCGGCCACGTGGAGGTGATGGCCATGCGCTCCAACCACCTGGAACGTTTACAAGGTCCAAAGTGGGAGGACTGAGAGCCCGGGACGGGCAAAAAGGAGGACATGCCATGGAACGTATTGTCATAACGGGAGCCACCGGTTTTCTGGGCCGGAATCTGGCAGAACTTTTCCTGGAAAAGGGAAATCAGGTCTTTGCTCTGGTGCGCCCGGATTCGGGCCATATGGACCTTCTTCCGGTTCATCCGAACCTTCAGGTGGTCCGCCATCCGCTTGAGGAGACGGAACAGTGGGTTCAGGAAATCGGCCATGCAGATGGATTCTTTCACTTTGCCTGGGGCGGGGTCAACCGGGGAGAGATTGATTCCCCCCAGGTGCAGAGCCGAAATGTGGCCATGTCCCTGGACTGCCTGCGGGGGGCCAGCCGTCTGGGCTGCTCCATTTTTATGGATGCGGGCTCCCGGGTAGAGTACGGGACTCCGGATGCGCCCTTTAGGGAGGACCTGGAATGCAGTCCGGTCAACGCCTACGGACAGGCAAAATGGGAATTTTACCAGAAGGCGGCCCCCTTAAGCGGCATGCTGGGAATGGCCTTTTTCCACCTGCGTTTTTTCAGCGTTTACGGGCCCGGCGACCATCCCTGGTCCATCATTTCCACCCTGACCAGAGAGCTTCCCAGAGGGGGAAAGGTTTCTTTGAGCGCCTGCCGCCATTTATGGAATTTTATGTATATTCAGGACGCGGTGCAGGCAGTATATGAATTATACCGGCACGGTCATGAGAACCCCTCCGCCATTGTCAATGTGGCCGGCGGTGATACCCGTCCCTTAAAAGCCTTTGTGGAGGAGATCCATGAGATCGCGGGAGGAAGGGGAGAGCTGGAGTACGGCACCTTCATCCAGGCAAAGGAAGGGGCTCCCGATATCCGCCCGGATATTTCCAGGCTTCTGGCATTTACCAGAGGGGACTGGAAGGAGGAGTATTCCTTCCGCAGGGGCATCGAAGAAACGATGGGTTTCGGAACGGTTACGTCAAAAACGAGAGAAAGAAGAAGCGAAGGATCAAAATGAAAAAAATCAGCATTTTAATTCCCTGCTATAACGAGGAGGAAAATATTGTCCCCATCAGCCAGGCGGTCATCGAGACCATGGAGCGGGACCTGCCGGAATACGCCTTTGAGCTGGTGTTTATTGACAATGATTCCACCGACAATACCCGGCCCCTGATCCGGGGGCTGTGCGGAAAGGACCGCCGCATCAAGGCCATTTTCAATGCCAGAAATTTCGGCCAGTTTAATTCCCCTTACTATGGGATGCTCCAGGTGACCGGTGACTGCGTGGTGGAGATGGTGGCGGATTTCCAGGATCCGGTGGACATGATCCCCAAGTATGTCAGGGAATGGGAAAAGGGATACAAAATTGTGATCGGCATCAAGACCAGCAGCAGGGAAAATAAAGTTATGTACTGGCTGAGAAGCTGCTACTACAAGACCATCAAGAAGCTTTCCGATGTGGAGCAGATTGAGCATTTTACCGGCTCCGGCCTTTACGACCGGGAGTTTATTGAGGTGCTGCGCAAGCTGGACGACCCAACCCCCTTCCTCAGGGGGATCGTGGCGGAGCTGGGCTACAAGCGCAAGGAGATTCCCTACGACCAGCCAAAGCGCAGGGCGGGGAAGACCCACAACAATTTTTACCGCCTTTACGATGCCGCGATGCTCAGCGTTACCTCCTACACCAAGGCAGGGCTGCGGCTGGCAACCTTTTTCGGCTTTTTCTGCTCTCTGGTCAGCATGTGCATTGCCCTGGTTTATCTGATCATGAAGTTGATCTGGTGGGACCGCTTCCCCGCAGGTATGGCTCCCATGCTCATCGGCATGCTGTTTCTGGGCTCCGTGCAGATTTTCTTTATCGGCCTGCTGGGAGAGTATATTATGAGCATCAACCAGAGGGTGATGAAGCGCCCCCTCGTCATCGAGGAGGAGCGGCTGAATTTTGATACCGAGGAGGATGGAAAATGAAATACAAGATCGATGTAGTCCGGATCCGGGAAAATTCCATCAGCCTCAATGGCTGGGTGGTGGGAAAGTCCCCGGAGAGCAGGGCCACCTTCCGGGTGGAGGACGAGCACCGCAAGCCGGTGAAGTTTAAGCAGGTTTCCACCAGGCGGGACGATGTGAGCCATATCTATTTTAAGAAGATCTACGATAAGGATTTTGGATTCGACATCCAGTTTCCCTATGAGAGGGGAAAGACCTACTATCTGCTGATCCGCTGCGAGGGGCGTCAGGCCAAGATCAAGTACAACGAGGAGCTGATTGCCAAGCGGGCCAGCGTGGCTCACAAGCGGATGGAGAAGATAAAGGACCTGATGAACATGGAGACGGTCCGGGTGGCCTGGGACTTTTTCCGGGAGCATGGATTCAGGGCCCTGGTGGTGAAGTCCAAACACAAGATCCAGGGATTTGACAATGATTATGAGTACAGCGAGTGGTACGATTTGACCAAGCCTACGGATGAGGAGCTGGAGGCGCAGAGAAAGGCCGAACTTCCTGCAAGGCCCCTTCTCTCCATCGCCATTCCGGCCTACAAGACACCGGTCCGCTATCTGCGGGAGATGCTGGATTCCATTCTGGCCCAGACCTACGACAACTGGGAGGTGTGCATCGCCGACGGAAGCCCGGCCGGACAGGACATGGAGAAGGTTTTGAGGGAGTACGCCCAGAAGGATGCCCGTTTTCGCTACCAGATCCTGGGGAAAAATCTGGGGATCGCGGAGAACACCAACGCCGCCATCCGGATGGCAAAGGGGGATTTTTTGGTGCTGGCGGACCACGACGATACCCTTCCGCCACACGCCCTTTTTGAGGTGGCAAAGGCGATCGGTGAACATCCAAACTGCCGGGTGATCTATTCCGATGAGGACAAGCTGGACATGGACGGAAAGGCTTTGTTCGACCCTCATTTTAAACCGGATTTCAACCCGGACCTTTTGACCAGCGTCAACTATATCTGCCACCTGTTCGTGGTGCGCATGGACCTGTTAAAGGAGGTGGGGCTCTTCCGCCAGGAATTTGACGGGGCCCAGGACTACGATTTTATTTTCCGCTGCACCGAGGCGGCAGGGGAGATTGTCCACATCCCCAAGGTGCTGTACCACTGGAGATGCCACCAGAACTCCACGGCCAGCAATCCGGACAGCAAGATGTACGCCTTCGAGGCCGGGGCCAGAGCCATCAAGGCCCATTATGAGCGGATGGGGATTTCTGCCCTGTCGGTGGAAAAGGGAGTGGATTACGGTATTTACCACACGAAGTTCCAGATCCTGGGGAATCCCCTGGTATCGGTGATCATCCCCAACAAGGACCACTCGATTGACCTGGATACCTGCCTGCGCTCCATTCTGGAGAAGTGTACCTACAAGAACCTGGAAGTGATCGTGGTGGAGAACAACAGCACCCAGCCGGAAACCTTTGAGTACTATGAGAAGATCCAGAAGGAATTTTTAAATGTCCGGGTGGTGAAATGGGAGCGGGAATTCAATTACTCTGCCATCAATAATTTCGGCGCCGGCTTTGCAAAGGGAGAATACCTTCTATTGCTGAACAATGACACCGAGGCTATCAACCCGGATTTCATCCAGGAGATGCTGGGCTTCTGCCAGAGGGAAGATGTGGGGATCGTGGGAGCCCGGCTGCTGTACGGGGACGATACCATTCAGCATGCGGGAGTGGTCATCGGCTTCGGCGGCATCGCGGGACATACGTTTATCGGCCTTCACAAGGCGGAAAACAGCTATTTCCACCGGGCCATGTGCGCCCAGGATTACAGCGCTGTTACGGCGGCCTGCATGATGACGAAGAAATCCGTCTTTGACCAGGTGGGAGGGCTTAGCACGGAGCTGGCGGTGGCCTTCAACGACATCGACTACTGCATGAAGGTGCGGGCTCTGGGAAAACTGGTGGTTTACGCGCCCTATGCCCTGCTGTACCACTACGAGTCCAAGTCCAGAGGGCTGGAGGATACGCCGGAGAAGGTGGCCCGGTTCAACCGGGAGGTGGCCATCTTTATTAAGAAGTGGCCCGATATCATTAAAAATGGAGATCCCTACTACAATCCCAACCTGACCCTGCGCAAATCCAATTTTGCCCTGCGGGATTTGCTGAAGGAGAAAATCGGGGAGCCCTATGATCTGAGCGCTTATGAGAAGTACGCTCCGGAGGAAACGCCATGAGTGACAGCCAAGAAAGATGGGAGCCTGAGGGGGGACCGCGGGCAACCATCATCATTCCCAACTACAACGGGTTAAAATTTATGGAGCCCTGTTTTGCGGCCCTGGATAAGCAGACCTGCCGGGATTTTTCCCTTCTGGTGGTGGACAACGGCTCCACGGACGGAAGCGTGGAGTGGCTGAAGGAGAACCAGGTGCCCTCCATTTTCCTCTCGGAGAATACCGGTTTTTCCGGCGCGGTGAATGTGGGGATCCGGGAGGCAAAAACGCCCTATGTGATTCTTTTAAACAATGACACTGAGCCGGAGCCGGCTTACGTGGAGGAGCTGGTCCGGGCTATGGACCGGTCGGAGAAGATTTTCTCCGTCAGCAGCAAGATGATCCAGCTGTACCAGAAGGACAAGATGGACGATGCGGGGGATATGTACACGGTCCTGGGCTGGGCCTACCAGAGAGGTGTGGGCCGGCCTTCCCAGAAATACCGCCGGTTTAGCCGGGTCTTTTCTGCCTGCGCCGGAGCTGCTATCTACCGGAGAGAGGTTTTTGAGAAGATTGGGTTTTTTGATGAGATGCATTTTGCCTATCTGGAGGATCTGGATATCGGGTACCGGGCCCGCTTGGCGGGGTATGACAATGTATACTGCCCCAAGGCGGTGGTGTACCATGTGGGGAGCGGGACCAGCGGCTCCAAGTACAATTCCTTCAAGGTGCGCCTGGCGGCCCGGAACAACATTTACCTGAACTACAAAAATATGCCGGACTGGCAGCTGGCCTTAAATGCGCTTCCCATTTTGCTGGGGATGGCGGTGAAGTACCGGTTCTTTAAAGGGCTGGGATTTGAGAAGGATTATGTGGACGGAGTGAAGGAAGGGTGGAAAACCCGGAAAAAATGCAAAAGAGCGGTGGATAACCTCGAAATGAGAAAACACTGTCTGTCCATTGAAGGGGAGCTGATTGCCGGGACATTTCTCTATGTGTGGGAGTTTTTCAATCGGAAGGTGCTGGGAAGGTGAGAACCGTCCTGGATTTATGCGTGAAATTTTAAGATATTTTTTATAGCTTCTCTTAGACTTATCATGTATAATATACAAGTTAAGTTGTACCGGCCCTTTTGGGCCCATTGTGAGTTGATAAAACCGCCGCCGCCGCGGGTGAAGCTGCGGCGGCGGAGATAAGGTGATGGCAGGATGATTAAGGATAACCAGAAGCGGCTGAACCGGGTTCATGTCGTTCTGGATGCAGTGGTTACGATGCTGGCCTATGCGCTGGCCTGGTTTATTGTCCTCAGCGGGAAGGTGATCCCCCTGGAGGCGAATATGGGAGTTCTGGAACCCAGAGTATACTTTGTGGCTCCCATCTTTATCGTGCCGGTGTATCTGATTTTGTACGGGGCATTTCATCTGTATGTGCCCAAGCGGATTCAGGGAAGACGTTCGGAATTTGCGAATATCTGTAAGGCAAATACCATCGGCCTGATGATCTTTACCTTCGTTCTCTTTGGAGGGCGAAGCTTTATTCCTCATATGAATTACTTCTCCGCCAGAATGCTGCTGGGCTTTTTCGTCTGCAACATTGTCCTTCTGGAAGCGGAGCGCATGGGAATCCGGTTATTCTTGAGGTCCCTGCGGACAAACGGCTATAATCAGAAGCATGTGCTTCTCATTGGCTACAGCCGGGCGGCGGAAGGGTTCATTGACCGGGTTTTGGCCAATCCGGAGTGGGGCTACCACGTTCAGGGAATACTGGACGATCACCGTCCGGCGGGATATTCCTATAAGGGAATCCGGATCCTGGGGCCTATTTCCAGTCTGGAAAGCTTTCTGGATGCCAATACTCTGGATGAGATCGCCATTACCCTGAGCCTGAAGGAATATGAAAATTTGGAACAAATTGTGGCGGCCTGCGAGAAATCAGGGGTACACACCAAGTTTATTCCGGATTATAATAACATTATTCCCACAATCCCCTTTATGGAGGACCTTCAGGGACTGCCGGTGATTCATATCCGCCATGTGCCGTTGACCAATGTATTCAATGCCACCATCAAGCGCTGTATGGATGTGGTGGGAGCGGTGGCGGCCCTGATTATTTTCTCACCGGTGATGCTGCTGACGGCCCTTTTGATCAAGCTGACCTCCCCGGGACCGGTGATTTACAGCCAGGAGCGGGTGGGGCTGCACAACCGGCCTTTCCGTATGTACAAATTTCGCTCCATGGAGGTGCAGGACCCCAATAAAGAGAAGAGCCAGTGGACAACCCCCCATGACCCCAGGGTGACGCCCATCGGGCGGGTGATCCGCAAGACCAGCATTGATGAGATGCCCCAGTTTTTTAACATCCTCATTGGCGATATGAGTCTGGTGGGTCCAAGACCGGAGCGACCCCTTTTTGTGGAGAAGTTTAAGGAAGAGATTCCGCGCTATATGATCAAACATCAGGTGCGGCCTGGGCTCACAGGATGGGCGCAGGTCAATGGTTACCGGGGAGATACCTCCATTACCAAGCGGATCGAGCACGATCTGTATTATATTGAGAACTGGAGTATCGGATTTGACATCAAGATCCTGTTTTTAACAGTGTTTAAAGGATTTATCAACAAAAACGCGTACTAAACGGCTTTGACTTTCCGGTGTTTCGAAAGATCCGAACTAACGGGAATTTCGGGCCAAGATGAGGACGGACACATGAATCGAGAATTTGAAAGAGAAAATGAACTGGAGTATGAGCGGAGGAGCCGGGGAAGAAGCCGGCGAAAAGGCGCGCCGGAGGCTTCCGGCGGCCCGGAGGGGGCGAGGACCATGGCTTCCGAGGTTTCCTCTCAGAGAGCGGCCCGCTTTACCTCTCATTATCAGGGGGCCAGGGCTTCCCATACGGAGGAGACGGAGCGGCCTTTACATGGAGCTTCCCGCCGTCTTGGAGCGGGAGGCGGGGAGTCAGGAAAGAAGACTTCCTCCCAGGAAGGATGGATCGACCTGGACGAGCCCAGAGGCGGTTCAGGTCCATCTTCCGGAAGGCCGGGGCCCAGAGTGGGCGGCCAGAAGGGAAAGAAGGAGGAGGACCCTCAGAAAAAGGCGAAAAAGCGTCTCAGAAGGATCATCATCACGCTGGTAGCCGCAGAATTTTTGGTCCTCTGTCTGATCTTTTCCTGCCGCTACGTAGTTCAGAAGATGAACCTGATCGGGCGGAATACCGGATTTAATATGGCGGATATGACCAACCCCAATCTTTCCCACGAGAAGCTGGAAACCATGCAGGGATACTGGACCGTAGCTCTTTTCGGCGTGGACAGTCGGGGAGACAATGTGGCCCGTCAGACCAATTCCGATGTCATTATCATTGCCAATGTGAACATGGATACCGGAGAGATCAAGCTGGTCAGCGTTTACCGGGACAGCTATTTAAATATCGATGAAGGCAATTCCTACAACAAGATCAATCAGGCCTATTTCCTGGGAGGAGCGGAGCAGGCCATCAGCGCGCTGAACCGGAACCTGGATCTGCAGATTGACGATTACGGCACCTTTAACTGGAAGACGGTGGCCCAGGCCATCAACATCCTGGGCGGTGTGGATGTGAATCTGAGCAAGGCGGAATTTTACTACATCAATGCCTACATTACCGAGACGGTAAAAGCCACTGGGATTGGCTCTACTCAGCTGACACACGCAGGAGAGAACCATCTGGACGGCATCCAGGCGGTGGCCTACGCCCGTCTGAGAAACATGGACACTGACTTTGCCAGAACGGAACGGCAGAGAGAGGTAATCGGACAGGCTTTTGAAAAGATGAAAAAGGCGGACTTTGCTACCATCAACAACGTGATGGAGACGGTTCTGAAGGGAATTGAGACCAATATCAGCTACGATGACCTTCTTCCCGCGGCTATGAATCTGACGAAATATCATATCAGCGAGACCACCGGCTTCCCCACAGCCAGAGAAGATGCCAACATGGGGAAGAAGGGAGCCTGTGTGATCCCGGCCACATTGGAAAGCAATGTAAAGATTCTTCATGAATTCCTCTTCGGCGAGGAAGATTACGAGCCCAGTGATAAGGTAAAACAGATCAGCGCCAAGATTTCCGCTGATAGCGGCAAGTACAAAGAGGCGGCACCTATCGGCAGTGTGGGAACCGATGGTGGCTATATCCCCAGCCCCACCACGACGGCGGCAGAGCGGGAGGACGAGGAAACCACCGTATCGGATGAGACGACAGGAACAGAGGAGACCACCGGCCTGCATCCGAGCATAGGAGATGACTGGATTGACGGCGAGTACCTGGACGGCCTGGAGCTGGAGACCGATGAGGATGGAAATTACATCGACCCGCCGGAAGGCTACGGACCGGGCTATGAATATACCAGGCCTGCGCCCACCAGAGAGTCCGAAAGTCCGGGCCATGGCACGGTGGCCCATCCTACGGACGCACCTACCCGGTCCGACGATGCGCTGACAGGGCCGGGAGTGCCGACTACGGCGCCCACCACGGCGCCTGCAGCTCCCACCGGGGCTTCCACAGAGGCCCAGAGCCCGGCAAATCCTACCACATCAGCTGCGGTGACGCCGGCAACCCGCCCGGAGGTGGTACAGGACAATACGTCCGGAGGTCCGGGTTCCGTGATCTTAACACCATAGAAACAGACCTTGCGTTTTAAGGCGGCAGCGGCCGTGTTGTTTGTGCCGCTGCCGCCTTTTGAAAAAAGAGAGGAGAATCAGCACTTGGAGGATCAGGATAAACTGCAGGAGGATGCAAAAGAGGAATACGCAGAGGAGAATGAGCAGGAGGAGAGGGACCATCGGGAGAAAATCTGCTACATCTGCCATCGCCCGGAGAGCAAGGCGGGGCCAATGCTGGATATGCCCGGCGGGATGTACATGTGCCACCACTGCATGCAGAAGGCATTTGACACCATCAGCAGAAGCAACATTGATCTTTCACGTTTTCCGGCCATGCCTCTGTTCCGGATGGATACGGGAAGTATGGCAGGCTCTGCTCAGGAAAACCCGAAAAAACAAAAAAGCAGGAAACGTCCGGAGAAGCCGGCCCTTACGATGAAGGACATTCCGGCTCCCCATCAGATCAAGGCCAGGCTGGATGAGTATGTGATCGGCCAGGAAAAAGCAAAGAAGGCCATTGCCGTGGCAGTCTACAATCATTACAAGCGGGCTTTTCTGGGAGGGGATCAGGAGGATGAGGACGGAGTTGTGATCCAGAAGTCCAATATTTTAATGATTGGGCCTACCGGAAGCGGAAAGACCTATCTGGTAAAGACTCTGGCCAGGCTGTTGGATGTTCCCCTGGCTATCGCCGATGCCACTTCCCTTACAGAGGCCGGATACATCGGAGACGATATTGAGAGCGTGGTGAGCAAGCTCCTGGCTGCGGCGGACAACGATGTGGAGAGGGCTCAGAAAGGGATCATCTTTATAGATGAGATTGACAAGATCGCCAAGAAGAAGCAGACGACTACCAGGGACGTAAGCGGCGAGTCCGTGCAGCAGGAGCTGCTGAAGCTTTTGGAAGGAAGCGTGGTGGAGGTGCCCATCGGCTCTAATCAGAAGAACGCCATGACGCCTACCGCTTCCGTGAATACCGATGACATACTCTTTATCTGCGGAGGAGCCTTTCCGGACCTGGAGGGCATCATCAAGGAGCGGCTGTCCAGAAAGACTACCATGGGATTTGGAGCCGTGCTAAAAGATTCCTATGACCAGGACCCCAATATTTTAAGCCAGGTGACAGGCGAGGATCTGCGGGCATTTGGCATGATCCCGGAATTTTTGGGGCGCCTTCCGATTACCGTGACCTTACAGGGAGTCGATGAGGAGATGCTGGTGCGGATCCTGCGGGAACCGAAAAACGCCATTATCCGCCAGTATGAGAAACTGCTGGCCATGGATGAGGTGAAGCTGGTGTTCGAGGACGATGCGCTGGAGTGGATCGCCCGGGAGGCATTAAAGAGAGGGACTGGAGCCAGAGCCCTGCGGGCGGTGATGGAGGAACTGATGCTGGATATCATGTATGAGATTCCAAAGGACCCCAACATCGGTTCCGTGGTGGTCACCCGTCCCTATCTGGAGAAAAACGGAGGCCCCCTGATCCAGATGCGGGGAGTGGAGCCGGGGACGGAGAAGCCGGCAGTCAACTGAAAAAGACAGAGCGTTTAAAGAGCAGGCCGGGGCGGAGAAAATCTGCCCCGGCTTTGCTGCAGGCATCAGGAAATGGAGCGGAAGGTCTGATACAGATCCAGGATTCCATATCCCCACTCCCGGTTAGGGTAGGTGAAGGCCGGGCTGCGCCTGGCACCCCGGATCAGGTAGGAACGCAGGGCGGTTTGGGTCATATCAGGGTCATTTCCCTCTGTCAGCCCCCAGCTTAAAAGGGAGGCAGCAGCTCCGGCAGCATGGGCCGCCGCTGCGGAAGTTCCGCTGCGCCGGGTCATAGGAAAAGAAGAGGAGGGACCGCGGCTTAAACCGGGGCCGTACACGTTGACTCCGGGAGCTGCTAAATCCGGCTTTACATGGTTGTTGGTGGTAAAACCGCGGCTGGAATGGATGTAGATGCTGTCGTTTAAATGGTTGTAGGCCCCGATGGTGAGGGCGGCAGCGGAGTTTCCGGGGACTGTGACGGTAGAGTAGGGGGCGGGGCGGAGAAACCGGGTCTCCGGGGAGATGAAGCTTTCCGCCGGAAGCCACATATTATATTCTCCAGTGAGGCTGAAGGAGGGGGAAACCCGGATGCGCCAGATGCCCTCTGCCGGCCTGAGAAAACGGAAAAAAATCAGCTGGCGGCCGGAGCCGGATTCCAGGGGCTGGTTGCAGACCGTGACCTGGCTGTTGACTAATTTGAAGGAGAGGGTAACCTGGGTGCCGGCAGAAGGGTGAATCCGTTCTGCCATTTCCCCGCCCGGGGAGAGAATTTCCACAGAGAAGGTGTCGGTTCCGGCGCTCCACATTTCCATGGAAAATCCTTCGGAGGTTTCCCGGGCTCCTACATAGATTTCCACATCCTCATAAGAAACTTCGGGGGAAATTTCACCGTGGTAGTGGTGTCCCAGTCCAGTTTCGTTGCCTGCCGCTACCACGGAGATTATTCCGGGAAAACGGGTGGTGCTCTGGAGCTGGGAGCTTAAAGGAGACTGGCCTTCGTGGCTCCCGCTGTTGGTGCCCAGCCCCAGGAGAATTACCAGCGGCATCTGACGGCTCATGGCAGTTACATAGAGATATTTGATCGCCATCATAATATCATTTTCCTGGTAAGCCTCCGCTTCCGGGCGGATCAGGAAGAAATCCCGCAGATAGGATTTGGCCGGTTTCAGCTTCACCACTGCCAGACGGCAGTAAGGGGCTGCCCCGTTAAATTCTCCGTCGTCCAGAAAGCCTCCGCCGGCGATGCCTGCCAGAAAGGTGCCGTGGCCGTTTTCATCCCGGGAAGGAACCAGAGCGTAAGGATTTTCTGATTCCAGTGCGGCGTTGATGTCCTCCTCGCTGAACTCTGTGCCGTAGGAGGCGCCGCTGTAGGCGTAGAGGTCGGGGACTCCGGGAGGAAGCTGTCCGGAGTCCTCCGGCAGAGTCTGGTCCCAGATGGACAGCAGCCGGGTGGTGCCGTCGGGGTTGCGAAAAAGCGGATTGGTGTAGTCGATTCCCGTATCCACAATCCCGATGATGGTGCCCCGACCGCCGTTTGCCAGGGATGGCGTATTGAGCACCTGCTGGATGCCGGATTCTTCCATGCTGGAAGTATCCAGAAGGGTAAACAGCTTGGGTATGCTGTAATAGGAATACTTTTCAAAGGACAGGGGGAGACTGCTTTTTAAAGGCACATGGACTACGGCAAAGTAGGAGGAGATATACTGGATGCAGAGAGCACCCTCAGGGGCGTTGTCCAGAGGCTGGCTCTGGTTGGTGTAATAGTAGAGAAAATCGGCATATTCCTGGGAAGCCGGATTAAAAGGGCAGGAAGCCATGAAACTGCCTCCGGATGGGCATTTTATATCAGTATATGCGGGAAACCAGCGGCCTATGCTCAGATTTTGCTGGACGAAAAAGAAGCAACATAGTACAATAAAAACAGTTCAAAACAATGGGGAAAGGAAGGCGGTTTCGATGAAATATACATGGATCGTGCTGGCGCTTGCCGGCCTGGACCAGGGCATCAAGCAGAATATAGAGGACCAGGAGGCGCAGAGTCTTCCCAGAGACCTGCCCTGTGCCAGGGGATGGGTCAGGCTGCACAAAAATCACAATGCCGGATTTCCCTTTGGGTTTTTAAAGAACCGGCCCCAGCTGGTACAGACCATCCCGCTGATGATGACCTCCGCCCTGGCCGGGGCTCTGGCTGCTCTGTCCGGAAGACGGGAGGGGCTGGCGGGGAAGCTGGGACTGGCGGTGGCCCTGGGAGGAGCCGTCAGCAATACCTGGGACCGGATGGTCAGGGGCTATGTGGTGGACTATTTTTCCATCCAGTGGAAAGGTCTGAAGAAGGTGGTGTTTAACCTGGGAGATTTCTTTATTTTCCTGGGGGCTCTGATGATTTTAGCAGGGCAGATGGACCGGGAGATGAAGGAACGAAGAAAAAATTGATCAAGGAAAGGGCCAATGCTGCCGGCAAAGGCTCTTTTTTAGGTTGTGGTGCGGAAAGGGGAGCAGAGAATGGCAGAAGAAAATATGAGAATTCTGAAGCTTTTTTATGTAATGGCAAATATTCAGGGATTTATAAAGGCGAATGAACTCGCCTGCCGTCTGCAGACCAGTGAGCGTACGGTGAAAAGCAGTATAGAACAGTTAAAAACCTTCGCTCTAAAAAGAGGATGCCAGGTGATTTCGGTACGGGGAAAGGGGTATTGGATCCAGGTAACGGACAAAACGGTATTTGAGGCATATCGTAAGCGTCTGGATATTTTATTTAATAATGCAGAGAAGGGCCATAAGGGGAAGCAGTCCTATGCCATAGCCAGAGAGCTTATGCTGGCCACAGAGGCGGACGAAGAAGGATATGTCCGGCTGGAAGAGCTTGCCCAGGAGCTATTTATGTCTGCCAGTGCTTTGAAAAAAGAAATGGGAAAGGTCAGGGAATTTCTCTCCTCCTTTGGGCTTTTGCTGCTTTCCTATCCGGGGAAAGGCGTCCGCCTTCAGGGAAAAGAATTCAATATACGTCTGTGTATGCTGGAATTATATGAGAATCATTATAAAACCCGTGTCTTTCCCTTTCAAAATGAGGCATATGAAAAGACACTGGAAGATTTGGATGATAAAGATGCAATTCGGAAAACAGCGCTGAATTTAATTCGGGATTCTTCCTGCGAAATGATCGATATATATATAAACCGCATCATCGATTATTTTCTCCTGATGAGAAACCGGGATCCGGACCTGGAGTTTGAAGCGTGTCCGAACGATGGATTTGGCGAGGAATTATCCAGGGGACCGGAGTATGAATTGGCATGGAAGCTGGCAGATGCGCTGGAAGACTTCCAGGGATATCGGCTGAATGAAGCAGAGCGAAATGGAATTGCAAGACTGATCCTTCTGTGGAGCGACCGGGACTGGACGATGGAACATTTTCGGAAGCGGTTTCCGGAAATATGTAAAAAGTCCGAAGAACTTTATAAGGAGATCTGCGCTGATTTTTTGACCAAATGGAGTTTTCCGGAAAAACAGCTGGAAATAGATTTTGAATTGGGAATTTTACCGGAACTGGTTCGGATTTTAATTCAGAAACATTTTGGATTTTCCGGCTGTCAGATGATCGGAAATTCCATTCAGGAAAACGATATTAAATGTTCGCCCCTGTCTATGATCTTTGCGGGCTGTGTGGCCGCAGTTGTGGAAAAACGGTGTGAAATTCGGCTGAATGACTATAATATCCAGCAGCTGGCTGTGCGCTTTTTCGGGATAATTGATTCTATTTCCTATGTTTACCTTCCAAGGAGAGTGCTGGTATGCGGGAGAAACGGGAAGGCCAGCGGCAGAGTGATTGCCGCTGCAATCAATCAGAGGTTGGGGACCTGGTGGCAAAAAGAAATGACCGTTGTACCTTTATATGAAGCAAGAAAGTTCCCTCTGGAGCGTTATGACTGTCTAATCGGGAGCTACCATGAATACGCCTACTCCTACAATTGGCCCTATATAAGGGTCAGCCAGGCTGTTACAGTGGAGGAATTTCAGGAAATTTACCGGAATGTTATTCTTCCCGGATATGATCTGACGGAGGCAGCCCAGCCTGAGAAGTGGGATGTGCTGCGGTTTTACAGGGATTTTTCCGGATATGGTCCGGACAGCTTTTTACAGCTTTTGGCTTTCCAGTGGGGAAAGGACTATGAAGCAAAAACACAGCTGAACGATATGCTGAATCTGAAATTGAGAAGCCCTTATATTCAGGCGGCAGGACAGCTTCTCTATGTGCTGGTTCCGTCCTTTTTTACAGGAAAACGTATTTTTGAGCTGTATTTTTTTAAAAAATCTCTTCTTTGGGAGGGAGGACAGATTCGGCAGGCAGTTTTTGTGGCGGTGGATTTTGAAAAAGCACCCAGATTGCTGAAATTTATGGAAGCAGCCCTGCGGCTGCTGCCGGGAGGTCTGGAAAAATACGATGAAGCTTCGGAAGATAAAAATATTGTGGAATTTTTGACTAAAATTATAAGAAATAATCTCTAAAAAATATGATTTTTGCACGATATAAAGTGCAAAGAGATAAAGAACATATGAAATGATGCATAGAATTGAATGGAGATTAACCTCTTTTCTGCTTATAATAAAATCATCCATTTAAAAGAAAAGGGGGAACTGAATATGATACAAAGTGGTTTGATCTGCGCGCTGGTCTGGCTCCTGGTACAGGGTATTGACCGTATGCTCAGCTGGCAGACTTTGCAGCGTCCCATCGTGACCGCCACGCTGACGGGACTGTTGCTGGGGGATTTGCATACCGGAATTGTGATGGCCGCATCCCTTGAGGCGATTTTTATGGGAATCTCCGCAATCGGCGGTTCCGTCCCCTCCGACGCCTGTGCCAGCAGCATCATCGCGGTGGCCTACACCATTCTGACCGGGGCGGATGTGGAGACAGGGCTGGCCCTGGCGATGCCAATCGGAACTCTGATGGGCACGGCTGCTGAAATGTGGAAGCCGGTTCAGGCGGCTGTAGCACCCTACTGGGAGAGACTGGCGGGCAGCGGAAACGTTACCTCCTTCCGGGCTCAGGTTATCGCTGCCGGCTGGTGCTTTGACCGTCTTCCCCAAACCATTGTCCTTTTTGCCGCAATTGCCTTTGGCGTTCAGGGACTGGAGCATGTGATGAACAACATGCCGGCCTTTATTATGGCAGGTCTCTCCGCCTCCAGCTCCATGATGACGGGGATCGGATTTGCCATTCTGATTTCCATGATCTGGAACAGAGAAATCGGCTGGTTCTTCTTCATTGGCTACGTTCTCCAGAAATATCTGGCGCTTCCGACGGTGGCAATCGCCATTATCGCTGGCGTCATGGCCTTTATGTACTTTACCACGGAGAAGAAATTCAATGAACTGAAACGTCAGATCGGAGAGGGCGGACAGCTCTCATCCGGCGGAGAGGAGGATTTGTTCTGATGGCTAAGGCAATCTACACACCCGAGGAAAAGAAAACCCTGAGAAAAATGTTCTGGAATTCCGGACTGGTATTTTCCGGATTCAACATGGTAAAGATGGAGGGCAATGCATTTGCCCTGACCATGGAGCCTGCTTTGAAGGAACTGTATGATGACCCGGAGGAGCGCAAGGAGGCTTTGCGGCGCCACAACGGATTTTTTAACACGAATGCTGTATTTTTTGCTATGATTGCGGGAATCGTGTATGCGCTGGAACGGCAGAAAAAGACCACCGGAGGGGTGGATGACGAGACCATTGAAAATATCAAGGTAGCCCTGATGGGTCCCACGGCCGGAATAGGAGACGCCTTCTTCTTTAACTGCGTCCGCGTCATCGCGGCAGGCATTGCCATCGGACTCTGCACACAGGGAAATATTCTGGGCGTTCTGCTTTTTGTGCTGATTTACGGAGGCGCTCAGATGGTGGCCCGCTGGTACCTGATGCGCATGGGATACCGCTATGGAACTTCCTTTATTGATTCTGTCTTTGAATCAGGGCTGATGGAGTCTCTGACCAAGGCTGCCGGTGTCATGGGAGTGACCATGGTGGGGGCAATGGTGGCTTCCTCCGTGGATGTTCCGCTGTCCTGGACCATCCAGGTGGGAGAGACATCGGTGGTAGTTCTGGATATTGTGAATTCCGTAATGCCCGGCCTTCTGTCTATCCTTCTGGTATTCGGCCTTATGAAGCTGATTAAGAAGGGATATAAACCCATTACGCTGGTGGTGGGAATTCTTCTGATTTCAGTTGTTCTGGCATTTTTGGGAATCTTTTAGAGCAGGAGGAAAGAAAATGAGCGGGTTCACATTAAAATCCAATCATATTTTAACGGAAGAAGGGTTCCGGTCTGGATATCTGACCGTTGAGGATGGAAAAATTGCGGCGGTATCTTCTGAGTACAGCGGAACCTATGAAGATTTGGGAGACTTATCCATTTATCCCGGACTGATTGACATCCATAATCACGGTTTTGGGGGCTGGTCCATGACCGACCCCTGTGAAGAGACGGATATTCGGGGATACGCGAAGGCAGTTACCAGCGTGGGAATCACCGGAATTCTTCCCACGGCCAAGGAATCCGCCTTTCGGGCCATCGCCCGGGTGATGGATGAGGAATATGAGGGGGCCAGGGTTCTGGGAATCCACAGTGAGGGACCCTTCTGGGCCAGAGGCGGGGAGAACACCGTTGGAGAGAGCTGGCCTCTTCCAAGTGTGGAGGAGACCAAACGGCTGGTGGAACTGGCCGGAGGAAAGATGACGGTTATGGCTATTGCTCCGGAGCTTCCCGGGGCGTGGGATGTGATTCGCTACCTTCACCAGCAGAACATCCGGGTAGCCTGCTGCCATACAAAGGCGAAGGCACAGGATATTTACGATGCCCACAAAAACGCGGGACTGGATATCGCCACCCACCTGGGAAATGGGATGCAGGGCATCCATCACAGGGATGTGGGAGCTCTGGGAGCGCTTCTGCTCTTGGATGATATCCGCTATGAGGTAATCGGCGATTTGAACCATATCTGCGCGGATATGCTGCGGATTATGTTTAAGCTGCAGCCTTATCGTAAGTTCTGCCTGATTTCTGATTCCAATTTTATAGCGGGACTTCCTACAGGAGTCTACATGCGCTACGGAAGAGAGATGTTTGCCAACGAGAAGGGCCTGATTTTAAATTCCGATGGGCGCATCTGCGGAAGCGGAAAATGGGTGCTCTACAACGTAGGCCAGCTGGTAAAGGTGGTGGGCGTACCGGAGGAGGAGGCGGTAAAAATGGCGTCTATTAATCCTGCTGCTTATCTGGGAATTGACGAGATTACCGGTTCTATTCGGCCCGGAAAGCGGGCGGATCTGGCAATCGTGGATTCCTCCTTTACCTGCCAGAGAACTTATGTATGCGGAAAAATGGCATTTGACCGGGAGAAGATACCGGCAGAGGAACTGTTCAATCCGGAAGCCATGAAGCGCAGGGTAAGAGACTTATAGAGGAAGGAAGTACAAATTATGATTAAGCTATTTCGCATTGACGAGCGTCTGATTCACGGACAGATTGCCATTAAATGGTCCAAGCACACAGGAGTGGACAGTATTGTGGTAGCCAACGACAATGCCGCTCAAAGCACTATGATTCAGCGGTCCTTAAAGATGGCGGCTCCGGCGGGCATCAAGACGGTAATTAAGTCCCTTGATGCTGCGGTTGCCACCTTAAATGACCCCAGGTGCGAGCCCTTAAAGGTTCTGGTGCTGGTCAACAGCCCCAAAGATGCCCTGAATCTGGTCAGCCGGGTTCCGGGAATCAAGATGATTAATGTGGGGAATTACGGAAGAGTAGCGCCCAAGAAACCGGGCATGGAGCGCAGAAGGCTGGACAATAACCTGTATTGTGATGAGGAGGAGATTGCCCAGTTCCAGGAGCTGATGGCCACCGGACTGGAGTGCATCTACCAGACCACTCCGGAAGAACCGGCAATCGAGCTGCATAAGCTGATTCCGGCGAAATAGCTTGAGGGCATTTGAGAGGAGAGAAGGATGACTAGATTCTTTTTGGCGTCTCATGGACGTCTGGCCAGCGGACTGGCCAGTTCGATTCAAATTCTGACCGGGGACAGCAGCCGGCTGACGTTTTTTGACGCTTATGTAGACGAGCGCTCCCTGGAGGAAGAACTGGAAGCCTTTTATGTGAATGCGGAGGAAGGGGACCAGATGATCCTGCTTTCCGACATGTACGGCGGAAGCGTTAACAGCATCATGTACCCCTTTCTGGCCCGGCCCAATACCACTTTGATTGCCGGGGTGAATCTGGCCCTGGTAATCGGACTCCTGCTGGGAGGGGAGCCCCTGGAGCCTGATACCATAAAAGCGGTAGTGGAACAGAGTCGGGAGGCTATCCGGATCGTGGAGTTGGAGGAAGGTCCGGCAGAGGATGAGGAACTGTTTTAAGGGAGACTGTTTGGCAGCGGAGGAAGACAGATGAAGATTTGTGAGACGAGGGACTACCGGGATATGAGCAGAAAAGGGGCGAATGTCATTTCTGCCCAGATGATTTTAAAACCGGACTGTGTACTGGGACTGGCTACCGGCTCAACCCCCATTGGTGTCTATGATCAGCTGGTGGACTGGTACGGAAAGGGAGACCTGGATTTTTCACAGGTGAAAACAGTCAATCTGGATGAATACCGGGGCCTTTCGAAGGAGCATCCACAGAGCTATCACTATTTTATGAACAGATACCTGTTTTCCAGAGTGAATATGAATCCTGCTCATATTTATATTCCGAACGGGATGGAAAAGAACTGGGAGAAGGAGTGCTGCCGGTATGAAGAGGTGATACGGAGTCTGGGCGGTATCGACCTTCAGATTCTGGGCCTGGGTCACAATGGCCATATCGGTTTTAACGAGCCGGATTTCCAGTTTGCCCCTCTTACCCGCTGTGTGGACCTGACGGAATCCACGATTGAAGCAAACTGCCGGTTTTTCAGTGAAAAAGAGAGCGTCCCCAGACAGGCGTATACAATGGGCATCAAGACCATCATGAACGCCAGGAAGATTCTGCTTTTGGTCAGCGGGTCTGATAAGGCGGAAATTCTGAGGAAGGTGATGGCTGGGCCAATTACTCCCCAGGTTCCGGCCTCCGTTTTGCAGCTTCATCCGGATGTGACAGTGATTGCGGACAGGGAAGCACTGGGAAAACTTTAAACATAGAGAGGCAAAAAGATCCGCCGGTTCTGCCTCATCGCGGCAGGCCCCGGCGGATTTTTTGCATCAGCTGACCATTCCCCCAAGACTTCCTCCCAGGACGCACAGCCCCAGAACGGTTGCCGAGCGCTCCAAATCCACCGGACCGCCCCGGTTGAGAGCCCAGGAAACAGCAAAGAGGACCAGAAAATAGAGCAGCCCCAGCAGAAAACCCCAGAAAAAGCGGCGTTTCCGGATGCCCTTTCCGGCGGCCAGTCCCCCTGCGAAGCAGGCAATCAGATAAATGGCGAAGACCATGAGATTGACCTGGCCTTCCTTCAGGCGCAGGCGGTACAGGCAGAAGGCCAGACCGGCCAGAAGAAGGGCGGACAGGGCATAGGACAGCAGCAGAGAGCGGAGCATCGGTTTCGCAGCGTGAACTGCCATGAGGATTTCCTCCCTGTACATGTAGTTGATGCAATATATTCGGGGCGGGGGAAAGATATGACGCGCACAGCCCTGAAGAATAAAAACTTTTCGCAATAAAAATACTAGATATTTCCACACT
>ERZ1643246.801-NODE-801-length-38141-cov-8.039174_pt1 | contig 38141 bp, 33 predicted proteins | sample MGYA00579265_ERZ1643246 | MGnify/ENA primary metagenome ERZ1643246 (study PRJEB29033, sample SAMEA4952261) | chicken gut metagenome | biome: Broiler Chicken; feature: Gastrointestinal Tract; material: Caecum | place: Ireland | collected 2018 | study: Broiler...
TTGTCATGCGATTAAGAGAATGGATACCCTCTACTATTCATTTTCAATCTTATCCACTCCTTCTATAAATCTTCCGCCAGGATTCCGGAGATCATCTCTTCCATCCGGCGGTACTGTTCGTAGTTAATCATGATATAACTTCCCTGTGTGCTGACCATTCCGTTTTCTTTGAATTTCTTGATGGAACGACTGATGGTCTTGACACAAAGCCCGGTAAAATCTGACAGTTCCTGGCGGTCGCCCTTCATCCGCAGAACGCCGTCCTGGGCATATTTCCGGTACCGTTTCATCAGAAGGAAGGCCACCCGGTCCGCCCCCTGCAAAAAGAGCAGCATCCGGCTGTCTCTTGCCTGTTCCAGGAGGTATTCGCCCATCAGACGGCTTTCCTGCTGGAGGGCAATGATGTCCGAATCCAGCCATTTTTTAAATCCTTCTTTTGGAATTTTCAGCACGGTGCACTTCGTCACCGTCTGAAGCGTTGTCTGATATTTTTCCAGATTGATAATGACTTCCATGCCGCCAAACGCATAGACTTTATCAAAAACGGTAAAGTCATAATTGATTCCGTAAATCCGGTAATCGGTGGCCTTGATGAGCCCTTTCCCGATAAAGAAGATCATATCCGCAGGTTCGCCTTCCTGTACGAAGATTGTCCCTTTCTCCAGTTCTTCCACCATGAACGTGTCCATCAGCCACATGGGTGCTGTCTGAAAATAAGCCTCAAACTGCCTTCTCCGGTCGGGGTCAATTTCATTTAAAAAGGGGAGAATTTTTGCCAGATACTTGTTTTCCATTTCTCTTCACCTACCGTTCTCTTTTGATGCAGCGGCACAGAAAATCCCGCTTTGTCAGATTACCTGTTTTCCTTTCACATATTTCGCTTCCACTTTCGCATCCCCATCCAGATAGATCAGACGCTCCAGCCGTTCCCGCGCTGAGAGCGGATGTGGATGGCGGATCTTCCGGTCATCAATAATCACCGCGTCGAACTCGTACCCTGCTTCCAGGCTTCCTGCATTTCCGAAGAATTCTCCTCCGCCTTTGGTGGCAAGATAGAAGACTTCCTCCACGGAAAGTGGTGCCTGACTTTGATCTACAAGCCGCCACCTTAGTTTGGAACACTGAATGGCCATAGCCATGGCCCGGAACATGGAGAGGGACGATCCTGCCGCCACGTCCGTGCCAAGCCCCATCTTCAGTCCCTGACTGAGATAGCTTCTTGCCGGTGCAATTCCGGATGCCAGATTGGCATTGGACTCCGGGCAGTGGGCGATGAAGACGCCCTGCTCTTTCATCATCCGGACTTCCTCCTCACTGCTGTATACACAGTGGGCCATAATGGTCGGACAGTCTCCGCCGAAGAGGCCAAACATCCGATAGGCGTCGCCGTAGCAGGACGCCTCTGGCTGCAGTTCCTTTACCCAGTCGATCTCGCTTAGATTTTCGGACAGGTGAGACTGCACCGGAAGACTGTATGTTTGCTGAAGCACAAAGAGCTGTTCCATCAGCTCATCGGAGCAGGTGGGGATGAATCTTGGCGTCAGGATCGGCCTGACATTGGAAAGATTCTTTGCGGCCAGAATCCAGCTCTCTGTCGCTTCCGCGGATGCTTGGGCGCTTTCCTCGCACAGGCCTTCCGGGCTGTTCCGGTCCATATTGACCTTTCCTACGTACCCTGCAAGGCCTGCCTTCTCCATCTGTTCCATGAGCCAGAGTGTGGCATCTTTATGGCAGGTCCCAAAGACGCAGGCTCTCGTTGTCGCGCTGTGAAGCAGATCATCGATAAAAATGGTATAGGCCTGTTTTGCATAGTCCAGATCCTGATACTTTTCCTCTTCCGGAAAGGTATGGGTATTCAGCCAGTCGATCAGTTCCTGATCCATCCCCAGTCCCCGGAAGGGGTACTGGGGTGCATGGACATGCAGATCGACAAGGCCCGGAATGATCAGCCGGTCGCCGTAATCGTGACAGGGAATCCCGCTCCATTCTTTCGGAAGTGTTTCAAATACTCCGATGCTTTTTCCGTCTTCGCACACGACATACCCATGTTCCATTGTGCGGATGCTCTTTTGATTTTCACTATAGCAGATCTGCCCTCTGATCGCAAATCGTTCCATGTTCTTCTCTCCTTGCTTTCCTTTCTATTAACGTTGTCCCTTATCGTAAGGGATGCCTTCCGCTTTTGGTGCCCTGGAGTTCCTGGAGAACAGTGCCAGTACTACAAGGGAAATGATGTACGGAAGCATGTTGTAAACGGCGCTTGGGATCTGGAGTGCTTCCAGAATGTCGAATCCGGAGTACACATTGGACAATGCCCGGAACAGCCCGAACAGAAGTGCTGCAAGTCCGATCAGCTTTGGCTCCCACTGCCCGAAGATCATAACCGCAAGGGCAAGGAATCCAAATCCTGCCACACCGTTTTCAAATTTCCATTCGCTGACGCCTGCTGTAATGTAGACGATTCCTCCCAGCCCTCCGAAGAAGCCGGAGATCAAAACGCCCGCATAACGCATTTTGTATACGTTGATTCCGACCGAATCCGCCGCCTGCGGATGCTCTCCGCATGCCCGCAGTCTCAGTCCAAACCGGGTCTTATAAAGAACCACATGGGCGATAATGAGAAGAATCACAGCCAGAATCATAAACCAGCTTACTTCAAAGTTTCCGATTTTAAATGCCGAGAATGCTTTTCTCTGCTGAATATACTGAATGGAGGAGGAAACATTGTTGACGTTTTCCCCCATGTTGATTGCTTTGACAATCACCGTAGCCGCCGCTGTTCCAAGCAGGTTCATCGCCGTTCCGACCAGGGTCTGGTCTGCCTTGAAGTTGATGGCCGATACTGCCAGCAACAGGGAATATACCATGCCGAAGATCACGCTTCCAAGGACAACTGCCAGGATCATCAGCGCTGCCGGAAGATCTGCCATGTATTTCATCACCAGGGCTCCGCCGAGAGCTCCGATGACCATCGTTCCTTCCAGTCCCAGATTGATGACACCGCTTCGTTCAGAAAAGCATCCGCCAAGGGCCACCAGCATCAGAACCGATGCATAGATCAATGTATATTGTAATAAGAGTGCCATATGTTCTTCCTCCTTCCCTATTTCTTTGCTTTTCTGTTCATGCAGTATTTAAAGAATAGTACAAAACCGCAGAAATAAATGATAATCGCGGAGATCAGATCCGAGATCTGTGCGCAGTATACCATTTTGTCCACATAGGAGCCGCCGCTTGTAATGTGCTGGATGAAAAATGCGGAGAAGATGCTTCCGATCGGGTTTAGTCCCCCCAGGAATGCGGCCGCGATTCCATTGAATCCCATGGCCGGCACAGCCGTCTGTGCGCAGGACCACTGCTCGATTCCGCTCAGGTAAAGGAAGGCGGCTCCGAGTCCTGCAAGGCATCCTGCGATCACCATGGTCAGGATCATGTTTCTCTTTTCTTTCATGCCTGCGTATTTTGCGGCATTTTTGTTCAATCCGGTTGCTTTCAGTTCATATCCAAGTTTTGTTTTGCTCATCACGATCCACACAAGCACTGCAATAATGACTGCAAGGGGAATGGCAATGGTCACATACCGGTTGTCCGAAAACAGTTTGTCCAGTCCAAGACCTGGAATCAGGGCGTCCGGACTGTTTGTCTTGAGCGCCATCGTATAGGTGGTACTGGATTCTTTGACGTTCGTCAGAAGCATATTGACGCTGTAAAGGCTGATCCAGTTGAGCATGATGCCTGCAATAACCTCATTTACATTTAAGTATGCCTTTAAGACTCCGGCAATTCCGCCCAGAATGCCGCCACCGATCATGGCCGCGATCATGCAGACATACCAAGGCATCTGATAGGCAAGCGCCAGGTACAGGGCGAGCCCTGCTCCCACTGCATACTGTCCGGAAGCTCCGATGTTAAAAAGCCCTACCTTGTAGGCAAAGAGGATGGACAGGGTACACATCAGAAGCGGCGCTGTCTTGGCCAGGGTGCTTCCGAAATATTCCAGTGCGACTTCCGGTCTTGGGAAATACAGGAAGTTCTTCAAAATCGATGTCATCGCATCCCAGGCTCCGGCCGGGTTGATGCACAGCAGCACAATGTAACCTACCAGAAGTCCAAGGATGATACAGATCAGAGACGCTATGACCGTCTGTACGCCGCCGATCTCCAGGAACCGTTTCTTTTCTTTTTTCGTATTCATATGCTACACCTCCTGTTTCTTGGCGCCGGTCATATAAAGTCCCAGTTCTTCGACGGTCACCTCATCTGGTTTGAATTCTCCGACGATTCTTCCTTCGTACATGACTAAAATCCGGTCCGGCACATCCATCACTTCATCCAGTTCCAGGCTGACCAGGAGGACAGCCTTTCCGGCATCCCGCTGCTCAATCAACTGTTTATGAATAAATTCAATCGCTCCGATATCGACTCCCCGTGTCGGCTGTACCGCGATCAGCAGATCCGGATCCTTGTCGATTTCGCGTGCAATGATGGCCTTCTGCTGGTTTCCTCCCGACATGGAACGCACTATCGTGGAGGATCCCTGTCCGGAACGGATATCGTATTCTTGAATCAGCCGGTCCGAATATTCCCGGATTTCTTTTCGCTTCAGCAGTCCGGCCCTGCTTGTAAACTGCGGTTCAAAGTAGCGCTGCAGTATCAGGTTGTCCTCCAGAGAGTAGTCCAGAATCAATCCGTGTTTGTGTCTGTCTTCCGGAATGTGACTCATTCCGGAGGTGGAACGTTCCCTGACAGATGCTTTGGTAATCTCTTTTCCGTTCATATGGATGCTTCCGCTCTTTAACGGCTCCAGGCCGGAAAGTCCGTACACCAGCTCAGTCTGCCCGTTTCCATCAATTCCGGTGATGCAGACGATCTCGCCTTTGCGTACCTGGAAGCTGACATCCTGCACCGCATCCTTTTTATTCTGCCCTGCAACAGTCATCTTTTTCACATCCAGCACCACATCGCCAGGACTGGATGGTTTTTTCTCTACTTGAAAGGAGACATTTCTTCCTACCATCATGGCGGAGAGTTTTTCCGGCGTGGTATCTTTGGTCTCCACAGTTCCCACATATTTTCCTTTTCTTAATACAGTGCACCGGTCCGATACTTCCATGATCTCATTGAGCTTGTGGGAAATGAAAAGGATGCTCTTTCCTTCCTTCGCCAGTCCTTTCATGATCTGCATCAGCTCCTCGATCTCCTGGACAGTCAGCACTGCCGTCGGCTCGTCGAAGATGAGAATCTCATTATCCCGGTACAGCATTTTTAAAATTTCTGTTCTCTGCTGCATTCCGACTGTGATATTCTCCACCTTGGCGTCCGGATCAATCTGCAGGTGATACCGGTTTGACAGTTCCATGACTTTTTTCCTTGCTTCATCTTTTTTCAGGAATCCACCCTGCACCGGCTCCGCGCCGAGAATGATATTGTCCAGCACAGAAAAGCATTCTACCAGTTTGAAGTGCTGATGTACCATTCCGATTCCCAGTGCATTGGCATCGTTCGGGTTTTTGATTTCCACTTTTTTTCCGTCCTTGCGGATTTCCCCTTCTTCCGCCTGATACAGGCCGAACAGTACACTCATCAACGTGGATTTTCCCGCTCCGTTTTCTCCAAGGAGCGCATGGATTTCGCCTTTTTTTAACTGAAGCGTAATGTCGTCATTTGCCACAATTCCAGGGAATCTCTTGGTAATGTGAAGCATTTCCACTGCATATTCTCCCATTTTTCTTCCTCCTTCCGGTATTTTACATGATCGATCCTTGTCTTTCGTTCACCTTGACAGCAACCTCCGGCATCTTGTCGGTAGAGTTGTCGATGGTGATTTCTCCGTCATAGATCTTCCGAACCAGTTCATGATAATCATCTACAGTAAAGTGTTCGTTCCACTGTGTCGTATCTTCCGGAAGTCCTACATAATTCACTTCCATATCCGTTCCCGATACCAGTCCCAGATTTTCAATCTTGCCCACGTGTTCTTCCCAGGTGTCTGTCACAATGATAGAATCCAGCATCGCTTTTACCGTCGCCCCCAGACCTTTCATCGCCGATGTCACAGTCATGCCTTCTCCGTAGGCGTCGATAATCGGAGACTGATCGCTGTCCACGCCGATCATCTTGCCGCCCACTTTGGACGCAGCCTCTGCCGCGGATGTAAAGATTCCGCCGCCGCAGGCAAAGACGATTTCCGTTCCCTGGCTGTACCAGGTATCCATGGCCGCTGTAACCTCCGTGGAGCCATAAAACTGTCCGCCGTAGGCGTACTCAACTTCAATCTGATCCACAACGCCGAGCTCCCTGGCCGCCTCGTTGATTCCCTGCACATAGCCGAATCCGTATCTCATAACTGCCGGAACCGCCTGTCCTCCGAGAAATCCAAGTTTCCGGTATCCAAGCTTCACCGCCGCGTATCCTGCCATGTAACCTGGAATTTCTTCTTGGTATACCGCACAGTAGGTATTCTTGGTATTGTAGTAATCGGACGCCTCATACGCATCCGGATTCTCATAGTACTGATTGCCGACCGCCGCGGCAATAATGTCTCCTGCCGTCATATCCAAAGCGATAAACTTCACATCCGGATATTTATAGGTAACCTCCACCAGGGCCGGCGCAAAAATATACCCTGGCATTACGATGATATTGTAGCCTTCTGCTACCGCCACATCGATCATGGCAATCCGGGCATAATCCGTGTCTCCGTCCGGCTTTTTGTAAGTGAAGTCGATATTGTTTTCCGTACAGTATTCAAGACATGCTTCGTAGGTAGTCTGGTTAAAGGACTGGTCCGTGATGTCGCCGCTGTCTGTGATCATGGCTACCCGATAGTCCGAATTGCCAGAACCCTGGCTGGATTTGGAAGGTCCGCATCCAATCACAGAAACTGCCATGCAGACAACCAAAAACAGGGCGGCAAGCGTTTTCATTCTTTTCATGTCTTCTTTCCTCCTTATCGTAGAATGCTCTTATTTTAACCGGGAAAGCAGGGATGTTCCGATGGTATCCGCCGGCATGGAAAGTCCGAAATTGTCTACAACCGTGGCACCGATCACCGCAAAGGTGCCCTGTTCCGGCAGCATTCCGTTTCCTTCCATGGATCTGGAATACGCAAGGAACGGTACTTTCTCTCTTGTATGATCAGTTCCCGTGTATGTCGGGTCATTTCCATGGTCTGCCGTGATGATCAGCAGATCGTCCTCTTTTAGCTTTTCCAATAACACTGCTAATTTTTCATCAAACATCTCCAGTTCTTTTGCATAGCCTTCCGGATCTCTTCTATGTCCCCACTTTGCGTCAAAATCTACCAGATTGACAAAGCAAAGACCGTGGAAGTCTTTGTCTGCAAGCTCGATGGTCTGCTCCATCCCGTGAACGGAAGATTTGGATTTGTATGCTTCCGTGATCCCTTCTCCATCAAAAATATCCTTGATTTTTCCAACGGAAATCACATCGAGGCCATGGTCCTGCAGCACATTCAGGGCGGTCTTCACCGGCGGCTTCAATGCATAATCGTGCCGGTTGCTTGTCCGTTCGAATTCCCCTTTCTTCTTTCCTACATACGGTCTTGCAATGACTCTTCCGACCTTCCACTCTTCTTTCATGGTCAGCTCTCTTGCGATCTCGCAGCACCGGTACAGCTCCTTTAAATCAAAGGTCTCTTCATTTCCGCAAATCTGAAGTACGGAATCCGCCGATGTATACACAATCATATGTCCGGTTGCGATTTCTTCCTCTCCCAGTTCCTCGATGATCTCCGTTCCGCTTGCGCTCTTGTTTCCGATCACTTTATGTCCGGTCCGCTTTTCCAGTTCGTCAATGAGCTCCTTTGGAAATCCATGTTCTGTAAACGTTTTGAATGGCTTTTTCGTCTCCACTCCCATGATCTCCCAGTGTCCGGTCATCGTATCTTTTCCATTGCTCCGCTCCCGAAGAGCCGCCTGGTATCCGAGCGGATGCTCTGACGCCGGCACCTGGGCAAGCTTCGTCAGATTTGCCATCCCCAGTTTTTGCAGTGTCGGAATGTGGAACTGTTCCACGGATTCCGAGATATGTCCCAGCGTGTTGACACCTATATCCCCAAATTTTTCTCCGTCCGGCATGACGCCGATTCCGAGAGAATCAATGACAATCACAAAAACCCTCTTTGCCTGCTTCATTATTCTTCCTTCCCTTCTTCCAGACTGCCCGGTCCGAATCCCTGCGGCAGAAGATCTGTTAATTTATAAATCCGATACTCATCTTTTCCTTTCGCCAGAAGAATCTGGAACTGTTCCGGGTCGCAGAATTCCATCATAACCTGTCTGCACACTCCACACGGCGGCGTATAGTCCAAAAGCTTTCCCTCCGGTCCTCCTACGATGCAGATGGCTTCAAACTCCCGGACTCCCTCGCTGACCGCCTTGAAAATGGCCGTCCGCTCTGCACAGTTGGTCGGTGTGTAAGCCGCATTTTCGATGTTACATCCTGTATAAATCTCTCCGTTCTTCCCAAGCAGAGCCGCCCCCACTTTAAAATGAGAATACGGCGTGTAGGAATAGGCCAGCTGAGCCGTTGCTGTCTCGATCAGCTTCTGAATCTGTTTCTCATCCATCGTGTTTCCTCCTTTACTTTCCCGCTTTTTGATCGGCCGCGATCATCTTCCGAAGGGCTTGGACTGCTACCCGGACCGCCATGTCCGTATCGTGTACGACCGGGTTTTCCAGTCCTTCTTTTTCCCGCTCCTGGTTTGCCACTACGAGGAAACAGGATCCTGCCCGCACTCGTAAATGGCTCGCCACTACGAAAAGGGCCGCAGACTCCATCTCAGAAGCCAGACATCCAAGCCGTTTCCACGCCTCCCACTTGTTCAGAAGCTCATAGCTCACCGGCATCCGCTCCGGAGAATGCTGTCCGTAGAAGGAATCTTTACACTGCACAACCCCTACATGATATGGCGTTCCCAGCTCTTCTGCTGCTTCCATCAGTGCGTTTGTAATACGGATATCCGCTACCGCCGGAAATTCGATCGGTGCATATTCTCTGCTGGTGCCTTCCATCCGGATGGCTCCGTTTGCGATCACCACATCGCCGCTTTTGACATCCAGCTGCATTCCTCCGCATGTTCCGATCCGGATAAAGGTATCCGCTCCGGACATAACCAGTTCTTCCATGGCAATCGATGCGGAAGGACCTCCGATTCCGGTGGATGTGACACTGACCTTCACGCCGTCCAGATATCCGGTGTATGTGATATATTCCCGGTTGTCCGCCATCAGGACCGGGTCATCAAAATATTTGGCGATCCTGGCGCACCGCTTCGGATCGCCTGGCAGGATTACATAACGTCCTACGTCTCCTTTTCCTACCTGAATGTGATATTGTTTATTCGGGTTTTCTGAATAATTCATAACCATACCTCACTTTCCTTTTTCCTCTGTCCGGGACATCCGCCTCCCACGAAACGGCCGCAGATGTCCGCCCTCGCTCATTTCTATCTGCATCTTACCTGTATTTTCTCATCCAAAAAAGGACTTGAGTCCCTCTTTAGTTATTTACGTGACTTTACACAATTTTAACACTTGTTTTTTGTCTATTTTACCCATATCCCCTTCGGCATTTTATCTCCTGTCTTGACAGTTTCCCATTTCTGTGCAAGGATTTTATCAGTAACAAAAACAGGAGATGGAATGTTATGAAAAGGAAAATACTGATTGTAGATGACGAACAGGCAATCGCTGACCTGGTGGAGGTCTATCTCACAAATGAAGGGATGGATGTCCTGAAATGTTACAACGGCAAAGAAGCTCTGGACTGTATCAGACAGGAAGACCTCTCCCTTGCGATTCTGGATGTCATGCTTCCGGATATAGACGGCTACAAGCTCTGCCAGGAAATCCGAAAGGATCACTTTTATCCGGTCATCATGCTGACCGCCAGAACAGAGGATACCGACAAGATTCTCGGCCTTACCATCGGGGCGGACGACTACATCACCAAGCCCTTCAATCCGCTGGAACTGGTGGCCAGAGTCAAGACGCAGCTTCGGAGATATGAGCGGTATAATCCTATGGCTTTGCCTGCAGATGAAACGTTGGCAGCTCCGGATTCCTGCATCGACATCCGGGGCTTAAGCATTGACAAGGACTCCCACAAATGCTCCCTGAACGGCCGCCCGCTCGCCCTGACGCCCCGTGAATTTTCCATTCTCTGGTATCTGTGCGCCAACAAGGGACGTGTCATCTCTTCGGAGGAGCTCTTTGAACAGGTCTGGGGAGAGAAGTTTCTGGACAATAACAATACCGTTATGGCACACATCGGCCGGATCCGGGAAAAAATGAAAGATTCCGGCCGGAAACCGAAATACATCAAGACAGTATGGGGAGTGGGGTATCAAATTGAATAATCAGACAAAAAATCAACTTTCCGAACAGCTCCGCAGACGGCTGCTGTACCGCTTTATCTTTTCCTTTCTGCTCTATACGGGAATTGGCGGATTTCTGTTCCTTCTTGTATACTGGTATTATCACACCAGGCTGTGGTACGGGTATGAGACCTTTTATCTGCTCATATCCACACTGGAACGTTTTCACGAGGTCTTTCTGATTTTGTATCTGCTGATCGGCGCTCTGTTTTTCGGATACCGCTATCTGTCCAGGTCCTGCAGGTATCTGGACGAACTGCTGACAGCCTCTGATCAGCTCTCCGAAAACCAGGAAACGCCCATCACACTCTCAGATGATCTCCGCGAGGCGGCCCTCCACATGAATGAGGTCCGGCTGAACATGATCGAAAGCCAGAAGGCGGCCTCCGAGGCAGAGCAGAGAAAAAATGACCTGGTGGTCTATCTGGCCCACGACCTGAAGACGCCGCTGACTTCCGTCATCGGCTATCTGACGCTTCTGCACGATGAGCGGGAAATCTCCCCGGAACTTCAGGAAAAATATCTGGGAGTGGCCCTGGAAAAGGCGGAGCGGCTGGAGGACCTGATCAATGAATTCTTTGACATTACCCGGTTTAACCTGACCCACCTGACGCTGGATCTCAGCAGGATCAATCTGACACGGATGGTGGAACAGACTCTTTATGAGTTTGCCCCGATGTTTGCAGAAAAAAACCTGGACTATTCCCTCCAGGCTCCTCCGGATCTCAACTTTCTCTGTGATCCGGACAAACTACAGCGTGTCTTTGACAACCTGCTCCGGAATGCGGTCAACTACAGTTTTCCGGATACGGTCATAGAAATCCGGCTTGCCGTGGACATGGGTATTTTGAATATTACGGTAGAAAACGAGGGAAGTACCATTCCGCCGGAAAAACTGGACCGGATCTTCGAACAGTTTTTCCGTCTGGACTCCTCCCGAAGCTCCGGAAGCGGCGGAGCGGGGCTCGGTCTTGCGATCGCCAAGGAGATTGTGGAGCTCCACGGCGGACATATTTTTGCCGAAAGCCACGATAACCGGGTGATCTTCCGGGTAGATCTTCCGTATTTGTCAGGAAATCGTTAGAATTTCGTGAGAGAAAATGAAGATTTCTGTGTTTGAATCCGAGAAAATCAAATAATTGCATCTGCTATAGTAAAAGCGTGCCAGGAAAACCAGTTCTGAGTTTCCGGCACGCTTTTTCCATGTCAATTTAGAATATCTGATTCAGAAAGGAAGGATCTCTCATGAATACAAGAACACGAAAACCCGTCCGTTACAGAAGGAACAAACGCAGACATCTGCTGCATTTTGTCCTCCCTATGCTTTGCCTGATTCTTGGGCTCTGTGCATGCGCTTCTTTCGTACTGAACCAGGCGTCCGGCACCTCATCCGGTCTGGTTTCCGGTATTTTCTCACTCCTTGGCGGTTCCGCCGAGGACGAAATCAGCCGGTATGCTTCTGCCAATGGCTACGATATCAGCGATTATCCGCAGTCCCTGATCGATCTGTATGACCGGAATAAAGAAACAAAAGATTTCGTCTTTGAATATCCATTGAAAAAGGATGAAACACCTGCCATCGATCTGAGTGGGCTGGATACTTCCTCGGTGCCGCTTCTCATGCAGTGGGATCAGCGCTGGGGATATAAAGAGTATGCCGGAGATCTCTTTGGCTTAAGCGGCTGCGGACCGACCTGTCTCTCCATGGTGGCCATCTACCTCACCGGAAATACAGCTATGAATCCTGCCTGGATGGCAGATTTTGCCTCCTCCCACGGATATGCCTCCGATGGAAGCGGCTCCTACTGGACTCTCTTCTCGGAAGGAGGAGCCTCCCTTGGATTTGATGTCACGGAGATTCCTCTGGATGAACAGCGGATCATCGATAACCTGGAAGTGGGAAATCCGATTGTCGCTGTCGTAGGTCCTGGAGATTTTACAACGACCGGACATTTCATCGTTCTCACCGGATATCAGGACGGTCAGATCAAGGTCAATGATCCAAACAGCCAGAAAAATTCGAAAAAGCTCTGGGACTATGATCGGATCAGCGGACAGATCAAAGACCTGTGGGTGTTCCGCTAGCCGGCTCTCAGTCCGGTTCCCGGCCAGTTCCGCCAGCCAGCTGTTCTTCGTATCGCCTTGTGATGCTTTGGTAGAGTTCATTGTGAAGAATGTCATAACGTTCTGTGAAAACCGGTTTTTGTCCTCTCCGGAAAAGAATCTGTCTGCCTACCGGCATATACAGGACCTCTTCCAGGGGCAGATCCGCTCTCAGGGAAATATTCCTGGCCGTCTGCAGATCCATGGAGCCCATAAACACATAGGAATCACAGTTATTGATAATCGTAACCGCCCTGTCCCCATAGAGTGCCTGGAGCTGTGACTCGGACTGGATGAGAAGGGTGACGGAAATCTGTTTTTCCCGGAAAATGGAAATGTATTCATCAAAAAGCGGAACCGGACAGCCGGTAGCAAAGTCGTCTGCCAGCAGGTGTACCGGTACCGGCAGTTTTCCGTCCGGGCGGTCTTCGGCAAACTCAAACAGCTCTTTGAATGCGTGGCCATAAAACAGATTAATCACACAGTTCAAAGCCGGATTGACCGGACTTGTGGTCACAAACAGAAGGGTCTTTCCGGATGCCAGATGTTCAAAGTTGACTTTTTTCTCTTTGCAGAACATCGTCCGGATCTCTTTTCCAAATACACTGTCTATCGTAGTATTCAAGGCCCCAAATACGCAGCTGCTCGTCCGGATAGGAAGCTGCTGAAAGGATTTCCAGCAACGGACTGCAAAGCAGGAAGGGTCCGCCAGTTCCAGCAGTTCAAACTGCCGGTCATAGCTGGTCCGGATCTGTCCTGCGCACTCTTCGAAGGTCAGATGTTCATGCATGTCCAGTACGTCCCCAAAGTTAGGATGCTCCTCAGTCTCCAGCACATATCCGATTTCGGCAGAAAGAAGAGAGATGGCCGCTTCATCCCAGTACGGATCCGCATTGGACTTTATCTTTCTGCCATCCGCCAGCACAATGCTCCTTGCCGTAAAGGTAATGTCTGCTTCTGTTTGAATATAATCCAGGGGATCGTATCCGATGGATCCTTCCTCCGGATGAACAAAATTCAGATCCCACACCTCATACCCTCTATCTTCCATCATGTTCCGGTATTTTTTGACAATCCGCCTTTTGGTCACTGTCATGATCAGGCTGGAATTCCGGGTCTCCAGAAGTCTTGCCTCGGAGATGCTCATTGTCTTGCCGCAGCCGGAGCTTCCCACGACAAGAATGTTGTTATTGAGTCCTGTTATTTCGGGATCCGTGCTGTAGATGCAGTGTTCCCCGTTTCCAAGAATGACTCTATCTGTTCCCATACTTATCCCTCCATCATTGTCTGAAACGTCACGATCTGGTCGCAGAGGTGAAAGTCCACCGCCTCCTCCGGGGTGAAGTAGTGATCGTATCCTGTCGCCTCATCGATCTCTTTTTCCGTCTTTCCGGTATGCCTGGAAAAGATCCGGTTCATCTTTTCTTTTGTTTCCAGCAGACTGTCTGATATGGAACGAATCGAAGAGACATTCCCTCCTACCCGGCTTTCCAAAAGAGGCTGATGAAGCATCAGCTCGCTGTTTGGAAGCATGTAACGTTCTTTCGCGCAGGCAAACAGCATGGCTCCCATACTGTAGGCTTTGCCTGTGCAGAACATCCGGACCGGAGCCCGGCTTCCGACGATCACATCATACATCAGGAATCCACTGTTGACCTCTCCTCCTGGACTGTTGATGTATACGGAAACCGGGTCCGTACCCTCCATGTTTAAGTACATCATCTGTTTCAGAAACCGGACCGCCATCTCCGGCCGGATTTCTCCTTCAATAAAAATGTGCCGTTCCTGAAGCATCTTTGACTCCAGAGGAACCTGTGTGATTCCTCCGCTTCCTTTCATCAATAGATTCATTCGCCTGTACCTCCCTTTCCAATGGCATTCCGCCATGTCTGATGTGCTCTATTAAAGTACGACTGCCATCATCAGCATTGCAATTGCAAGCTGGATGCTGTAATTGACGATTCCGTATCCAAGATACGACCGGATTCCCCAGGATACCGGACGTCCGCTGCTCTCCTGAAGCCCGGCTCCATTGATCTTGCCGGAGAGAATAAATCCGGCACTGGCCGACCACATGAAGAGACTGCTGCCTGCGCAGATCGCTGCCGCATAGGCTACTGCGATCCAGTCGGACTGCGGGGCCAGAGGACCGTTGCAGATCTCCACAATCACCGGCATCATGGCTGCAGCAGCCGGACCTGCACTGAAAATTCCGGACACCAGAGACGTGATGATCATCACCGCCAAAACCAATTGTTTCGGATCTGAAATCTGATTCTGCAGCTGATCCGCAATCAGGGTTAGCACTCCGGTCTGACTGACCACTTCCGCGAAAAACAGGAAGGAGGCAATCATCAGAACGGATTTCAGATCCATCATCTGACTGACTTTCATGTTTTTGACGGAACAGACCACCATTGCCGCCGCATAGCCGAGCACCGCAATGATTTCCGGCGGAATGACCTCCTGCGGAACGATGCTCCACGCAAGAAACATTCCTGCAAACAGGATTTCCAGCCATTTCAACACATCATAGCGGATCCGGACATGTTTGTACTGGGTCTTGAGGATGTCCACCGCAAGCTGCCGGACCCCTCCATCGTCCTGCTCCTTTTTCACCTGCATTCCCCAGACCGCAAGCAAAACAGCCGATGTGAAGGCAAAAAGCAGGAAGGCATGTGTTAGATACCCCAGAAAGCTTGTAATGCCTGACGACATAATCAAAATAGCCGGGAAGTCTCCAATGGGCGATGCTGCCCCTCCGGTATTGGAGAGGGCCAGGATCACCGAGAAGAACAGACAGACATACTTCCGGTCTACCTCCAATGTTTTCAGAAGGGTAAATACAATCGGAAGAATCATCATCACGGCGGTGATATTATTCAGACAGGAAGAAATCAAAAACATCATCCCGCCAAAGAGCACCAGGCAGAGACGCTTTCTCCCTCTGGAGATCCCTGCGATCTTCAGGGCAAGGAGCTGCATGATGCCGGTCTCGCCGATCAGGTCGGTAAAAAGTTCCATCGTAATCATGATCACCAGAACATTGTAAGAATAATTGTCCATCACCCGTTTTACCGGGATCCCGCAAAGGACTGACACCGCGCATCCTGCTCCAAACAGAAGGGCGATCATCAACATTGACGCACTTTCCCTGCACCGCTTCAGGATGCAGGCTCCTGTGCGGGCTCTGGTTTTTTCTAATCCTGGATTTCTGTATCGTGTACTGACTGCCTGACTCATACTTCACTCCTCCATTTCTGAATCATTCTCTGGGAATTAAGTTCCATCCACCCGTTGTACCTAAGGGCAGTGCCCAGTTCTGTATAAGGAAGAAACACGGTTCTTCCAAGGAAGCTTCCATAATGCTCTGCCATCCGGTACGTCTCCGGCAGCACCATTGCCCGCCCTCCTCCCAGGTAACCGCTGATGACGATCATCCCGTTCCCCGGATAAAAGGCTTCCGGAAAGTAAGGTTCCTCCAGGATGTGGACTTCCGTCCCGCGTGGGAGATTGGACCGGATCCTTTCTTTTTCCTCCATCTCCATCCCGCATGGAATGGTAAGAATCGTCTCAATCTCTTTGGAACTCTGTTTTCCCATCTCTTCCATGAGCGCAATTTCCGGCACCAGAAACATGTACTTGTCCTTGTCAAATCCAAGGAGCCAGCTGGCGGCCCGTTGTATCCGCTCCTGCACATCCCCCTCCGGGAGGGGCATATCCGCCCCTGCCTTTCTGACTGCTTCTTTACTGTCTCTTACTTTTGCCAGATGTCCCGCCAGCTCAAAGAACCCGATTGCTTCACTTGCTTTTTTCACATCCATCCTGTCTTCCCTCCCTTTCTTCCCACGCCAGATAGGCGATCAGTCTGGAGATAACGGCAATTTCATTCGGCGATGCGTTCAAAATCTCCACAAACCGTTCCCCGCAGTTTCCGTACAGGGTTTCATAGAGTTCCTTTGTTTCCCGCCCCAGAACCGGAGCATCAAATCTTGTAAAATTCGCATTCATCTTACTTTCCCTCCCCAATCAGATTGATCAACTGGACCGCCAGGATCTGAATTTCCGGCGGAGCTGTCTGGATAATCTCTTCCGCAGCTGTGGCCGTATCCTCATCTCCAAAAACGGCTTTCAGGATCTCCCGGTCTTTCTCCTCAAATGTAATCTGCATCCATGCCCTCCGCTCATGAGGCGGAAGGATTTCTGGTCTTCTCTGTTCTCTCATTCTGCTTCTTCTCCTCTCTTTTTGCTCTATATACAATGTTTCTGCCATCTTACTATGCCGCCTCCTTTCCCATGGCATGCTCGGTCACTTTATTGTTGACAGGGATCACCTCGTCACACCGGTCGATGACTTTTTTATCGTGTGAGATATAGATGATTCCCGCATGGTTTTCTCTGGCGTAAGCTTCAATATTGGAAAGGACTTCCTCCACCGCCTGGCTGTCCAGATTGGCGGTAATCTCATCAAAAATAAAGACCTTGGGCTTTCTGAGAAATGCTCTTGCAAGAGCAAGCCTCTGTTTCATCCCTCCGGACAGTTCGGAGGCATTTTCACTGATCTGGAAATCCAGCGCTTCTTCCGGGCTGTCACAGAGCGCACCCTTTGCTGTCCCGATCAGAGATACCTCGGTCAGCGCCCGGACCAGTTCTTCCTCTGATACCTTCCGATCCAGTCCGTAGATCAGATTCTCCCGGATGGTACCTGCAATGAAAAAGGACGTCTGCGGGCTGTAATACAGCAGGCTGGTCAACTCTGTCTGACTGTAGGACTCCTGATCCCTTCCAAACAGACGGATCTCCCCCTGAATATGTGGGTAATACCGGTTCAGTGAGCGGACCAGCGTCGTCTTTCCGCAGCCGCTCTCCCCTTTCAGTGCCACGATCCTGTCGCATGGGATTGTCAGGTGTTCATACCACGCCAGCGCCTTCCCCTTTTCCGGATTGGTAATCAGAACATCCCGCAGGCAGATCTGGCTGCCGTACATTTTTTCGTTCCTGGATTCCACGTCAAAGATCGCATCCTCCGGGCTTTCATAGACCTCCATCAATGCTTTTGCCTTGACAAGGGAAGAAGCTGTCTCATCCATAAAACGGTACACATCGTCGATCGGTTTCACCAGCTGCTGGAAAAGCAGACATACCGTTATCACCGCACCCGGCGCCATATTTCCCCTGGATATCAGAACTACGGAAAGGATGAGCAGCAGTACCTGAAAGGTAATCTTTACTGCCTGTTTCAGACAGTCGAAGGATCCCATATACCTGTGATGCCTTTTTTCCGTCCTGCTGATAGTTCGAATTTCCGGCCGGAGCCGGTTCTTTTCATACTGCTCCGCATGCATACTGCGGATCAGCTCCAGATTCGATATGGACTGACAGATCTGCCCGTCCAGACTGTTTTTCTGTCTGACAATCTCCTCCCTCACCCCGTTCTGGGAGCGAATCTGAAAGGCGGAAATCAAAATGGTGAGAATCAGATACAGCAGCATCAGTCCTGCCATCAGCCCCGGTGCATTGAGAATGACCTGAACCAAGGTACAGACCGCTGTCAGTACTGCCGCAAACACATCATTGCACAGGATCCGGATCAGCTGGCTGAATCCGGCCACGCCCTGATTCAACTGGGCAGTCTTTTCACCGCTCAGGCAGCCGGAATAATAGGAGACCGGCATCTTCAAAAGCTTGCCCACACTGTATTCCCGCACCTCCGCTTCATGTCCGGCGATGATGCAGTCCAGCAGTACCCGCCGGAAAATTGTAATACATTCCGCGGTCAGATAGATCAATCCAAATCCTGCTACTGTTTCCATCCCCTGCCGGAGTGTGTGGACGGTCCCGTTGGAGATTTCCGTATAAAGCGTTCCAAGCCGTACCGGCCAGACCGATGTAAGAATCGAACCAATCAGAGCCAGTACAATGACGCCCGCACATTTCCATTTTGTCTTGCTGCTCATAACTTTCATATAGCTTTTCATGTTCTCACTCCTTCTTCCCTTGCTTCCAACTCTCTGTTTTTGTTAGTGCTACTATACTCCTTTCCCTACTCCCCTTCGATGTCCGCTCCGAAAAAAAAGTTCAAAAAAAACGGCATCCTGATTCAGAATACCGTTTCTTATCGTTCTTCTTCTCTTGACCGGATCCGCTCCCGCTGGACTCCGACCCTTCGTTTCAGTTCTCTGCAGACTGTATTGTTCTCATCATCTGAGCTGACCCGGATATACGGGCCGTACCCAAGGAGCCGGATCAGAACCTCTTTTTCATCCTCCTTTGGATAGTAGAGACTCATCTTATAAAGTCCGGTTGTTTCCTCATAGACACATTTCTTCTTCCAAAGGGAAAACTCCGTCAAAATCCGGTCCGGAAGATTCCGTTTTCCCTCATAAAATTCTACTTTCAGACAGACAGTGGCTCTCTCCTCTTCTTCTATGGAGATTTTCTGTACTTCCATCCGGGAATAGGACTCCTCTGTCTTTTCCACAGCAAGGATTCTGGAAAGATTGATTTTCCCCACCTTCTCCTCATCCCGGGTCCGGAACCGGTCCCAGATGCGGAACTGGTCGTCTCTGAGGGAATATTCCAGCCAGGCAGGTCCGGAAACTCTGCACCGTTTCTCTCCTCTTCCGTTTCGGTATGTCACCCGGAGTTTTTTCTCCAGTCGGAGCGCCTCATAGAGAATCCCTGCGTTCTCTCTTTCTTCCTTCGTCATGCTGTTTTTTCCATTTTGATGAATCGTTCCCCCGTAAGTGTGATAACGGTCGAAATAGCAGATGTATTCCACCGGCAGGCTTCGGATCGCAAATGGAACCTGTTCCTCCATAAAGGTGACCAGCCGCCTGCGGATGTCCTCCGGCAGAAACATCTCGGAGACCGGATCTTCCAGCGCTGTGACAAGCCACCTGCATTCCATTCTGGTAATTGGAAGAAGCTCATAAAAATAGTCCTTTTGCTCCGTCACATACCGGGTAGTTCCCTCTTCATCCAAAAGTCCGGAAGCCCTGGCAATCTCCTCCATCGCCTGGACGGTTTCTTCGATCTCCTGCTCCTGGTACGTTGGAAAGGACTCCCGCACTTCCCTTTCCAGCAGTTCCCGGAAATCTCCCCCATTCTGTCCGGATCCTTTCAGAACCGCATTCGCCAGTGCGGCTGAGTGGGCGCTGAAAATCTCATGAAACAATGCCGCATGTCCCTCCATCTCCGACACCTTTTCGCCTTCCACCTCATATCCTTCCAGTACCGGATCGGCCAGGACATCGGTTTCTTGCTTTTCCTTCTGAAGCCGCTGCTGTCCAAAATACAGATCCCACATCTTGCTGACGTCCTCTTCCATATGGAAATCCGGCTCATCGATCTGCTCTGTCTTGACCACGCGGACATAAAAACTCCGAAGCCAGGTCCGCAGTTCCTTTGTCGGAAAGCACTGCACAACGATCTCCTTCTTTTCGATCTCGCTCTTTCCCTGTCTGTTTTCTTTCTGGAGCCGTTCCCGGATAAACGATTCCGTCTCCGGATCATAGTCCACCTGAATCCGGCAGGTCCGAAGCCGCTGCCTCCAGCATGCATCCACAAAGCATTCCCCCACATCGGTCCCCCAGATATAGGGAAGCATCTCTCCGGCAAGGGCCGTCTGTCTGGCAAGCTCCTCCAGGTCAAGAGGCACCTCCCCCAGGATGCGGATCTTCTTTTCCTTTTTTCTGCCTTCTCTTCTCTCGGACCGCTCCACGCGCATGATTCTGCGGACATTCTTCCAAACCACAATGCGATCGATAAACTCCAGCCTCAGCGATCCGATTTTCCGGTTTTCCAGATCATAATACAGCACATATTCCCGTCCGTTTCCCACACTGATCCGTATCTCCAGCGGAATCACAATCCGCTCGGTCATCCAGTCATGCGTGCCGTGGGAATACCGGATCCAGCAAAGCTGTTTCTGCTCAGCCGCATTCAGGATATCGATCAGATTATAATCATACAGGGAACGCTGCAGATACTGATGCCGGAACCGGAAAATCCCCTTCTCCGGCTTCTCAATGCCATGGACCAGTCGTCTTTTCAGGAATGTCCCTACTTCTCCCAGGATCTGATACTGGGAAAAAAAGGAACAAAGATCCCAGAAGCGCTGGGAAAAACAGATCGAACGCGCCCGCCTGTCTTCCGGTTCCCCTTTCCGGAACAGTGCTTCTCCGTATTCCACCAGAGATCTCATGGACAATGCCGATTTATACCAGTACTGAATACCCGCGCGCCCCTCATAGCTGCTGAAGCTCCGTCCTTCCGGAGAGCCGGTCTCCTCCAAAAGGGCTGTCCCTCCCTTCAGATATGCCCTCCAGACTTTCTGCAGCCACGCAGTTCGTCTCCTGCTGTCATACTTCAGATTTCCAAGAACCCCAAGCAGAAACAGCTGTCTCGTCCGGTCATCCAGATTTTTGTATCGATCCTTTTTACTGGGATACCATGCCGTCTGGGGCGAAAGAAGATTCAACTGCCTGTTGATCATGACCGGATACTGCTTCCGGTCCGCAGATCCCTTCCCTCTGACGGACATGGCCCTCAGATCACGCATCCAGCATACCATGACCGCATACTCCAGCTCGTTTTTATCCATCAGCCTGCCGTCATCGGTCAGGTCTTCCTCCGTCACACCCAGGGAGGCAAGTCCCTCCCTGAGCCAGGTTCTTTCATCCAGGATCAGCAGATAATTCAGAAAATCTCCTATGTAGGACAGACTGTGCATAGAATACAGGCCGTCCAGCGGATTCTCATCATCGTGTTCGGTTGTTTTCAGGACAATCCGGTTCCGTCCGTTCTTTCCTTTTTCCAGATACCATTTGTCCCCAAGGATCTTCCCCAGCATCTTCCAGTTATGACCAAGGATACTCTTCCGTTGGAACTGATCTGCGGATTTGAATCCGTAGATATAATAGTCCCGGATCATGTTTTTAAACAGATCATCGTATTTATTTGTCCCGATCAGTTCTTTCATATATGTTCGTCTGCTCATCCTTCGTTCCTCTTCCCGTCAATTAAATCGGCTCTTTGACAATCTGTATCAGCCGGATCAGTCCGCCCTCCTCAAGCAGTAGTGATCTGATCTTCTGCATCTGCTCACAGGTGATTCTGGCGTCCTTGTTTCCGTGGGCGGATGGATTCCGGATATCCCGGACCGCCTTGATACATGCCGCATGCTGTCTCCACTGTTCCAGATTTCCCGGTGTGGACAGCGCCAATGCCGAAAGGTGCTCTCCCGCCTCTTTCCCTCCGGCTACCGGATGGGCGAAGGATCCGATCGTCAGCCTCTGCTTCTGATACTGCGGAAGCTGCTTGACCTCGCCCCAGATATATTTCCGATGTTTCTTCCGATTATACATATCTGTCTCCACAGAGGAGATGGCATCGCTGTAAGGCCGCATATGGTACTCTTTCAGAAGACTTTCCACCAGCTTGCAGTACATAATTGTTACCGGACTGAAGTCAACCGTCTCCACTTCTTCCCCGACAGCCCCTTCCTCAAACAGCCGCTCCAGCTGATACGCAAACTGGAGCGAATCCAGGAAACACTGGGGGAGTGCATACTGTTCCATAAAATGATCAAAAGCCTCCGGTTTTACCTTCAGGATTTCCCAATATCTGGTTGTACGGGTTTTGTGCCCGGCAAGCGCCGTGTCCAGCCCCTCTTCCAGATCTGCCACATAGTTTCCCATGGCTCTGGACAGCCGCTCCTCCGGGATTTCTGTCTCTCCGTCACGAAGTCCTCCTGAAGGAAGATAACTGTCAAGCCTTGGCAGTCTGCGGATGCTTTCCAGCCGCTTCTTAGGATCTCCCGGTTCCATCATCTCATTTAAAATGGTCGTAATACTCTCCACATGGATCTCAATATTGCTTACCTGCTTATTCCCGGCAATCTCATCCCCCTCAATATGCTTTGCCGCAAACTGTCTGAGCTTTTCGGCCGCTTCCTTTTTGGCGCTTCCGGCCAGAGCTCCCAGAATTCTGGCCTGTTCCGATTCTGTCCGGCTGTCAAAGTAAGCCCCTATCTTTTCGATCGTATAGAACTGATCCGGCGAATCCTCCTCCAGCTCTCCTTCGCTTTCATCCGGCTCCTCCTGGAAAATCAGTTCCTCCTGCAAATTTTCCTTTGCACTTCCAAGAAAAGCGAAATAATAAAACAGCGTCTGGAACACATAGACAGTTCCCTCTTCTTCGGCCGCTTCCCGGATGATTCCCCTTGCGGACGCAATCGCAAGCGAATCTTTCAGGCTTCCTGTTCCATGTCTGAGCGGTCTTTGGTAAAAAATCTCTTCCGGGAACCCGTTCCTGGCCGGATTCTCAGATAACCATTTTGCCATAAACCAAAGATACTGCATATCCGTTTCATAATCCAGGTTTTTCGTCACCGCATCGTAGATTTCCCGGACGCCTTCCCTTGCTTTGGTATCCAGCTCAGACGTCTGCCGGTTCAACAGCCTTTGGGCTGCCCTTGCAATATCCGAAACATACAGCACATTCCGCCGGCGATACCGCTCCGGACGGCTCCGGATATCCTCCAGCACCGCATTGCAGATCTCTTTTCCATAAAGAGCGGCTCCTCCTGTGTAATTGTAAAGCGCCGCTTTCGCGGAATCCGAATAAAAGACATTTGCCCCCGCAATTCCTCTGTCTTTCTGAATCATCTCTCCAAACGGCTTTTCCTCCAAAGGTTCTACCGCGATCCGGACCGGAAAGGCACTTCTCCAGACGGAATGGTCTTTCAGTACCATATGGCGGAGCAGGTCGTCGGATCCGCAGACGATCAGCTTGATCCGGGTCAGTCCTCCCGGATCCTGGCTGGAAAGCATCTTGCAGATTTCCACAAAACGACTCGTGATCTCCGGTTTCCACCGCTCTACAACCTGCTGAAATTCATCCAGCATCAGCCATAATTCTATCTGAGCCTCGGCAAGAATCTCATTCATTTCCCAGTACCGGTCTCCCAGATCCGAAGTCTCATCTGAAAGAATCCTGATCAGCCTTTTCTCCATCTCCTGGGAAAGCATGTTCACCGAAGGCTTCCGTATCCTTCTGTGCATCTTTCGAAAGCTCTGGACAATGGTCTGAACCAGAAGATATTCTGTCATTTCCTCATCGTTTTCATATGGAACAGGACGCCTGGGATCTACGAAATTCACCTTATAATCCCGCTCTTTTCCCAGACCGCCTTCGCCTCCGAAAAGAATCGTCATGACATTTCCTCTTGAAACAGCATAGTCATTGCGAATCCAGTTCATCAGTGATGTCTTTCCGATCCTGGACGGTCCATAGATCACCGTCACTCCTCCCGGAATACTTCGTTTCAGATCTTCTTTCAGATTTTCCCGTCCAAACAACATCTGGGAATCAGACACCGCAGACCTGACATCATATGTCGTGTCCGGATCCACACGGAACCCTCTGGACGGTTTGACGACCGCCAGCTCCTGTTGATCGGTACATATGATCTCCTTTGTCCTCCCATGGGCCGGCGTTGCAATCTGAATACTGACGTCCACGGTCTTCTGTCCTTCCTCCAGTATCAACTTGGCCCTGCCTCCGGTCCGGATCCCGCCTCTTAAGTTTGCGATATTTTTTATCACTCCTTGAATTTCCGGCTGGCTGTCCTGCTTGATGCTGATTACCGCATCCTCTGTCAGAGAAACCGTCCGCTTTCCTGTATTTAAAATTTCAAAATATACATATCCATCTGAAGTCCGTCCTTTCTGATTGACGATTCTCACTTTCAGGCGGATCCCATCTTCCAGTGCCTTCCGCTCTGCCCGGACTGCTTCCAGAACGTTTCCTGCATACACGGACTCAAGTCCTTTAAAAGACCGTGTCAGCTCTTGAAGAGATTCGTATCGTTTCTCATAGGAGTAGTCCGGTTTAAGATACGTCCGGCACGGCTCCAGAATCCGGCGCCGCAGCTCCTGATAATCCGATGCTTCTCCGCTTTCATCCAGACAGGTCCCAATCAGGTCCGCATAACGCACCCATATGGCAAGGGGCAGCCCGGTCTGCAGAATCTGTCCCAGTTTCTCCCTGATTTTCGGTTCCTTCTCCGGTGCTTCCCGCTTGTATACTGCTCGTTCCGAAAACAGTTCCAGGAGAATCTCTGCCCGATCCTCAACAGAAAGATTAATCTCCGGTGATACGGCATCCAGCCCGATTGACAGAGTCAGCTCCTGTCTTGACGGGATTTTGCATTCGGTATGCCTTCCTACTTTTGGATAATTGCACAGTACCGTCAGCCCTTCTTTCAACCGTTCCCATGTCATCCCTCTGCCATACCGGTAGTGCTCATAAAGTTCCTCCGCTTTTTCGATCTCCAGATTCTTTCTGCCTACCCCAAACAGTTTCTGTAGTCTGGACGTAAATCCGGCTTTGAATTTCTTCTCCTGCGGTCCCAGACTGTTGTCTACGATCAGAATATCCGGGTTAAAACGTCCGCTTTCTCCAGCGGCAAATGCCCGGATTCTCTCAGCTTCCCTCTTCCATTCCTGAGGAATTCCCTCCGTGATATCTTCTCCATGCAACGCATTTCCGGCAGCCTCCCGGTTTTGCTGCATGCAGGCTTCCAGAGCCTTTAGATAGCGCCCGATGGTCTCCGCCTCTTTGACTCCCTTCCGTTTCAGATAGTCTTCAAACCTTGTAAACTTTTCCGCATAATGTCCCCAGTTTTTCTGGATAATGCAGCCTCGGAAGCTCCCGTAAATCCGAAAGACATACTGTCGGGAACAGACCAGCGGAACCAGAAGTCCGGCATGCTCAAAGAACTCTTCCACTTTCATTTCCCTGACGATCCGCACACACTCAGATGCTTTCTTTAGAACCGCGATTTTCCAGAATAACTGCAGATTCTCCTGAAACGGATCCGAATCCCGCAGCACGCGCAGAGCATCGTACGCATAAACCGAAAGGGCCTGCGTCAGACTGAGCACAAACTCAAAGTGTCCCTCATTGATTTCTTCCCGGTAAAACGAATAGACTGCACAGCTGATATCTCTATACTCCATCACCCCTACGATTTCTCTCACCGTTTCCTTCTGCTTCTCTTCCAGGCCGGCCAGTTCCTCTGCATAACTGTTCAGGAAATCATAGATGGATCCCTGCATCAGAGAATACAAGAAGCATTCCTTTGCCTTTGCGCTCATGTTTTCAAACTTCCGAAAAGCCAGAATCCTTTCTTTGAAAGGCTGATAGGTGTCCTGATAGAGCAGTTCGAAATGTCCATGACCTTTCATCGTCTCCAGAATATCCCCGTCATCCGGATCATTCTCATTCTGCAGTACTTCCGCCAGCAACATTTTCAGATACCTGGTCCTTTTGTAAGAAAAATCATAAGTAGAATTCCAGTCCAGCTGAGCCTGATACGATTTCCGGGAAAATGCCAGAAAAGCCCGGTACTCCAGCCTGTTCTCAAATTCGGCATAGGTTACGTTATATTTGTCATACAGGTCCCGGTCGTACACTGCTCCCATCACACAGGAATAAACCGTCCATTTATATGCATTGTTTCCGCAAGTCTGGTCAAATTCCAGCAATACCTGCCGCTCCGGATATACTGACAAAATCCGGCTGCAATCCCATTTCAGCCTGGAGACTGTCTCTTCCTCCGGCAGCAGCTCTCCCTTCTTCGCGATCAGGTCTTCCTCATCTGCAAAAATCATTTTCAATACAGACAGAACTTCTCTGTCACCGTATGGCAGATTCTTCTCCTCCATCCCGCCAATCAGTCTCATCGTTTCCTCAAGACTGCTGCCTGCAAGATAATTCTGGAACAGCTGCCGGAATACATACTTTTTGTCCGCACTGCTCTGACTCATTTTCCCAATGTCCGCCATATTCAGATCCATCTTCAGAAGTTCCAGGAGAGAATAATACACTTTTTCTCCTGTCCGGCTGCCTGTATTTAAACAGTATTCTTTGAATTTCTCCGCAGTACTGCCGTACGTCTGATACCATAAATTCTGTTCCAGCACTCTTCTTCGGGCATCCGAAATTTTCAGGTATTCCAGCAGTTCCTGGACAAATGCCTGGTCTGTTCCTTCCATGATATAGAGATAGCAGTACGGAAGAAAATTCATAGGCAGCTCCGAAAATCCACTGTTCCGGATTACATTGCGTACTGCCGTTCCAAACTGTTCCTGCCCGATATAACCAATCTTTCTGCGCAGTACCATATCACAGACACAGATCAGCCAGGAATTGTCCGATGGAAACTTCAAAAGCTGTCCCAAAAACTTCAGCCATACATCCTTGTCCAGCGGTCGGTTCATGATGGCATCATAAAATCTGGAAAATGGATGAATCGCCCGTTTTCCCGGCGTCTTTGGAACCGGCACCTTCCCGGTCCATTTCAGAAAATCAATCAACGAATCCTGACACAGCGTCTTTAAGGACAGTTCGATCACATCATAATAGGTATTGATTTTTCCAATATACCTCTCAACCAGTCTCCGGAACTGCATGTATAATCTCGCCATCCCGGTTTCTATACTCTGGTGACAGAGCACGTACAGATAGATGGCCTGTGTGTAGTCACAGCGGTGGCAGTAGAGTGCTATCAGCGGTACCGCTCCAAAATGTCCCACAGTCTTCAAGGATTCCAAAAGCAGCTCAATCGCATCCTGTTCCGTAAATGAATCACTGAAAATGGAATATGCCTTTTCCTCCAGTCCGTTCACCCGGAAGTTTTCAGTCAGTATTCTGATCAGAAGCGTCAGTCTCTCCCTTTTTTCAATCTGCTGATTCCTCTGAAGATAAAACAGCGCCTCAGAATACTGCTGCATCTGAACCAGAGAGTCAATGTACTGTTTTATCAACTCCCTGGGCATTCGGCTGTCCATCTGATCATACCCGATCTTCCGGAACAGTCTCACATAAGCCTCATACGCCATCTCTTCCCATAGTTCTTTAAGGTACGCAGCGACTTCCTCCCCATCCATCTCCGTCTCACAGAACCGTTTTTCCAGCCAATCCGCATACTGGTTCTGAAGCTGTCTTTCATGAAACGGATCCAGTCGGTAAATCCGGAACAGTTTCGCAAAATCAGCTTTGTTCTCATCTGTCAGATGTTCATAAGGCATAACGGCCTTCTGAAATATCCGGTCGGAATTCTTCTCCCACTCTCCTTCCTTCTGTAACCGGAACGTGTCAGCCTCCTTCTCCGTCCACGGCTTGTTCATGACATAAGAAGCAAGGGCGTACATAGAAGGCTCTTTCTCCGCCTTCTCCTGAATCTTTTCAAAACAATTCACAAGTTTTTCATACTTCTTTCCCCGCCCAAATTTTTCTTTGGAATGGTAACAGAGGATCTCGTCCGCTGAAAGGTAGCTGTCATATACGATCAACCAGGACAGAATCCGGAATACTTCCTCCGGGAATTCCTTGTCCCTCTCCTTCTCCCATAACAGTTCCATCGTCTTTTCCAGCAGCATTTTATTTGGAGATGCCTTCAGAAACTCCTGAAACTTTTCCTCCGTCCATGCTTCCGGCTCCTCATACAGAGTAAGCATCTTCCCATCTACAGACTCGCATAAAGGATCCATCTTCTTCATGACCTTCTTCAGTTCATCCATACAGTTATGCTCGATAAAAACCGAGATGATTTTTCTTCTGGCAGACTGATTCAGTCTGCTGAGAGGATAGATATACTGATCCAATACCTCCAGAAATTCCGGAAATCCATATAAGATCAAAGACTGATCAATCCTTGACTCCCACAGAGACAGACGCAGCTCTTTCACGATCTTAGTATACTCATCGATGCACTTTTGTACTTCCCGCTCCTCAGGATGAATAAATATACGGATGACAAAAAAATCCGGAGTCAACATATTTTCACACATTCCAAATCTTGCTGTCATTCCGGAATATCCCTCATTTTTCCTTGTGGACTGCCCAATCTGATTTAAAAGGATCGCCGTCAACCCCAGATCCAAAGAGGGATGAAGACTTGCCAGCGCAGTCTGCGCGCATCCCTCAAGCATCAGCGGATCATAACCATCCGTTCTTTTCCATTTGGCAATAAAGTCACGAGGCGTCACACTCTCTATCAGTTCCCTCTGAAACAAATTTAAAGTCACCTGACGGTTTTGTCCCGGATACAGGAGGCGCTCCGCGCAGCAAAGGGCCTGCTCCATGTAGGAAACCGGCAGACTGTCAGGCCTTGTTCTCTTCATCAGATCCGAAGAAAGAAACTCTGCATACTTCTTCTCCTCAAAAAGACCATCAAGCTCCGAAAAATCCGTTTCTTTGTTTTCCGGCTGCTTTTCCTCTTCCTGTGGACTTTCATCCTGATCCGAAAACAGAATCCGCTCCTTCCCATTGGTCCCCTCAATCGTAAACTCCGGGAACTCTGCCTGCATCCACTGTTTTAATCCCTGTTTTCCAAACAGATCCTCTTTTTTCAATCCGTGCTTCTTTAATGTATACATCAAAGTACTGAGTATAACGGATCCATGCTTCTGAATTTCTGATGAAATGATATGGACGATCTTCTCTCTTTCCTGTTGTGTCATATGGCATTTCCTCTTTCTATGTATCTTCTGCTAGTCTTACAGTATCTATTTTCCGGTTCGGATTCTCGCTTCCACCTCCTTGATGGAACGAATGCCGGATACCGCTCCGTACTGTTCCACCACACAGGAGGCGGTCGCACTTCCGAATCCTGCACAGGTCACCGCATCCCATCCTCTGGACACGCCATAGAGAAAGCCGGCGGCAAAAGAATCGCCCGCACCGGTCGTGTCCACACATGTCTGCACCGGAACGGCTGGAACCTTCTGCACTCCCATGCGGTCCGCAACAATACAGCCCTTCGCACCGCATTTCACAACTGCCGTCTTCACCCCTTTTTCCACCAGCCTCCTGGCATTCTCGCAAGGATCCTGCACTCCTGTCAGCATTGCAATCTCTTCTTCATTCGGAAACAGGTAGTCTATAAACGGAAGAAGCTCCCGAATATCCTCCAGTGTTTCTCCCTGCTTTGCCTTCGTCATATCGACCGCCAGAATCCGGTCTTCCTTTTTAATCCTGGCAAACAACCGCTCCATACTTTCTATCGTAAAAAGCGGCGACACAAACATACTGGCAAAGCTGACGATTTTCGCCGCTCTATTCAGATAACGTTCCACATCTTCCAGAGCAAGCTTTCTCAAACTGCTGTGAGGATTCGTCAGAAAATGGCGTTCGCCGTCATGATCCACCAGAACAATATTGATGCCCGTCTGCAGACGTTCCTCGATCGTCACGCTTTCTGTCGAAAGATGATTTTCTTCCATATAATCGAATACCCGTTTCCCGGCCTCATCGCTTCCGATCTTTGTAATCAGCTGAACCCTGGCACCAAGTCTTGAAAGAATCACCGCTTCATTGAGGGCGTCACCTCCAAACGACATCTGAATCGTATCCATCGGCTGGGACCCTGTTTCAAAAACCTGTCTGCCCGCATGGGCAGCCAGAACATCTATAATTGCCGCTCCAATCACGGTAATATCATACACGTTGCATCTCTCCTTCTTGGCCGGATTGCATCGCACGCCGCACCGGCCTGCCAAGCTATCGTTCGGTCCTTTTGGTATTGATTATACACCGAAATGTATCATTAATAAATAAAAAGCCAATGCCTTTGACCGGACATCCAGTCAAAAACATCAGCTCTTTTCTAGTACAGATGTTTCCCTTTATATTTTTCACGGGTCGCCATACCGCCCCGGATATGACGCTCGGATTTATTCAGATCCAGTACCTTTCTCGCTTCACCGGCAAGCTGGGGGTTGATCTGCCGGAGGCGCTCGGTGACATCTTTATGTATGGTACTCTTACTCACTCCGAACTCTTTTGCCGTCTGCCTCACTGTTGCATTATGATCAATGATGTAATGCGCGATCTCTACCGCCCTCTCCTCGATATATTCCTTCATAGATTTCCTCTACACTCACTATTTTTACAATGTATGCAGAGAAAATCGTCATCATTCATACATTCGGATAAAAGAGACTTCCTCGTTATTTCTACAAATATCTGTCTGTATCTCTGGCCCCATAAAGGAATCTCCGAACTTCCATCACCTCTCCAATAACCACATAATAAATCACATAATTCCGCACATAAATCCGATAATACGGATATTTTCTCTTTTTTGCAGAGGGATATGGTTCAAACATCAATGGATTATCCAAACGTTCCAATATTGCCGCTTCTACATCATTCGCAAGTTTTTCCGCTGCATCGGGATTTTTTAGCACATTTGTAATGTAACTCACCGTCTGCACCAAATCCTGCTCAAACAAAGGAAGATATTGGAGTCTGTATTTTTTATTTGCCATGGATTGCACCTCTAACGTTTCTGAACACATCCGCATGGCTTAGTCTTTCTTCCTTAGTTTCTGCCATTTTGTCCGCCTCATCCAGTTTCATCTCCACATTGTCTACAAGACTTGCATATTCCTCCAAACTAAGTACAACCATTGCCCCATATCCATTTTTTGTCAAATATACCGGCTGCCCCTCATTGACGAGCATTTCAATCTCAGGAAATTTATTTCGCAAATCTGAAACAGGTCTGATCTGTATCATAGTAGTCTCTCCTTTCTTATCATGAATTTTATTTTTATTATCTTAATTTTATCATTATTTTATCATTCTCGCAAGGTAATATAATATCCATTTACTATTCTTTTAAGCATCATTTATAAGGACTTGCCTGCACTAAATCAAACTACAGCCTCTTTTTCCATCTACTTCACTCTTGTATTATGATCAAGGTCGCCTCTATATCTCCTGGTAAACCATCTTCCCATTCTTTCTTTCCGACTTCATAAGCGATATCTTATCTACGTTCATCTCAGCCTTTTGCAAATGCACCTGATAAGGCTTCTTCGAGACGGACCTTCGAATCAGAGTGATGTGCGGGACAAACTTGTCTTGCGCATAAGGAATCCCCGCTTCTTTCAAGGCCGCCCGTAAGTCCTTCACATATGCGTGCAAATCCTGATTTTCCTGAATCCCTGCCCATAGAAGATCTCTAAACTTTCCTTTCTCGGAAAGTTTCAGACGAAGCCGGGGCAGCGGAATACTGTTTATAGCATCCTTTATCTGCTCCGGCTCATCATATTCTCCAATAAATGCCAATGTCAGATGCAGGTTCTGAGCCGGTACATAATTGCCGGTCACTCCCTGTTTTTTCAAATCATTCATGCAGGCTGTTAGAGCACTTTTCATGTCCTTTGATAATTGAATCGCTATAAATAGTCTCATATGCGTGCTTTCCTCTTACACTTTCTTATAGTATTCATGTTTACTCACTATATAGTATATCACATAATCAGCAAACTACCTTCCCCCCTATTTCTCTTCACGCATCACTCAAACATAAAATCACGCTCTCATTTTTTTCTTAAAATGAGAGCGCGCCTCTTCCATTATATCCTTCGATCTATCATGACTCTAATTCTGTACTCACTTCAGCTACTTTTTGAGTGATTCTTTCTACAACTTCTGTATAATACAAAGCATCTGCCTGAGATAAAGTATTTTCGTCAATCTGAGATATTTTTTCCATCGTATCTGCATACTGTTTCATGTAATCAGCATAATCCCCAGCGAGTGATACTGGATCCGATGACTCATTATAGGATTTCATAAATTCGCAATATTCATTGAAAAATGCTTCATAACTATCCATTGCTGCCTTAAATTCCGGATCTACTTCAGAAGAAGTCATCTCCCTATCGCTATCTTTAGCAGCTTCGTTTTTCTCAGCCTCTTCCTCAGTTAACTCTTCTCCCCGGAAATCCAATGTTACTTCATATATCTTATCATCTTCATAATAGGAAACATTAATATAATACTCGTCTTCATTGCTTGCTGTGTAATATCCGTCTGCGTTATACAAATCGACCACAAACCCCTCATCCCGGCATTGGTTTACATAGTCATCGTAATCGCCCCTTGAACCCTTTACCTCTATATCCAAATAATCGTCCATTTCCATGGACACCTTCCAGTTGTCAGTATCTGGCTTTGGCATTACATCCCAAATTCCTCCACTTCTCCATTCAGTACCGGGACCAGTCCCTTTTTCACTCACTGTTTTCGAATCGCTCTTTCCACCACATCCCGATAAAAGCAAAGTACACAATATACCAATTAAGCACCATGATAAATATCCTTTCTGTTTCAAACTTGTCTCCTCCTCGTAATTTCATATTTCAACACCATGGGAAGTAGATCTGCTGTCAAAACTGCTTTATTTACGAAAGTGTTGCAATCAATTCTTTTACTTTATCGACCAGATCATCAATCCGCTCTTTTTCTTCCTCCATTTTTACAATCCGTTCTTCCAGAATCTTTTTCAGTACCGGATTCGGGGCGTCAATGATTTCTTTGATCTCCTTTATTTTCAGTCCTAAATCCTGGTACAGTTTAATGCGTTTAATCCGTTCCTGCGAGTCTGTATCATATAAAAGATATCCGTATGTATTCTTGCCTGACGCACAGACAAGGCCTGCTTTTTCATATCCCTGGACAGCGCGTCTTGAGACATTTGCACTTTCGCACACTTCCCTTAATGTCATTTCTTTCATCGTTCCACCTCTCCTTTATAGATTAAAATTGCACGTTGCGTGCCGTCAACATTTCTTTTCACATGGCAAATCGACAGCAAAACACTTCCTCAAAACAGGCCGTGTTTTTTTCGCGAAGGTGTTTTTAGCGAGGTGGCGATTAGGGCCAAACTACCATACAGACCACGGCGGGAGACAATTTTTTCCAAAATAAAATGGACGTATTGATTTTGCTCAACACGTCCGTTTACTTTTTCTTATTCTATTTTTGACAGATAAACAATTCATTTTGATCAAAGAGTATTTCTAATGACTGATTGCTCAGAGTATTAATGCGATCCAGACTTTCTATAAACAGCTGTATTCCAACTTCCCGATTATTCCTAAATTCCTTCATTACTTTATCTGTATGACTGTCGCTTATTTTTTTCAAATTTGTCCCAGCCGCAACCAGAGCTTCATCTACAGGCCCTTTGCTTAGTACAGGAATTTTAGATAGCATTTCTCCGGCAGTCTTACCTGCTGTTCCAATCCCTCCGAATATTTTTGTCTGTATAGATGATCTGGAAACACATTCAAGCCGTTCATAACACTCCGAATAATCAAACCTGTACTGTAAGGAATACTCTTTCATTTTCTGTTCCGTATATCCGAGAAATTCTTTTTCAAAATTTCCTCCAAGCATGACTTCCAGAAATGATGCATATGCGTAAAGATAAGTCCCCAACTGATAATATTTAAAATGATGATCCAACTTTTTTTGAATCTTATCAATCTGCCGATCACCAGAGAACTTCTTCTGATTTTCTAATACTTTGGAAATCTCTTTTCTGTAAAAAATGATATTATGTTCTGCTTTTCCCTTAATTGAAGAAACAACTGTCAATTGACTGCCTTTCCACAATTCATTTGCACTATTATACTTGTATTGCTCCAAAATATCGGACAAAGAGTTTACCGCTCCTTCTAATTCAGATTCTTTGTCCTGATGTAGAAACTGAAGAATTTCTTCTTGTACTTTTTGAATAGAATCTAATTTTTTATTGATCCCGGCTATTGCTACAGCAAGTGCTATCGTCACTGGATCCATTGCGAACTGAATGGATTGTCCATTTGCAGGTATCCATCTTGCTTGTCCAGCAATACCATGGTCATCCACGATCGTTCCTAAAAAGCCCGATCCGTCTTTAAATGCTGCCAGATTTCCTAAAACTCCTTCCGGAAAGACACATCTATATAACCCTTCTTGGTTTTGTGTCTCGGCTACTCCCTTTATAATAGATGCCGCTGCTATTGCAAATCCAGTCCCATATAATTCCGAATTCTCCAAAGACAATGTATACTTACAGTCTTTTATAATGTCATCTCGTCTTATTCTAGGATAGTATTCCGCTGTAATTAACGAATTTTTCTCTTCCATCATAGCTATGCATCCGTCCTTCCATCTGTCTCTTCTGAAACACTGGCCTTGTCCTGCAATTTTGCACCCGCCTTTTTATGTCCCGGCACTTTTGACGCAATCCGTTTTGGCATATCTTTTGGCACATTGATCTGGATTCCGAACAGCATCTTTATGAACCAGAGCATAAAGACAAGTACCAGAATCGGAATCAGACAGGAGGTTACCAGCATGACGGCAATCGTCTCAATAAACTGATTCAGGAGCTGTTCCCCTTTGTCCAGTAGTCCGGTTACTCCATCCTTAATCTTTGACAGCGCTTTCTCAATGATATTTCCGTCTGAATCTGCGCTCTCATTAATTTCATCTGTGAGATCCTCTGCCTCTTTCACCGTTGCTTCCATAGACACCTCGTATGTATCTTCTATAATCGAAGAGACCTTCATGCTGAATGGAATCACAAGAAAGATTACAGCTGCAAACAGTGCGATCTTCGCTGCCAGCATTTTCAGCCATATCTTGTTTGCACAGATCCCTGCAGCAAGCAATATGCATGCAATTGGAATCAAAACGGTAAACGCCGCATATCCGGTCAGAGTAACCAGATATTTTTCCAGAAAGACTACCATCAGAATAATCAGGAAATACGATGTCAGATCCGCCAGCTTATTTGCCACCGGTGTTGTCGCATCCCCTGGAATGGCGGCAAGAGCCGTGGATGCCGCTGCGGATGTTGCTGTCAGTTTCAGAACATCTTCCTTCTTTTCATCCAATGATTCAATCGTCTTCTTATGATTTTCCGGATCACTTGCCACGTTTGAAACAACTGTCATAGACAGAATCATGACTATAAGCAGCACAATGACTGCTGTTACTTTTTTCGCATTCATCTTTCTCATAAGATTTGTCACTTTTTCTCTCTCCTTATCCTTTGTTTCTCCGCCAGTTCAGCGAATTTTCGGGTCTGCCAGACACCTGGGGAAATTTTGTCCTGCTCCTACCTTAGCCCTGCACGCTGCGTGCAGTCAATATTTCACTCCATGAAATTCCCATGTCTTTGTATCGATAACCGGAAATTCCTGAGTTCCGATGGGGCTTCCGTCCCGGTATGTGGAGAAGACATCGCACGATATCACATTTCCGCTTCGGTAGATTTTTTCTACCGGAGTATGTCCAACCACCTGAAGCACCTGATCCTCTCCATACATTTTCCAGTTGGAATACTGGGGCCGGTACCAGATCGGCGAGATATCATTCCACATCAGATCGTGGTGAAAGTCATTGATTGTACGCACCACTTCGTCCACATTATCATACTTTTCCGCTTCTACCGTTCCCTTGACAAATTCGTCCCGGACGCCTCCATGACAGAACAGTACCTGGTCGATCTTCTGAATATAACGGATCTCGTTTCCCTCCGGCAGGGCACGTCTTAGCTCCATCAGCTTTTCCCTTACCGTCCAGGCAGCCGCCACGCTGTATCCGCTCTCCCGTTCATTCCACATATAGCAGAGATCGTGGTTCCCATAGGCCCAGAGTGTATCCGGATGCTTTTGGGCAAATGCGATCGCTGCATCATAGGTTTCTACATATCGTTCAATATGATGTTCCTGTCCCCAGTCATCCGGAAGATCCATCAAACAGACCGCCCGGTCTGCCGCACCTTCCTCCAGAAGGGCTGACGCCTGGACAAATAAATGTGGTTTCAGATGAACATCTGGTATCACTAAAACTTTCATGATAATCCTCTCTTCTTTATCCCTTCTTTTTTTTCATAGCATTTTTATATTTCTTTCCGTTGCCAGACTTGCCCCATGGAACGCTGGTCGGATTCTGCCCTTTGGGAATTCCCTGCTCCTCAAGTATCTTTTCCGCCACTTTCAACTGATATGTTTTCATTTGCATCCCCTACATCCGATTGTCAATCTTCTTCATCAGGTCTTCCAGCACTTCTGTCTTTCCAAGTTCCGTCTCAATTCCAAGCTCCCGGCAGACCTCTTCCAGCGCCTTGATGATCCACGGATTGCCGGATGTGATCTTTTTCATTCGTCCCTGTTGTTTCAGATGGCTCAGGAGAAAATTGGAAATCAACGACAACTCTGTCTCTTCCGGTTTCAGGAAATACCGGGTGATGAGTTGTCCGGTCTTTTCGTCCGCCGCCACAAACAGGAATGGATTTCTCGGTCGTCCTGCCTCTTCATCGCTCTGTGCAATATGTGTATAACAAAAGTCAATCTCAACATTCTGGTCTTTTGCCGGAATGTTTTTCAGTTCTTTTTTGAATTCTTCTTTTTGGATCTGTATCCCCATATATGGGCGGGACTGTTTCGGAATTTTTGCCGGGAACATATTCCAGAGCCCGGTTTCTCTGTTAAAAATGCGGCAGAGTCGTTCCTCTTCTTCCCACTTGATCGGAAGTTTTTTCGCTTCCAGCGCCCGAATGCACATGAACAGATTCCGGATTGCCTCTGTCATCAGAAGCACCTCGTCCTGATCCGGTGAAAATGGAATGTATCTGGAACGGCAGGAGATAAAGTTCGGCCACATCTCTTCTTTTGCCATTGGAAGATTCAGTGCCTTTGAAATCTCCTGCTGTGAATACATCACATCCGATTTCTTTCCGTATCTGCAGATCAGCACACGGCGGTCCGACATGGCATAGTCTTTGGAAAGAAACTCTTCCATTCCGGTCCCCAGCTCTGCAATCATGGTCAGATCCTGCCATCCTTTGAATCCAGGATAAATTTCAATTTCTTTTTCTTCTCCCTGCCCGCTTCCAAGAACCCGAAGAAAGACAGGTTCTTTTTCTTCTTTTAACTGAATCACCACGTATTGATCTTTGTTCAGATAGTCCCATGGTTTCATTTCTTCCAACCGGCAGGCTGCTTCATACAATTCCCACCATGTCTTTAAAGCTGCTTCCTTACGCATCGTTTTCCTCCGTCTACTGCTTACCGCATTTTTTATTGTTTGATTTTTGTTATTTTCCTCATTTACTATACCATTCTTTTTCCCGGTACGCCATCCCTCTATGGTGTTTCAGCCCCGCATGCCAGCTTTTCCCTGCGTTTCTGGTTGTTTTCGATCCATTCATCCAGAGACAATGGTTCGTAATCCGAATACATGCAGAAGCAGTTCAGCATGTTGCACGGGATTGATTCCTCCTCTTTTGTGTACATGTTGACCCGCCTTGCCGCTTGCGTCTCCCGGACAAACCGGGAAACCAGGACTTCATCAAAGCTGTCATGAACATGTCCGTACATCATGTAAGTGCGGGCGTTCCCTTCCTGATCTTTCCGATACTGGCCGTGATAGCAGAAAACGGGATAATGACAGAGCACGACAGTACGTCTATTATCCTTCATCTCCGCATAAGGCCGGATCCAGACAAACCGTTCCCGCTCGAAATCGGAATCTTTCAGATAGTAGTCATGGTTTCCTTCGATCAGATACAGTCTCCCGTGAAGCCTCCGGAGAATCTCATTGGTCCGTTCTCCTTTTTCCATGGAAAGATCGCCCAGAATGACTACTTCATCTTTTGGCCGGACTTTCTGGTTCCATTTCCGGATCATGTATTCATTCATCTCATCTGTATCCGCAAAGCCCCTCTTGTCCATCTTTTCATTCAGTCCCCGATGGAAGAAGTGGCAGTCTGCAATGT
>ERZ1643246.802-NODE-802-length-38089-cov-6.729768_pt1 | contig 38089 bp, 38 predicted proteins | sample MGYA00579265_ERZ1643246 | MGnify/ENA primary metagenome ERZ1643246 (study PRJEB29033, sample SAMEA4952261) | chicken gut metagenome | biome: Broiler Chicken; feature: Gastrointestinal Tract; material: Caecum | place: Ireland | collected 2018 | study: Broiler...
CGTCTTCCGGCTTCCCTGTCACGGGATAACACCGTCAAAATCCCTTCAGGCCACCCGTTTTATTGTCATTTTTTGTCAGGTTATGATATAATAGCCGCAAAGCGGCCATTATATCTGTGCATAAGCGATTTCTGCCAAACCGCAGAACGTCGCTGCACATCCAGCCCGAGGCACATACCCTCACAATACGGAATCTGTGACGGTATGGACACCCGCTTACGAAATGAAAAGGAGATTTATTAATTATGAACAGAACACGGAACCTGCGCAGGCTGCTGTGCACCCTCTGTACGGTACTTCTGCTGGCAGGTATGCCCCTGACAGTTCCGGCCTCTCAGGAAGATTCCTCCCAGACACTGACAGAGGAAAACACCCAAAGTTCTTCTGATGACGGGGCCGGACAGACAGACAGCGGAGAAACTGCCGCGGACGGGGAACCGACAGACAACGGCGAAAGCCAGGAGGCAGAGCGGCCGGAGCCGGACGCTTACTTTGAGCCCGTACAGACCAACCAGGTGGAAGGCTGGCCCCAGGGTCCCGCGGTATGGGCGGAATCCGCAGTGGTGATGGATATCGACAGCGGTACGATCCTCTATTCCAAAAATATGGATGCCGTCAAATATCCCGCCAGCATCACCAAAATCATGACCACTCTGCTGGCCATAGAGAATTCTTCTCTGAATGAACGGGTTACCTTCTCAGAAAACGCCATCTACGGCATTGAGCGGGACAGTTCCCATATCGGTATCCGGGTGGGCGAAATTCTTTCCATGGAGGAATGTCTCTACGGCATGATGCTGGAGTCCGCCAATGAAGTATGTCTTGCGGTGGCAGAACATATCAGCGGCAGCGTGGATGCTTTTGTGGATCTGATGAATGAACGGGCCGCGCAGCTGGGCTGCACCAACACCCATTTCACCAACCCCAACGGCCTGCCGGATGAAAATCACTATACCACAGCCCATGATATGGCGCTGATCGCACAGGCCGCTTACAGACTTCCGCTGTTTCGCCAGATCTGCCAGACGCAGACCTATGTAATTCCCAAAACCAACATGTGCGGGGAGCAGCGCTGGCTGAACAATCATCACAAAATGCTTCCGGATGGCATTTATGCCTACGAGGGCTGCACCGGAGGAAAAACCGGATTTACCCAGGCGGCGTTAAACACGCTGGTTACCTTTGCGGAGCGGGACGGCCGCAGGCTGGTATGCGTTTCTCTGCGCACCAACGGAGCGCAGATCTACGCGGATACCGCTTCCATGCTGGATTACGGATTTCAGAATTTTCAGAACGTGACTCTGTTTTCCCCCGCCACCTGCCCGGCGGCGCATTTTCTGTATCCCTCTCTGTACTTTGGACGGGCCTGCACACCGGATGAACTGCTTTCTGCCTGCACAGTAACCATTCCGCTGAATACAGATGTCTCCCAGCTGACTGCCACTGCCTCCCAAAGTGAAAATCAGCTGATGAAATCTTATCAGTTTTCCGGTTACACCGTAGCCACGGAACAGCTGTCCACAGACGCCATTCATACGCTGCTTACCTGCATGCCCGGGGAGGCCGGCGTCTCCCTGGGGACCTATTCGCCCTCCCTGCTGTCACAGATTTCCGAAACGCCGGCCGTGCGGGATACCGCTTCCCTGATACGGTCCGTACCGCTGCCCGTATACCTGCTTTCCGGGCTTCTCCTGATTCTGATCATCATGGAGCTGGTGTTGGCGGCCAGACGGAAACGCAGGAAAAAATCCCGGAAAAAGGAAAACAGAAGGCGAACTTCCGGGAAAAAGAAATAATCGGAAAAACTCCCCGGTACCTGGTCCAGAAAATGACCGGTACCGGGGAGTTTTCTGTAATCCTTTTGTCAGGAAAGCCCCAGAGGAAGAACAATCGTCACGGAGAATCCGCCGTGAACGCTGGCTCCGATTTCCACGCTGCCCTGATGGGCTCTGGCGATCTGCCGTACAATCAAAAGCCCCAACCCGTGGCGCTGCTCTCTGGTATTCTGATCGCACACCATATAATGGGGGACGCCGGCAAGACGCTCCAGCTCCTCCCTGGTGGCTCCCACGCCGTCATCATCAATGCGAATCCGGCAGTTTCCCTCCTTTTCTTCCACCCCTGCGTAGATGGTACAGCCCTGTTCATTGTGGTTGACGCAGTTCTGGATCAGATTAAAAATGGCCCGGGACAGAAGATCCGGATCTCCCATAATCCTGCAGACGGACAACGCATCGGGCGTCTCCCACTCCACCGGATACTTCTCCTCCGGATCCGTATTGATAAAATCCACCACCGCTCTTCTGAGAAGCGCCACCGCATTTACCGGTTCCGTTTTCACCTGCTGCATGTTGTATTCCATTTTGGAGGCCAGATTCAGATCATTGATCAGGTTTTTCATCCGCTGGCTCTGCCGCCGGATGGCTGCCGCCTGCCGCCGGAATTTTTCCGGCAGGCCCTCTTCCTTCTCCATCCCCGCCGCGTATCCCATCACCATGGAAAGCGGCGTGCGAATATCGTGGGACACCCCCGCAATCCAGTTGGCTCTGGCCAGATCCTTGCGGCGGATCTCCCGGTTCTTTGACAGCAGGATATCAGAAGTCCGGTTGACGCTGGCGGCGATCTCCGACAGCAGCCCCCGCTCCGGCACATGCACCTGTTCTCCTCTGGCCAGCGCCTGGATACCGGAGACCAGAGGGCCCACGGATTTCACGATCTTTCCGTTGGCCGCCAGATAAATCAGAAAAATCACCAGAATATTGCAGATGATCCAGGTGAGCAGTATCCTGGGGACAGAGGCGATCAGTTCCACATTCCAGCTGGGCCACTGGTGCTTCCAGTAACTTCCCGCAGGAAATCCCAGCACCAGCAGACCGCCCTCTGCCGCCGCCGGATAGGTGGGGCAGTCCTCCAGATAGCCTCTGGTAAGGGACGCCACCTGCGCCAGACTGTATGTCTGAGGAATCCCCTCCGGCAGCGGCCCCTGGCTCCACACCACCTGCCCGGAGCCATCCGCAATCAATATGGCCCAGGCTCCGGTTTCCGCAAGGATCCCGGCTCCCTCCTTTGACAGACGATAGCCGTCCTCCTGTTTCGTAAGTGCCGCCGCCACATTCTCCGCGGAGGAATACGGGTGGGCGTTGGGTTCAAAACGTGTTACCATAAAAAGAAAAAGGACAATATTGACCACCACCAGAACCACGGAGCTGACGATCAGGGTTTCCACAAATCTGCGGATTAATTTGGGAACTGTTTTCATCGCCTGTCCTCCGTCACCAGCTTATAGCCCAGCCCCTTCACTGTCAGAAGGGATTGAGGATGCGAGGGATTTTCCTCAATTTTCTCCCGGATCCGGCGAATGTGGGCCATCAGGGAATTCTCATAGCCGAAAGGATTGTCTCCCCATGCCGCCTCGCACAGAGCGTCGATGGTAACGATTCTCCCCTCATTCCGGTAAAGAGCGGACAACAGTTCATACTCCTTGGCGGTCAGCGGGATGATTTCCCCGTTCCGGATCACCTGGGCCCGGTCAAAATCCACCTGGCTGGCCGCCAGCTGTACCAGCGGATTTTCTCCTTTGTAGCTACGGTAGAGAATGGCCCCGATGCGGAACAGCAGTTCCCGGGGGAGAAAAGGCTTCACCAGATAATCGTCCGCCCCCAGACCGAAACCGGTGAATTTATCCTCATCCTCTCCCCGGGCGGTGAGAAACAGAACCGGATAATCCCCCTGCTCTCTCAGCTTTTTCATCAGAGAAAATCCGTCCCCGTCCGGCAGCATCACATCCAGCACTGCCATCTCCGGATGTACGCGCGCTGCCGTTTCCAGCGCCTCCCGGACACTGGCTGCCGGGTAAATACTGGTATAGCCCTCCTCCTGCAGAATATTCTCCACCATATGAAGAAGCTCGGGTTCATCATCCACGAGAAGAATCCGTTTATTTTTCAGATATTGATGATTCATCGATTGCCCTCCTGTTCATGCGGTTATTGCGGCCTGCTTTGACTCGCTTTCGCTCATTGTCCTGTGATGGGATCACGGGTATCATTTCGCTCATTGTATCACAGATTTCTGCGGGGGCGGAGGGTGGGAGTCAAAAAGTAAGGTAAATGTAAGGCAGCGGGAAGGCTGATGTAAACATGGATCTTTATACTTTTCACCATAGAGCAGGCCATTCGGCCAACAATAAGGAAAGGAGCATCTCACGATGAATATGATTGAAACGAAGGATCTCACAAAAGCATACGGTAATTTTGTGGCGGTATCCCGGCTGAATCTCCATGTGAAGCGGGGCAGCGTCTATGGATTTCTGGGGCCCAACGGGGCGGGAAAATCCACCACCATGAAAATGTTTCTGGGCCTGATCGCCCCCTCCGGAGGAACTTTTTCCATTGGAGGAAAATCTTTCCTGGCCCACCGCAGAGAGCTTTTGGGCAGTATCGGTTCCCTCATCGAAGCGCCCTCCTTCTACGGGAATCTCACCGGCGCGGAGAATCTGGATATCATCCGGAAAATCCTGGGGCTGCCCGCCTCTTCCGTGGACCAGGCGCTCCAGCTGGTGGGGCTTACGGAACACGGAAACAAACTGGCAAAGAAATATTCCCTGGGCATGAAACAGCGGCTGGGACTGGCGGAAGCGCTGATCGGACGGCCTCCCGTGCTGATTCTTGACGAACCCACCAACGGCCTGGACCCGGTGGGAATCCATGAAATCCGTTCCCTGATCCGCTCCCTCCCCCAGCGGTACGACTGCACGGTTCTGGTGTCCTCCCATCTGCTGTCGGAAATGGAGCTGATGGCCGACGATGTGGGTATTCTGAACCGGGGCCGCCTGCTGTTTGAGGGTACCCTGGAGGATCTCCGGAGTCAGGCCGCCCAGCTGGGCTATCCCACCGACAATCTGGAAGATACCTTCCTGGCCCTCATCGATGACGACAACAGAAAGCGGGGTGTGCTGAAATGATCTTTTCACTTGAACGGAAAAAGCTGAAACGGACCGGTTTCTATCCTGTTTTCGCCGGCTGTGCCTTCTTCGCCGCGCTGATTCCGGCCGTCAACACCGGCGTGCGCCCGGAAACCTTCACCGCCCTTTCCGGCTCCCCGGCCGCCATCCTGCTGGACGCCAACTGGGAAATCATGACCATGCTGTACCTTCTCTTTGCGGTGGTGGGCGCCTGTGTGATATACCACGCCGAATACAGCGACCGGGCGCTGCTGAAAATGGCCTCCCTGCCCATTTCCGGCATCTCCATGTTTCTGGCGAAATGTGTGCTGCTGGAACTGTTTTGCGCGGCAGCCGTCCTGGCAGGGTGCCTTTCCTGCCTGGGATGCAGTCTTTACTGGTTTCCGGAGCGGACGCTGCCGGTACAGGAGCTTCTTCTGCAGGGCGTATTTTCCTCAGCGCTTCTGTTCCCCTTTGCGGCGCTGATGCTGCTGATTGCTTCCTGCTGTGCCAACATGTGGGTGCCGCTGGGGGTGGGAGTACTTCTGGTATTTGCGGAAACTCTCTTCCGCTCCGGAAGCTTTGTCCTCCGGCTGCTGCCCTTTTCCCTGCCCTACCATATTCTTTCCGAACTATCCGGCGCGCAGACGGGGATCTGTCTGGGAACTGCCGCCGGAGAACTGCTGATTCCGGGACTGGCCATGCTGCTGCTTACGTCCCCTCGTGTAAGGAGGATTGCCGAATGAAATGGACAACACTTTTTCAGGTGGAACTTACGAAAATCCGCCGCTCCAAAATACTGCTTCTGCTGATACTTCCCTCCCTCATCCTGTGGATTCCCAACGTGATGAATTCCAGCCTGAATTTCCAGATGGATGATATCGGCATTTCACCGGAAAACAGCTTTCTGATTCAGGGCTTTATGGGTCTGGCCTGGTTTCTGTACCCCGCCTTTCTGGTGGTCCTGACGGTGATGCTGTGGCAGACCGAGCGAAGCGGCCGGGGTATCGTCAAAATGCTCTCCCTGCCCGCCAGTCCCTCTGCCTTCAGCCTGGTGAAATTTCTGCTGCTTCTGGGACTGTCAGCCATACAGGTTTTCTTCTCCGTGGTGTGCTACTATGGGGCCGCCTTCGCCGCATCCCGGCTCAACGATTATGATTTTCTGGTGAGTCCCCTGTTTGTGGGCCGGTTCGCGTTCTTTCTTTGGCTGACCTGCATTCCCATGGCGGCTCTGTTCTGGATGATTTCCACCTGCATCCGCACCTCCGTATTTTCCGCGGCCGCCGGTCTGGCCCTCATTGTGCCCTCGGTACTGCTGATCAACACAAAAATCTGGTTTCTGTACCCGGTATGCTATCCCTTTTATTACCTGATCCATGAGTACAGCAAGCTGGCCTCCACCATGACACCCGATGAACTCCCGCTGGCGCCCTGGATCCTGTCTGCGGCGGCATTTACGGTGGCCTGCCTGGCGGCATCCTGCATCCGGTTCGGGAAAAAAGAAATTCAGTAAACATAGGAGGTTTCCGCATATGAAAAACGAAAAACAAATTCTCTGCCCCTTCATCAGCGCAGTTTTCATCCTTCTTCCGTGGACCATCCTTCCGCTGCGCACCCACCAGTGGGCCCTGGAAATGCCCGCCGCCCGCGTCATTATTTTCCTGTACGCGGCGGCGATGATCCTGGGCGGCATTTTCTCCGGCATCTGCTATGGGAAGCTGAGGGTGAGGCATACGGCAATGAAAATCTGTCTGGCCATAAATCTGGTCTACGCCATATTCGGCGCGGCGGTGCTTCTGATGATGCATGTGTAAAATGCATGGATTCCGGAAAAATAAACGTGAAAAATTTAACAAAATGATGCTTGCATTTTCCTTTCCACAGGACTATAATACATTATGTTAAAAAAATAACAATACTTGGAAAGGAAGATGTGTAATGAGCAGATTTTGTTTACCGAGAGATATTTATCATGGAAAAGGCTGTCTGGAAGAGCTGAAAAATCTGAAAGGAAAAAAGGCCATGCTGGTAGTGGGCGGCGGCTCCATGAAGCGTCAGGGATTCCTTGACAAAGCGGTTGGCTATCTGAAGGAAGCAGGCATGGAGGTTCAGGTATTCGAAGGCGTTGAGCCGGATCCCTCTGTGGAAACCGTCATGAAAGGTGCCAAAGCCATGCAGGAATTTGAGCCTGACTGGATCGTTGCCATGGGCGGCGGATCCCCCATCGACGCGGCCAAGGCCATGTGGGCGTTCTATGAGTACCCGGATACCTCTTTCGAGGATCTGTGCACGCCCTTCAACTTCCCGGAACTGAGACAGAAGGCAAAATTCGCAGCCATCCCCTCCACTTCCGGAACAGCCACCGAGGTAACCGCTTTCTCCGTGATCACCAACTATCAGACCGGTGTGAAATATCCGCTGGCTGACTTCAACATCACCCCGGATGTGGCCATCGTGGATCCGGATCTGGTATCCGGACTGCCCGCAAAACAGGTGGCTTACACCGGTATGGACGCCCTGACCCATGCCATCGAGGCTTATGTGTCCACTCTGAACGGACCGTTTACCGATCCGCTGGCACTGCAGGCCATCGAGATGGTTCTGGATTACCTGCCGGCCTCCTATAACGGCAACATGGAAGCCAGAGAGCAGATGCATTACGCACAGTGCCTGGCCGGAATGGCATTCTCCAACGCACTGCTGGGCATCGTACACTCCATGGCACACAAGACCGGCGCCGCTTTCTCCACCGGACATATTCCGCATGGCTGCGCCAACGCCATTTATCTTCCTTACGTTATCGAATACAATGCCAAGGATCCGGTTGCTGCCAGCCGTTACGCAGAGATTGCCAGAAGAATGGGACTGGCGGGAACCTCTGAAAAAGCGCTCATCAACAGCCTGAGAGAGAAGATCCAGGAGTTCAACCGGAAGCTGAACATTCCCGCAACCCTGAAAGAGTTCGGTATTGATGAGAATGAATTCAAGGAGAAGCTGCCGAAGATCGCCGAACTGGCCGTGGGCGACGCCTGCACAGGCTCCAATCCCCGCGCCATCGATCCCGACACCATGGCAAAACTGCTCACCTGTACATATTACGGAACAGAAGTGGATTTCTGAAACAATGACACAGGCATGATTCTCAGTCATGAATGACACAGGCCGGAAGGCTCCCCTTCGGGGGATCATCTTCCGGCCCGTTCTTTTTCTCTTTTTCTTTCCTGTCTCCGTCTTTCCCGCCGTTTCTTTTTCAGCTCCTCTTTCCTGTCTCTGACCATCTGCGCTTCCTCTTCCTGTGCCAGCTTAACCGTTTTTACCGCAAAATATTTTCCCTGATCCGTGCGCTTTACACGGATTTTTCCCTTCAGCCATCCATGGCGGGGGCACCTGGCCAGGCAGTAATAATTCTTTCCGCCGCTGGCAAACCAGCGGATCTTTTTCCTCATATTCTTTTCACAGAGGAAACAGCGGCAGGCCGCGTTTTCCCGGTCTTCCAGAATCTCCTCTCTGGTGTCAAACTCCCGGGATATATGTTTTTCATAGCCGGGATACACCACATGAATCTCTTCCTTTTTCCCCTGGGGATTCTGAAAACAGTCGATGGAGGTGAAGGTATCCGCGATTTGCGGATCGATCATGGCAAAAATCTGCGCCGTATACCAGGCGTCCGACAGCGCCCGGTGAAAATCCTTCTGCTTCTCCAGCCCCAGCGCGTCCACAGCGTGTTCCAGAGATTTGCGGCTCTCGCCATCCTCTTTATCCAGGCTGAACAGCTTCTGTACATCACAGAAAATCACCGGGCCTGCCAGAAGCTGCAGGACGCCGTAATATTTCATATTCCGCTGAAGTTCCGTCAGATCCGAATTCCCCCAGGTGCAGAACCGGCAGTCCTGGCCGCACCAGGACAAAAACTGCCGCACCGCTTTATAAAAAGGGACTCCCTGCTCCAGATCCTTCATATCCAGCCGGATAATCTCTTTCGTCCGGTGGTGCAGCTTCCGGTACACCCGGGGCTGAATCAGCACATGGTACTGATCCGTCATCTCCCGGTTTTCATTCAGCTTCACCGCGCCGATCTCCAGAATTTCAAAAGGAATCCTCTCATTCTCCTGATCCTTCCCGTAAGGGCACTGATTCCACTCCAGATCAAAGACAATGTAATTCATACAATTTCCGTTCCTTCCGGTTATACTTGTCGGCCATATTATATCGTGACCGCTTAAGAATGTAAAGTGCCGCCGCCATTCATCTCTTTTTCCAGATTTCGGAAGATTCTGGCCAGCACCAGCACGGCAGCCACGGCCAGGATCACCTCCGCGGTAAACTGCGCGTAAGCCAGGCCATACAGCGGGAACAGCATATTCAGGAGAAACAGCGCCGGAATTTCCAGTACAATTTTACGCAGGACGGCAAAGAGAAACGCTTCTTTTCCTTTGCCGGTGGCCTGGAATACGCCCACCGCCATGAAATCCATACACAGGAAAGGCAGTCCCAGACAGAACCCCCGAAGGAACCGGGTTCCGTAAGCGATGATGGTATCTTTCTCCATAAACAGACCGGTCAGCTGGGGCGCGAACACATAGTAGCCTGCCGCCACCACCAGAATGAAGGTCAGCGCGATTTTCAGTGCGAAAAACAGCGTCTTTTTCATACGGTTCACGTTTCTGCTGCCGTAATTATAACTGATCAGCGGCATAATCCCCTGGGAAAGTCCCATACTGATATTCATGGGAACCATGTTGATTTTCTGACTGATTCCCATGGCGGCCACCGCGTCGGAGCCAAAACCGGAAGTAAAATTGTTCAGCACCGTCATACCGGTGACATTCAGCAGATTCTGAATGGAAGCGGGAATTCCCACGCCGCAGACGCCGGTGACAATCTCCTTTTTCATGCTGAACATCCGGGGCCGGATGCACACATAGGTTTTCCCCCGCTTCACAAACAGCAGTACAAAAAAATAGATGCAGGCCACGCAGTTGGACAGGAAGGTGGCCAGACCCGCGCCTTCCGCCCCCATATTCAGTCCCCAGGGAAGAACGAATACAGGATCCAGCACAATATTCAGCAGACAGCCGCTCATGGTTCCCACGCTGGCGTGGAGAGCGGAACCCTCCGCCCGCACCAGATAGGCCATCACCACGTTCAAAATTGCGGGGGTCGCGCCCCACAGCACCGTCCATTTCATATAGCCCGCCGTGGCCCTGGCAGTCTCACTGCTGACGCCCAGAAGATTCAGCAGCGGCTGTTCAAATACTGTGCAGAGCACCGAAAAGAGAATACCGCTGAAAACAGCGCAGTAAAATCCAAAGGCGGAACTCCGGTACACCGTGTCGTAATCCTTCCGGCCCATGGCCCTGCTCATCATACTGGAGCTTCCCACACCGAACAGGTTGTTCACCGCGTTGAACGCCAGAAGCACCGGCGCCGCCAGGGTTACCGCCGCATTCTGAATGGGATCATTGAGCATACCCACAAAATAAGTATCCGCCAGATTGTAGAGCACCATCACCAGAGAGCTGAGAACGGTGGGAACCGCCAGCGTCATCACCGCTCTGGGAATCGGGGTATTTTCAAAAAGCTCTGTCTTTTTCGCATCTTCCATGTGTTTCCCTCACCTCATCCTTTTCCTCAGTATTTTTACTATTATACTCCCGGAAACAGAGGCAGTTCAATCAGTTTTTGCTGTCAGTTCTGGGCGGATACTTTTCCTTCAGCTGTTTCAGGCCGGGAAGCATACCCAGCCCGCTTCCGTCCGACCTCCCGTTCATGTAATCGGCACAGGAGAGTATCGTCTCGATGGAATCCGATACGATCTCCGTCCGCTCATAATGAATGTGGTCGCTGTGCATCACGCAGAGCACCCATTTCTTCGTTTTCATATCCTGCAGCGGCATCCATTGCATTTTCTTTCTCCTCCATTTTGCAGTTTCCTGTGATACGATGGAAAGCACGCCGGGCGGACTTTCCTTTCCATTATCATGAATAAAAAACCGCTGCCGAACACTGAAATTCCAGTTTCGGCAGCGGCCGCATCTTACAGATCAGTCCAGATAATTTCCCACCGGGGAAGTATTATACTGCTTTTTGATCTCTATAATCACGGAACCATCCGGGCAGGTTTCCTCGGAGATAATCCTGTATTTCTTCCGGTCTCTGTCCAGCCCTTCTTTGTACCGTTTCACTTCTTCCTGAACCAGTTTCTTCGCGTAATCGCTTCCCAGATCCTCCTTCAGCAGAAAATGAAGGGTCTGTGTGATGCAGGCTGCTTTAATTCTTTTCATGTGCTATCTACCGTCCTTTTCTGATATTCAGAGGGGCATCCGGTTTTCAGATCCCCCTTTCTTTTTCTCAATTATATCATTTTTGAGACGATTTCGTAATATCTTTTATTATTTTTGTATAAAATCACAAGGTGTTTTCTCTATATTATTGTTTATATCGCACATATTCCAATTATTTTATGGATGACTGAGGCAGAAAAAATATACATCACAGCATATATAAGCACAGCGGGCCAGAAGCTTTTCACTCTCGGCCCGCTGTCTTTGTGTAAGTCAGGTATTCAAAAACTCTGCCGGTGTCATAATCGCCGGATTTTTTACGCCGGACTCTAAGAAATCCTTATCGCCGGTCAGCAGCACATCTGCTTTCGCGTCAATGGCTGCCCGCAGAATGGGGCGGTCATTGACGTCTCTGATTTGTGTTTCCGTCATATTTTCCTCTATCGGAACCGGAACCAATTCTAAAGTAAGCAATGCAATGGAAAGAAATTTATCCAGCGCCGCCAGCCTGTTCGGAAATTTTTTGTTGAATATCCGCTTCATTTCATCCACATTCTGCTCACAGATCAAGCCGTGATTAGGATAAGAGGCAGCTTTAACATACGCCTGATAAGGCGTACCATTTGCACTCAATGCGGCAGAAATAAGGACGTTGGTATCAATCAGAACTCTCATTCTTTTTCGTCCTCATTTCTCAATTCTTTGACCAGCGACATAACATCATCTTCTGAGGTCAGACCGACGCGTTCTGCTTCTCCGGCCATTTCCTGCTGAAGCATCTGCATAGCATAAACAGCAGAATTGACAATGCGGACAGTGTTTCCCTCAACGATGAAAGTGACCCGATCACCACTTGACACACCCAGCACATCACGGACGTCCTTTGGAATTGTGATTTGCCCCTTTGCCATAACTTTGGCATTATCTACAAATGCATTCGCTAACATAATTTTGCACCACCTTTCTAAAGCATGGAAAGTAGGGATTTCCCTACTTCCAGTATAAGCAAAAATTGCTGAAAAATCAATGGAGAAACGAGAACTTTTCCTGTGTGCCAAAGAGGGCATTATTTAATGAAACCCTAAAGGATACCTTTATGGCCATTCGGCCAATCATTAATGAAACCCTAAAGGATACCTCTATGGCCATTCGGCCAATCATTAATGAAACCTTAAGAATTTTATTACGCAAATTTCAATATAGCCGGTCTATAATGGCATCATCAAAGAGCTGGTGATCATCTGCCGGCAGCATAGCGGCCCATTGTCCGCTGTACAGGTATTGCCATAGCGGCGATGGGGCATACTATATCTGATATTCCTGTTTCCGGACAGGCAGGCTCGCTGCCGGGTGATTTTTATGATAGTAGGAGGGTTTGGTTATGACAGGTTCTGATACAACAATCGATACGGTAAAACAGAAAAAAGGCATATCCTGGCAGAAGGTCTGTCAGTATGCAATCCTGGCCTTTCTTCTGCTTTTGTCCGCCATTCTGGTGAAAAGCTTTCTGGACGGCCATTTCAATTCCATCGAAAGCTTTCAGGAATACATAGGAAGTTTCGGTATGTTCGGGCCGCTGATCCTGATTCTGGTGCAGCTGTCCCAGGTGGTACTTCCCATCCTGCCGTCCGTGGTGGGCTATGCGGCCGGGGCCGTGCTGTTCGGGTGGGCAGGAGGATTTCTCTGCAACTACATCGGCATCAGCATCGGTTCTCTGCTGGCCTTTTATCTGGCCAGAAGATACGGGGCATCCTTCGTACGGAGACACGTTTCTCCTGCCGCCTATGATAAATATTATCACTGGACACAGAAAAAGGGATTTCTGTGGTTTCTGATCCTGACCATCTTTCTTCCGGTGGCGCCGGACGATCTGATCTGCTTTCTGGCAGGTCTGACCGCTATTTCCGCGAAAAAATTTACCATTATCATTCTCACCCTGAAACCCTGGTGCCTGCTGCTGTACAGCCTGTTTTTCGCCAACCTGATCCAGTGGGACTTCATTCAGAATCTGATCGGATAGCGTGACAGTCGGGTCTTTGCGCTTGAAAACCCCAGGCAAAGGGAGTATAATCAGGAGGAATTGCACAAAGAAAGGATTCCATATTTATGAGTCAAAATCAAAAAAGCAAAACCTCTCCCCTGCAGTTCGTCTATCGGATCCTGCAGGGGGCACTGATTGGTCTGGGCGCTGTGCTTCCCGGTATCTCCGGAGGTGTGCTCAGCGTAATCTTCGGCATCTACAAGCCCATCATGGAGCTTCTGTCGAATCCTTTTGCCAATTTTAAAACCCATGTTCCCAAGCTGATCCCGGTATTCATCGGCGGCGTTATCGGTTTCCTGGGCGTGGCGAACCTGCTGTCCTTCTTCCTGGAGAAGTATCCGGATCCCTCCGTCTGCCTGTTTATCGGCCTGATTGCGGGGATGCTGCCCTCTCTGTTCCGGGAAGCCGGCGAGCAGGGACGCAGTACCGGCTCCTGGATTTCTCTGCTGGTCTGCATGTGCGCTGTTTTTCTGATCCTGTTCGGTCTGAAGCTCACCTCCGTGGAAGTTACCCCCAACTTTTTCTGGTATCTGTTCTGCGGATTCTGTCTGGCGCTCAGCGTGATTGCGCCGGGCATGAGCTTTTCCACCCTGCTGATGCCCCTGGGCCTTTACACCCCCTTTGTGGACGGCATCGGACATTTTGACCTGAATGTCCTGATTCCGGGAGGAATCGGCGCGCTGGTGACGGTGATCTGTCTGGCAAAGGCCATCAACGCTCTGTTCGATCATTTTTACTCCTTTGCCTTCCACGGCATCATCGGCATCGTTGTGGCTGCCACGATCATGATCATCCCTGTTTCCGGATTTGCCGAGGCAGGCGCGGCTGTGGTCAACATCGTCTGCATCGTTGTGGGCGTTGTCATCGCCCTCCTTCTGGACAAATTCAACAGCCGGGTGACCGTGGAATAAAAAACGGACCGGCCAATGCCTGCGACCGGAAAACAAAGAAGCATGATATTCAGAACTCCCTCACCGTTCTGAGCATCATGCTTCTTTTTCGTAACCGTGCGGCCGGAAAGCTGAACGATTGCGCTTTTCTTCCTCTCAGTTCAGCAGTTTGCTGCCCTTTTCACAGATTTCATAAATTTCATCGTATTTTTCTTCGATCAGAGGCGTAAGCTTCCGGGTCTTCCGGCTCACACCGCTTTTGTACAGAAAATATGGCAGAATCCATCCCAGAAATCCCGGGATTGCCAGGATCACGCACAGCGCGATATGGGGCGGGGACGCCGTCACCGCAAAAGTGGAGCCGGCCATGAAAGCAGTTCCCACGATCCCCACGGTTATGGCCAGTATGGTGGGATGGGACGTTTTTTCCTTTTCCAGATGTCCGATCTCCGCCACACAGGCCTCAAAATTCCGTTGCAGCCTGGTAAGCTCTGCTTTATTCATGATTTTCCGATCTCTCTTCAGCCGGATCGTATTCTTTCTGCGCATAGCGCCCGGAGGGGCCTCTTCCAGATAACCCTGCGGGATATTTTCATCCACTTTCCATCCGAAATTCTCATAGCCGTCGATGAAAAAGGAGATCTGTCCCGGATCGGCCGTCACCTCTTTATATTCATAGGCGATAAATTCTCTGCCTCTTTTTTCGCTGTTCTGCAACTTTTATCCCTCCTGATATTCCGATTTTTCCGCCAGCGGAAGCCTTACGGTGAAGGTACTCCCCTGGCCCTCGCGGCTGACAACGGTAATTTCCCCGTTCATCAGATCCAGGATCCGCTTCACCAGGGCCAGGCCAAGGCCGTTTCCTTCCCTGGCGTGGGATGTATCCCCCTGATAAAATTTGTCAAAAATATGCCGCATACATTCCCGGCTCATGCCACAGCCGGTATCCGAAACCGCGACTTCCACCCGGCCGTCCGCCGTCCTCTGGCGGATCGCCACCGTCCCTCCCGGCCGGGTAAATTTAATGGCATTGGAAATCAGATTATTCCATACAACTTCCATAAGATTTCTGTCCGCCTGCACAGTCGCCCGCTCCTCAATATCCACATCCAGTTCCAGTTCTTTTTCATCCCACAGTTCTTCATATTGAAGGATACAGGACTCCATCTGGCCGCACAGATCATAGCTTTCAACCTCCGGGGCAATGCTCTGATTTTCCAGCTTGTTCAGCTTCAGAATATTGCTGATCAGCGCGGAAAGGCGATCTGCCGCTTCCTGAATATTCCTGGCGTATTCTTCCCGTTCCTCTCCGGTTCCGCAGCCCATCTGCAGCAGCTCCGCATAGTTTTTTATTACGGCGATGGGAGTTTTCATTTCGTGCGATACATTTGAAACAAAATCCGTTTTCAGAGTTTCCACACTTCCCAGTTCTTCCACCATCTTATTAAAGTCCAGAATCATCACATCCAGGTAGTCCAGTCTGTTTCCCGCATGAACCGTCGGTACATATACGGAGAAATCCCCGCCCGCCACTTTCCGCGTTGCCCTGGCCAGCCGGTGCAGCGGCGCCTCATAGGTATCCCGTATTTTCTTTCTGGTAAAAAATGTAAGCCCCACGGCCACCATTCCCCAGTAAACCACCGGAACCAGTATCTGGATCAGATCGTTCCACTGAAGCCTGTTCATCAGCACCACCAGGCCCACATGGATTCCCGACATCAAAAGCAGAACACCCAGAAAAATACCGAAAAGGGAAACAGGAAACAGACTGTTCCTGATGATTCTCTCTCCCTTTTGTTCCTGTTTTCTCATACCAGCACCGCCTTATAACCCAGCCCGCGCACCGTCACCAGTTGAAATCCATCACAGCCGGACAGTTTATTTCTCAGTTTTGTCATATATACGTCCACCGCCCGCAAGCTGGTATCACTGTCGATATCCCAGAATTCATCCATCAGCTGGGCCCGGGAAAAAGTCTTTTTCGGGTAAGACAACAGCTTATAAATAATCTGAAACTCCCTGGTGGTCAGATTGATTTCCTCCCCGTCTACCTCAGCGCTCAGCCCGTCAGCGTCCAGGATCAGATTTCCCACCGTGATTTTCCGTTCCGTCTCAATATTGGCTCTCCTTAAAAGCGCCCGGACACGGAGGACCAGTTCATCCAGCTCAATGGGCTTCACCATATAATCGTCAATGCCCAGCCGGAAACCTTTCTGTTTGGAAGGAAGATCATCCCTGGCCGACATGAACAGAATGGGAATTTTTTCATTGACCTTCCGCACTGCCCGGGCAAACTCAAACCCGTCGATCCGGGGCATCATAATATCCGAGATAATCAGATCGTAAACCTGATGGTACATGGCCGTATAAGCCTCCTCCGCGTCCAGACACCCTTTTGTCTCAAATCCGTTGTCATTCAGGTATGTGCATACAATCCGATTCAGCTTTTCCTCATCCTCCACCACAAGAATCCGTATCATCCTCTGCTCCTTTCCCGTCTTCGCGCTCCCTTTTCCGTCGCTTCCCGGTATATTTCCGAAACCCGGGGCCATTTTTACCGTCAGGATACCATGGTTTTGTTTCTGCAATATTTATCTAATGTTTCTAAATTATTAAATCCCGAGCCGGGAAGATTTCATTTTACTTATAACCAAAAGAAGTATATACTAAAAAATACCGGCGGGAATCCCCGGGGATTTCCACCAACAAAACGAGGAGGATATGATATGCAGATCGTATTACTGGAAAGTCTGGGCGTTTCTTGCGCCGTTATGGAAAAACACCGGGCACGCCTTCAGGAAATGGGCCACACCCTGATAACTTATGAGAAAAATACGGATCCCGGGATTCAGCTGGAGCGGTGCCGCACAGCGGACGTGATCATGCTGGCCAATATGCCGCTGGATGAATCTGTCATCCGCGGGTCCGAAAACCTCAAATTTATTGATGTGGCTTTCACCGGCGTGGATCACATTCCCGTAGCCGCGGCAAAAGAGCGGGGGATTGCCATCAGCAATGCCTCCGGCTATGCCACACAGGCCGTCGCCGAACTGTGCGTCAGCTTTATGATTCAGCTGCTTCGGAATGTGGAGGCCACCCAGGAGCGCTGCCGCAGCGGCGGAACAAAGGATGGTCTCATCGGAAATCTGCTGTGCGGAAAAACCGTAGGCATTGTGGGCGCCGGAGCGATCGGAAAAAGGGTTGCCGCTCTGTGCAAAGCCTTCGGCTGTACGGTACTGGCCTTTAACAGAAGCAGGGTCTCTGATCCGTCCATTGACCGGCAGGTATCCCTTCCGGAACTGCTTGCGCAGTCGGATATCGTGTCGCTGCACTGCCCGCTCACCGAGGAAACCAGGGGAATGATCGGCAGGGAACAGCTGGCCCGGATGAAGCAGAGCGCCATTCTCATCAACACCGCCAGAGGCGACGTGGCCGATCAGGAAGCCCTGGCCTGCGCCCTGCGTCATGGAGAGATTGCCGGAGCCGCCTGCGACGTTTTCGACAAAGAGCCTCCGCTGCCGGCTGATCATCCGCTGCTTCACACCCCCAACACCATCGTGACGCCCCACATTGCCTTCGCGTCTGTGGAGTCCCTGGAACAGCGGGCGGAAATCGTGTTCGAAAACCTATATTCCTGGCTGAACGGAAAACAGCACAATGCCATCTAAAGTACGAAGGAGGCGCATCCTGTGGACACAGTGATCATCAGAAATGCGGCGCCTGGGGACGCCGGGCAGATTCTGAATATTTACGCTTACTATGTGGAACACACAGCCATTTCCTTTGAATACCGGATCCCCACACTGCAGGAGTTTCAGGGTCGCATGGAGGAAACCATGAGGCGCTACCCCTATCTGTTGGCCGAGGCGGACGGGAAGATTTTGGGCTATGCCTATGCGCATCCTTTTGTGGGGAGAGCCGCCTACGACTGGTCCTGTGAGCTGACCATCTATCTGGACCCTGCCATGCGCAGACACGGTCTGGGCAGAAAGCTTTATGAGGCGCTGGAAGAAAAGCTGAAGGAAATGGGTATTCAGAACCTGTACGCCTGCATCGGCGTGCCGGAGACGGAAGACGAATATCTCACCAACAACAGCGCGGATTTTCACCGGCATATGGGATTTTCGGAGGTGGGTAAATTTTACAGATGTGGCCGGAAATTCGGCCGCTGGTATCATATGGTCTGGATGGAGAAACTCATCGGAGACCATCCGGCTTCACCGGATCCTGTCAGGCCATACCAATACTGAAAAAAGGCCATTCCAAAGTGTGCCCCACGGGACCTGCTTCGGAATGGCTTTCTGTACGCTCCGGCTTATTTCAGCCCCTTTGTCAGCGGAATCAGGCACAGGAGAACAACAATCCCCACAATGCCGATCACGATTCCCAGAATCATATTGCTCCACACCATGGTCAGACACATGCCCACACCCAGCAGCAGGGCGCCCACGATCCCCAGAAGGACGGTTCCGATGACCTTTCCCGACAGGCGGATGGGATTTTTCTTTTCCATTTTTCTCCATACCAACACCATAACCACAAGAACCAGCGCGCCGATCACTCCCATCACCACCCCGGGGCGGAACGCGTTCCACTCCGGAATCAGGGCCATACACATCCCCAGCGCAAACAGAATTCCTCCAATAGTTCCCAGAATCATTGCCACAAAATTGCTCTTTTTCATTTTCCTTCCTTTCCTGGCTGCCGCTGTCCGGTCAGCCATACAAAATACTCATTTATGTTCTATATTCGTAACTGTTCAGCCCCGACTTCACTGCCGCCTGTGTTCTTCCGGCCGATATAGCTGCTATTTTTTCTCCGGGCCGCCGATGTGAGGCTCATGGTGTGCCGCATGGAGTGCCTCCTGCTTCGCTTTCCGCTCCGCCTGCTCCGCGGCCAGCCGTGCTTTTGCTTCTTTCACCGACTCTCCGTCCTTTGTCAGATACTGATCCACAAAAGCATCTGATATTTTTGTGAAACCGGAAACAGCCCCGTTTTCAATTTTCTTATAGCCGCCGACCACTCCTTCCTCGATCTTTTTGTAGCCTCCCACAACCTTCTCTGCAATTTTTTCATTGGCTTTCACCAGTTTTGACTTTGCCATTCGGTCTCCTCCTTATCCTTTTGCTGTTTTCCTTTCGATGGTGTAAGAATACCCCTGCAATATTGGCAAAGCGTTTCTGTTCTGTTTCTGAAATATTAAAAAGCAGGATTCCGGAAATATTTTTCCGAAATCCTGCCCATACTAATTCATGACAATGGAAACTTCGCGTAGCGTGCTTTCCATTGCTTGAGGCATTTGATACCCCGTTTCCATTAATTCCATTAATTTTTTTCAAATAATTGCTATTTTGATTGACATTGTAAACTGAACGTCATATAATCTAACCGAAAGGCGGTGATTATATGGCTACAACACCTACTCAAATCAGAATTGATGCCGATATCAAAAAGCAGGCTACAGATTTATTTAATGACCTTGGCCTCGATATGTCCGGCGCAGTAAACCTGTTCCTCCATCAGTGTGTTTTAAGAGGCGGCCTTCCTTTTCGTGTTGAAATGCCCCGTTACAATCAGCGCACACTTGACGCGATGGAGGAAGCCAGACGTATTTCCCGTGATCCTGACGTCAAGGGATATACCAATATGGATGAGCTTCGGAAGGCGCTTGAAGAATAAGTGTATACAGTAAAATTCACCACCACTTATAAAAAGAGCTACAAGCTCATGAAGAAACGCGGCCTGGATCTTTCGCTTTTAGATGATGTTGTTGATACACTTCGTCAGGGCAAACAACTCGATGCGAAATACCGCGACCACGAATTAAGCGGCAAATTTAAAGGTTTCCGTGAATGTCATATGAAACCGGACTGGCTTCTGGTTTATCTGATTGAAAACGATATTCTGACACTTACTCTTGTTGACACCGGAACACATTCTGACATTTTTAAACTTTAAAGACGGGATATCCGATTAAGGATATTCCGTCTTATTCATGACAATGGAAAGTCCGCGCAACGTGCTTTCTGTCAGCTCTCCTGCTTTCCCAGATACCGGTCCAGATCTTTCATCACATCCGCCAGCGTGATGGTCTGCAGCTCCCGTTCCATGGCGTCCTGTACCTGCCGGAGCCGGTCGTCCAGAATATTGTGGATATTCTTTCCCACCGGACATTTCGGATTGGGATTTTCATGGAAATGAAACAGGGTATTTTCCCCGATGCACTCCACCGCCCGGTATACATCCAGAAACGTCACCTGCTCCGGCGGTTTCGTGACGGCCGCCCCGCCGGTGCCCCGCTTCACCTCGATGAGCCCCGCTTCTTTCAGCTGGGACAGAATTCTCCGGATAATCACGGGATTCACGTTGATGCTGGAGGCCAGAAAGTCGCTGGTGATCTTATACTGATCTTTAAAAGTTTCCATACACACCAGCATGTGTACGGCTATGGTAAATCTGCTTGAAATCTGCATAAAAGTCTCCCTCCGTTTCCTCCCATTTTATAATCGTTTAATTGTAATGTCAAGGATTACACCACTGTCCGCCGCAGAGCAGGTCCGCATACTGTTTATCCAAGGATACCTCTGTAAATATTATAATCCTCCTGTTTTAAAACATTAAACACCACTTTTTCGACGCGGGCGTCCCCGTTCAGATAATCCACAACTGTCCGTACCGCAATCTCCGCTGCCTTTTTCTGCGGAAAATGAAATTCTCCCGTGGAAATACAACAGAAGGCAATACTTTTCAGTCCGCTGTCCGCCGCAAGCTTCAGGCAGGATTCATAGCAGTCCGCCAGCTGCCGGCAATGCTGCTCCGTCAATGGCCCGGACACAATCGGTCCGACCGTGTGAATCACATATTTCGCGGGCAAATTATAGGCCGGCGTAATTTTCGCTCTCCCTGTCGGCTCCTCGTGTCCCTGTTCCTTCATAAGCTGATCGCAGGCCAGGCGGAGCCGGATGCCGCTGACACTGTGAATGATGTTGTCCACGCAGGAATGGCAGGGGATAAAGCACCCCCGCAAAGCGCTGTTGGCCGCATTTACGATGGCGTCAATCTTCAGTGTGGTAATATCTCCGCGCCACAGCGCCAGACGGCTGTCCAGGGATGACACAGGCAGCGCGGCACTGTCTGTAACCCCTCTTGCCGCAACCTCTTCCCTCAAATACTCGTCCTGAATGTTAAGGAATTCCTCGCTGATCGGACGCGGAGGGCGAATATTCATCAGGCTTCGGAGAAGCCTTTTCTGCTCCTCCTCATTCTCCGGTATGATCATGTCCCGGTATTGCGGAAGTTCCGACAGCAATTCTCTTATCAGATACTCCCTTTTTTCCTTCTGTGTCATATTTGCCTCTCCTCTCTTCTTTTCTGTTTACACAGGGAACTGTATTCTTCATGGAATTATTTCCTGTAACTTTTTTCATTACATCTTATAAAGTAACACCCGTCTGTTGTAATGTCAATAGTTACATTTTTTCCCGCAAACAGGAAAAGCACCCTCCGCGAACTTTCCATTGTCATGAATAAAGCAAGGCTGCCGCCCGCGCAAGGTAACTTCGCGGGCGGCAGCCCTTTTTCCTGTCTTTTCTTCTTTTTTCGGACGCTTTATGACAGCTCCAGCTTTCCTGTATACAGCTGATAATAAGTACCCTTCTGAGCCAGCAGCTCCTTGTGGGTTCCTCTCTCGATGATCCGTCCATGCTCCAGCACCATGATGGCGTCACTGTTCCGGATGGTGGACAGACGGTGAGCGATGACAAACACGGTACGCCCTTTCATCAGGTTATCCATACCCTGCTGTACAATCCGCTCGGTACGGGTATCGATACTGGAAGTCGCTTCATCCAGAATCAGTACCGGGGGATCCGCAATGGCCGCCCTGGCAATAGCCAGCAGCTGCCGCTGTCCCTGGGACAGTTCCTCTCCGTCGCTGGTAAGTACCGTATCATATCCCTTGGGAAGCATACGGATAAACTGATCCGCATGGGCCAGTCTCGCCGCAGCGTAAACTTCCTCGTCGGTGGCGTCCAGCTTTCCGTAACGGATATTTTCCATAATGGTTCCGGTAAACAGATGAGTATCCTGAAGTACAATACCCAGCGAGTGTCTCAGATCCGCTTTTTTAATCTTGTTGATATTGATTCCGTCATAGCGGATCTTTCCGTCCTGTACATCATAGAACCGGTTAATCAGGTTGGTGATGGTGGTTTTTCCCGCTCCGGTGGAGCCCACGAACGCCAGCTTCTGTCCCGGCTTCGCGTAAAGGGTCAGGTCGTGGAGAACCATGTGGTCATCCGTATAGCCAAAGGACATATCGAAGAAACGCACATCTCCCTTCAGCTCCGTGTAGGTTACCGTGCCGTCTGCCTGATGGGGATGCTTCCACGCCCACAGACCGGTGCGCTCTTTACATTCCGTAATGTTTCCGTCCGCATCCTTCTTCGCATTCACAAGGGTCACATAGCCGTCATCCACCTCCGGCTCCTCGTCGATCATATGGAAGATACGCTCCGCGCCGGCAAGGGCCATGATAATGGAGTTAAACTGCTGCGCGATCTGCATAAACGGCTGGGTGAAGCTTCTGGTAAACTGCAGGTAGGAAGCCATGATACCCAGGGTAATGCCTCCGATTCCCAGAACAGAAAGCACGCCGCCGCACACCGCGGTCAGAACGAACTGCAGGTTTCCCATATTTCCGATGATGGGACCCATCATACTGGCAAAGGTATGGGCGGAAGAGGCGCTCTCAAACAGCCGCTCATTGAGCCGGTCAAAGCCTTCCTCTGTCTTTCTCTCGTGGTTAAACACCTTGATAACTCTCTGACCGTTCATGTGCTCTTCCACAAATCCGGTCACATCTGCCAGGTCAATCTGCTGGCGGATGAAATATTTTCCGCTGTTTCCTCCGATGAATCTGGCAATAATAATCATCACAAAGATCACCAGCCCCGCCAGCACGGTCAGCGCCGGACTCAGAAGCAGCATGGAGATAAAGGTTACCACGATGGTAAAACTGGACATCAGCACCTGCGGAATCGACTGGTTAATCATCTGACGCAGGGTATCCGTATCATTGGTATAAAGACTCATGATGGAGCCGTTGGTATTCTGGTCAAAGTAGCGGATGGGGAGCGTCTGCATATGCTCAAACATCTCGTCCCTTACTTTTTTCAGCACGCCCTGTCCGATGACAACCATCATCCGGTTGTACACGAAGCTGGCGATAACGCCCAGAATGAAGATGCAGGCCAGCACAGCCATCGCCTTATACAGCTCCGAAAAATTCGGATCCGTCTGGCCCACCAGCGGAAGGATAAAGTCATCCAGCAGGAATCTCAGAGAAAGGGATACCGCGATGGATGAGATGGACGTCATCAGAATACAAACCAGAACAATAATAAACTGTACCTTATAAGGGCCCGTCACATATTTCATCAGACGGGACGCCGTTTTCAGGGTACCGGCAGTTACTTTGGGCTTGCCGCCTGTCTTACTCATCCTCTTCACCTCCCTTAATCTGTGACTCATAAATTTCACGGTAAATGGCATTGGTCTTCAGAAGCTCTTCGGAAGTTCCCATACCGTTGATCTCTCCGTCCTCCATGACAATGATCAGATCGGCATCTTCCACGGAAGAAATTCTCTGAGCAATGATAATCTTTGTGGTATCCGGAATCTCCTCACGGAAAGCCTTCCGGATCAGGGCGTCCGTCTTGGTATCCACCGCGCTGGTGGAATCATCCAGGATCAGCACCTTCGGTTTTTTCAGCAGAGCCCTGGCAATACACAGACGCTGCTTCTGACCGCCGGACACATTATTTCCGCCCTCCACAATCATGGTGTCATACTTTGCGGGGAACTCCTGAATAAAACTGTCCGCCTGAGCCAGCTTACAGACTCTCTGCACCTCTTCCTCACTGGCGTTTTCATCACCCCAGCGGATATTATCGTAAATAGAACCGGTGAACAGCACATTTTTCTGAAGCACCACGGAAACCTGGTCACGCAGAGACTCCAGCCTGTAATCACGCACATCCACATCGCCCACCTTCACGGAGCCCTTCGTGGCGTCGTAAAGTCTGGGAATCAGCTGCACCAGCGTGGATTTCGCGCTTCCGGTACCTCCGATGATTCCCACCATCTGGCCGGACTTGATATGAAGGTTCACATTCTTCAGGGAAAGATTTCCGCCCTCCCCGGAATAACTGAAATCCACATTTTCAAAATCAATATCTCCGTTGGCCACTTCTGTTCTGGCGTCGGCCTTGTCGCTCATCTCCGGCACCTCGTCCATCACCTCTGTGATACGGTCCGTGGACGCCTGAGCGATCATAATCAGCACAAACACGAAAGAAACAATCATCAGGGAACTGAGGATCTGAATGGCATATACAATAACGCTGGTCAGTTCTCCCGTCTCCATGCTGCCGAAAACAATGCTTTCGCCGCCGATATAAACCATGGCAAGAATCACCACATACATGGTAAACATCATCACCGGATTATTCCAGGCAACGATTTTTTCAGCGGTGGTAAACAGTTTATAAACAATTCCGGAGATTTTATGGAACTTCGCGTCCTCATGCTCCGCCCGCACATAGGCTTTCACCACTCTGGCCGCGTTGACATTTTCCTGTACCGTATTATTCAGAACATCGTACTCGTCAAATACCCGGATAAAATGCGGATGGGCTTTCTTTGCGATGAAGATCAGCGCCCCTCCCAGAATCGGCACCGTAATCAGCAGCATCAGGGCGATATCCGCATTGATGGTCAGCGTCATCACCAGCGAGAGCACAATCATGATGGGCGCTCTCACCAGCATACGGATGGACATCATATACGCCATCTGAATGTTGGTGATATCCGTGGTCAGCCTCGTCACCAGACTGGAGGTTGAGAAACGGTCGATATTCTTAAATGAAAATTCCTGTATCTTATAGAAAATATCATGGCGCAGATTCTTCGCGTATCCCGAAGAAGCAATGGCTCCCATCCTTCCCGCCATGGCGCCGAAAAACAGCGAGATCAAAGCCATGACAATCAGAATCGCGCCCACCTTCAGAATGTACGCCATATCATTGTTCTTGATACCCACATCAATGATATTCGCCATCTGAAGAGGAATCAGCACTTCCATCAGCACTTCAAAAATAACGAGAATAGGAGTTAAAATGGATTCTTTTTTATATTCCCGTACAGATCGAAGCAGTTTCCTGTTCATACATCTCTTCCCTTCCTTTCACATTTTTGAGCCCTATGGCCATGAAGGTTATCCTTTCCGGTCCCGGACAAATTAGTTCGCTACCGAATTGTTTAACCTCGAACTGGCTACTATTATATAGCGAAAAAATTTTATGGTCAATCCAAAAAATGTATAAAAAAGAGGAAAAAGCCGCAGGATTTTTGACGTTCTGAAACAGAAGGGATGGCGGAAAGAAAAATCTATAAAGTTTCCTTCCGCACCGCTTCAAAAGCCGTCTGAAGCGCCGCGATCAAATCTTCGGCCCGCTCAATTCCCACAGACAGCCGAATGGTGTTTGGCCGGATTCCCTGTTCCAGAAGCTCCCGGGGGGTACACTGGCTATGCGTGGTGGTAGCCGGATGAATCACCAGGGATTTCACATCCGCCACATTGGCCAGCAGGGAGAAAATCGGCAGATGGTCGATGAAGGTCTGCGCGGTCTTCGCGTCCCCGCGAATCTCAAACGTAAAGATGGAACCGCCGCCCCGGGGCAGATATTTCTGATACAGCCCGTGCGTACTCTCACTTTCCAGGGACGGATGGTGAACGGCTTCCACCTGAGGATGCGCCGCCAGGTAGTCCGCAATCTTCTTCGCATTGCTCACATGACGCTCCACCCGCAAAGACAGCGTCTCCAGCCCCTGAAGCAGAAGAAAGGCATGGAAGGGGGAAATAGTCGCTCCCGTATCCCGCAGCAGTACCGCCCGGATGTAGGAAACCAGCGCCGCATGGGGCGCGGCGTCGGCAAAGGAAACGCCGTGGTAGCTGGGATTCGGCCGGGAAATCCAGGGATATTTTCCGGATTTTTTCCAGTCAAACCGGCCGCCGTCCACGATCACCCCTCCCAGGGCGGTTCCATGCCCGCCGATGAATTTTGTGGCGGAATGTACTACGATATCCGCGCCGTACTCGATGGGACGGATCAGATATGGTGTGGCAAAGGTAGAGTCCACCACCAGCGGAATCCCGTGCCGGTGGGCGATCCGGGCCAGCTTTTCCAGATCCGCCACATCCGAATTGGGATTTCCCAGCGTTTCCACAAAAATGGCTTTTGTATTCTCCCGGATCGCTTCCTCAAAAGCTCCTTCCTGCCGGGGATCCACAAAATCCGCCGTAATCCCCGCCGTCTGCGGCAGCGTATGGGCCAGCAGGTTCCAGGTGCCGCCGTAAATATTTTTGGAAGCCACGATATGTTCCCCCGCTTTGGCCAGCGCCTGGAAAGTATAGGTGATGGCCGCCGCCCCCGACGCGGTGGCCAGAGCCTCCTGCCCCGTCTCCAGCGCCGCAATTCTGCGCTCAAACACCTCCTGGGTGGGATTGGTGAGCCGTCCGTAGATATTTCCCGAAGCCTTCAGCGCGAAAAGCTCCTCCGCCTGCCGGCAGTCCGAAAATACAAAAGATGTCGAAGCGTAGATCGGTACTGCCCGGGCCCCGGTTGCCGGATCCGGCTGCTCCTGTCCGATATGTACCTGTTTTGTCTCAAATCCCCAGTTTCTGCTGTCTCTGATATCCGTCATGATTCATTTCCTCCGTAATCTCTGATAGAATGTCCGCGGCGGTTATCGGCCCCTGTACCCGGGGGACTGCCTGCCGTGCCTTTTGGATGTGCCTATTCTACCATGACGGAACCGGAGCTGGCTAATACGCAAACAGAATATCCGGCTATAGTTTCTTCCTATAACAAATACGCCTTCAATGCCTGAATATACAGTTCCCCCATCCTGCTGGGAATGGTATTTTTCCTCACGATATATCCGATCTCCATGGTACTGTTCCGGTTCTCCTCATCATCCTGAAACGGAACAGCCACAAATTCGTTCCCATTCAGTTCCTCGCAGATAATTCCGGAACAGAGCGTATAGCCTTTCAGTCCCACCATCAGATTCAGCATGGTGGAGCGGTCATTGGCCCGGATCATCCGGGGATATTCCTTATCCGCCAGAATCTCCTCCGCCAGATAAAAGGAGCTGTCCTCCCCCTGCTCAAAGGTCAGGCAGGGATAGGGTTCCAGTTGTTCCAGACGGATGGAAGCCTCCCCGGCCAGCGGATGATGCTTCCAGAGATACACATAGGCCTGACAGTCAATCAGGTGATGAAACACCAGGCCCGCCGACCGCAGCATTTTCTCCAGCTCCCTGCGGTTGAAATCGCACAGATATAAAACACCGATCTCACTTTTCAGGGTACTCACGTCCCGGATCACCTCCGCCGTCCGGGTTTCCCGGATGGCAAATTCATACTTGGACATATCAAACTGTTTCGCCATATCCACAAACGCCTTCACCGCAAAGGAATAATGCTGGGTGGAAACGCCGAATTTTTTCCGCAGGGAGCCGTTCTTTCCGTATTTCTCCAGAATTGTCTCATACTGCCCGTAAAGCTGTTTTGCGTACAGCAGAAACTCCGCCCCGTCCACAGTGAGCGTCACGCCCCGTCCGCTGCGGTAAAACAGGGTAATTCCCAGTTCCTTTTCCAGCTCCTGCATGGCTCCGGTCAGAGAGGGCTGCGAAACGTACAGCTTTCCCGCCGCCTGGTTCAAGGAACCGGTTTCCGCAATGGTAATCAGATAATGCAGTTGTGTCAGTGTCATAATATTCCCTCCTGATTCCGTTTTTTCGATTATGGTTTCATTATAACTGCCCGCGTCCGCGCATACCAGTGCCAGTTCCGGAAGAACTTCGGTAAAAATTGTACATACCGGCGCCGAATTTTCCCCGCCTTCTTTTTCATTTTTTCTATCATCCCGCCCATTCATTTGAATTCTCCATAAATTATCTGTCTTTTATCGGAATTTATTTTATATTTTGCACTAATTTGAATTTTTTTCTGTTTTTTATATTTACATTTTCCTTTCTCGGTGTTATAGTATGTGTAGAACAAAGGGGAAGGGAATTGGAGATGACTTCCGGGTTAGGCAGAAACATCTTCCCCCGCGTTCTTCCGGACACAGCAGTCCGGCTGTAAAAGACAAAAACTTCCTTCGGGGATACTTTTAAATAGGAGAGGAGAAATGACTTATGATGATGCCGAGTGTATTTGGAGAAAACTTATTTGATGATTGGATGGATTTTCCTTTTGACAGTTTCTGGGGAAAGAAGAATCCGTTATACGGAAAACATGCAAAGAATATGATGAAAACAGATATCCGGGAAACGGATGATACCTATGAGATGGATATCGATCTTCCGGGATTCAAAAAAGAGGAACTTTCCGTACAGCTGGAAAACGGTTATCTTACCATCTCCGCCTCAAAGGGGCTGGACAAGGATAAGAAGAACAAAAAAGGCAGCTACATCCGCCGGGAGCGCTATGCGGGCGCCATGAGCCGGAGCTTCTATGTGGGCGACACGGTTACACAGGAAGACATCAAAGCAAAATATGAGAATGGAATTCTGAAAATCACCGTCCCGAAAAAAGAAGAACAGGCAGTGGAACAGAATAACCATATTTCGATTGAAGGGTAACTATCTGTTTGACAAAACCCCGGGGAGAGAAAAACCCTCCCCGGGGTTTTGTATGTATTCCTGTCACTGAAAAATTCGCCGAACTTTTTCAACCCATTTCCCGGACTACTGAAACTGCGAATAATACAGCTTCGCGTACAGTCCGCCCTGCTCCAGCAGGCTCTCATGATTTCCCTGCTCCACGATATCCCCGTTGCGCACCACCAGGATATGATCCGCATTCTTAATCGTGGACAATCGGTGGGCGATCACAAAACAGGTCTTTCCCTTCATCAGTTCCCGCATGGCCTGCTGAATCTTTTCTTCTGTCCGGGTATCCACATTGGAGGTAGCCTCGTCCAGAATCAGCATTTTAGAATCCAGCAGCATGGCGCGGGCGATGGTGAGCATCTGTTTCTGGCCTTTGGAAAGCCCGGACCCGTCCCCGGTCAAAACCGTGTCATACCCTTTTGGCATCTGCATGATAGCCTCGTGGATATGCGCCGCCTTACAGGCCCGCTGTACCTCCTCCAAAGTGGCGTCCTCTTTTCCATAAGAAAGATTTTCGTAAATGGTTCCCGTAAACAGCCAGGTATCCTGCAGCACCATGGTATAGGCCCGCCGCAGACTGCTCCTGGTGAGATGAGAAATCTCCTTTCCGTCCACCCTGATGGAACCCTCCCAGGGGTCATAAAACCGCATCAGCAGGTTGATCAGCGTGGTCTTCCCGGCGCCCGTGGGGCCCACGATGGCCGTCAGGCTGCCCGGTTCGGCATGAAAGCTGAGATCATGGATGACGGTCTGCTCCGGCAGATAGCCGAAACGGACATGCTCCATCCGCACATCCCCCCGCACATCCGTAAGTTCCAGAGCGTCCGGCGCGTCCGCCGCCTCCGGCGCCTCATCAATCAGGCGGAAAATCCGCTCCGCCGCCGCGGTGGCGGACTGAAGCTCGCTTAAAATATTGGCGGCCTCATTGATGGGCCCGGAGAATTTCCGGGAATACAGCACGAAAGAGGAAAGATTTCCCAGGGAAATACTGTGGAACAGATACAGAATGGCCCCCAGCACACTCACCAGAGACAGGGACAGGTTATTGATGAAATTCACCGAAGGCCCCGTCATGCTGCCGTAATAATCCGCATTATAGTAGGCGTCCACCGCCTCCGTATTTTTCTGATCAAACCGGGAGATCATCGTCTCCTCCTGGTGATACGCCTTGATGGTTTTCTGTCCGCTGATGATTTCCTCGGAAAATCCGTTCAGCTCCCCCAGCTTTGCGGAACGTTTCCGAAACAGCGGCCGCACCCGGCTGGTCATGTATTTCGTCAGAAAGATGGAAGCGGGTATGGTGATCACAAACACAGACACCAGCAGCGGCGCAATCATCAGCATCATAAGCAGGGAGCCCGCCACCGTGATGACACTGGTGCAGATCTGCAGAAGATCATTGGACAAAGACCCGTTCACCGTATCAATATCATAAGAAATCCGGCTGACAATATCTCCCGTCTGGGTTCTGTCAAAATATCCCACCGGCAGCCCCATCAGCGTATCAAACACATCCTTTCGCATCTGGTAAATCACCCGCTGGCTGAACCGAATGGTAATCCTGGTGAGAAGATAGGTCAGCAGGGAAGGCGCCGCGTAAAAAAGGATCATCAGAACCGCGTAGAAAAACACTCTGGGAAAATCCACGTCCCCCGGACCGTGGATGGCGTCGATGGCATACCCGGAAAGCATGGGTCCCACCAGCCCCAGCAGATTGCTGGCCAGGGTGAGAAACAGCGCCAGAAACAGCAGCCATTTATACTGATACAGGTAGCTCCACAGTCGGATCAGCACATACCGCCGGTCTCTGGGCTTTTCCCTCCGGTAAATTTCGTCCTCCTGGGACACCGGAGACTTTCCAAAGAAAGAAAACCCTTTTTTATCCTTTTCATCAGACCGACGCCGCATAAGTCTCATCTCCCATCTGTGAAATACTGATCTGACGGTAGGGCGGGCAGGATGCCATCAGCTCCTCGTGAGTACCGTAACCGATCTCCCTGCCATTTTCCAGCATCAGAATGTGATCCGCGTGGCGGATGGAGCTGGCCCGCTGGGCCACGATGATGGTGGTGGTGCCCCGGAAATTTTCCGCCAGCGCCTGCCGCAGACGGGCATCCGTCTGATAATCGAGAGCGCTGGAGGAGTCATCCAGAATCAGGATCTCCGGGCGGGCCGCCAGCGCCCTGGAAATCAGCACCCGCTGCTTCTGGCCGCCGCTCAGGTTGGAACCCCGGATAGCCAGCCGGTAATCCAGACCGCCCTCCTGCTCCCGGATAAAGGAACCTGCCTGGGCGCAGTCGGCGGCCCACTCAGCCTCTTCCCGGCCGATGGGACGCCCGAAACGGATGTTTTCCCCGATGGTATCCGCGAACAGCACATCATTTTGAAAAACAATGCCGAATTTCCGGTGCAGCTGTTCGGAGGGAATTCCCCGGATATCATCCCCGTCAATCCGTATGGTACCCGCGTCCGCGTCGTAAAACCGGATCAGCAGATTGATGATGGTACTTTTCCCGCAGCCGGTGGCTCCGATGATTCCCAGGGTTTCTCCTTTTTTCAGGGCAAAAGAAATGTCCGATACCACCTCCGGACGTCCGGCATGGTAGGAAAAGGACACATGGTCGAACAGAATGTGGCAGTCCGTATCCTGATGATCCTTCTCTTTCAGCGTCAGATCCTCCGGGGCGTCCAGCACCTCGCTGATCCGCTTCGCGGAGGCGGCTCCCTTGGAGAACAGCATGAACATCCGGTTGATGGAAAGCATGGCGTTCAGGATGATGGTAAAGTAGGTGAGGAAGGCAAGAATGGTACCCGTCCGGGTCGCGCCGCTATATACGCGGAAAGCGCCCGCCACCACCACCAGCGTCAGCCCTGTATTCAGAAACAGGTTCATCAGCGGATTGCTGGCCGCCATGGTGACGGAGGCCTTTGTCTCCTTCTCCACGATATTCCGGTTGGCCCCGTCGAACCGATGCTTCTCATAATCCGTTTTTGAGAGGGCCTTGATCACCCGGATGCCGGAAGCATTTTCCCGCACCACCCGCACCATCCGGTCCACGGCCTGCTGGAGAAGGGTGTACAGCGGTATGCCCTTTCTGGAAATATAAAAAACCGTCACCGCCACAAAGGGGAGCACCGCCAGCAGCACCAGCGTCAGCACCGGTTCCATGAACATGGTCATGGTGATGCCGCCCAGAAGCAGAATAGGCGCGCGGATCCCCAGCCGCTGCATCATGCCGATCATCTGATGAATATTGTAGGTATCCGTGGTCAACCGGGACTCCAGGGACGCGATGGTAAATTCATCCGTCTGCCGGCAGGAAAGATAGGAAATCCGGTAAAACAGATCGTGCCGCAGCCGCCGGGTGGTGTCCCTGGCCACCCGGGAGGCCATCCGGTTGGCGATGACATTTCCCGCCCAGGCCGTTACGGAGCAGACCAGCATCAAAAATCCGTAGAACAGGATTTCCCCCAAATGTTCTCTGGGGACGATCACATCGATCAGATAAGAAAGAATCCAGGGCAGGAACAGATCCATGATAGTGCCTGTAAACTTGATAATCAGCCCCAGAATCATCCGCGGGACGTACGGCTTCAAATAAAAGAAGACTTTTTTCAATCAGAATCCACCCCTCTGCCTGTGTATTGTATATGCAATTATTGTATACGCAACTTTTTAAACACAGCATAAGCTTTCTCCTGAAAAAAGTCAACGGAAACCTGGCGGAAAAAAATTTTCCATATATTTTCAGAAAAATTTCAAAAAAATCAAAATATTTGCTCTGAAGCTATTGACATTTTAATATTTATATATTATATTATTAAAACCTTAACTATTAAGTTTTAAACTGCGTCGTTTTCTGTCGGCGCAGCAAAGAAAAAGAGGTGAACATTATGAGATGTCAGTTTTGTAATAAAGAAAAAACAGACAGGATCTTTTACATAAACTGGATGGGTACCGTCTACCAGGTGCCTGTCTGCCAGGACTGTCTGCAGAAGATGTGGCAGAAGGCAGCTGCCTCCGGCCGCACAGAGGAATTTCGCAATTATACCGGCTGGTGGCCGGGCAAACAGGAGCCGCGTCATATGGGCGACCGGGCATTTCCCGATCAGGCTGTAAGCGGTCTTGTGATGCGGCGGAAGCTGGCCGCCCTAAAGGCAAAGCTTACGGAGGCGGCAAACGCGGAGAATTATGAAGAAGCCGCCCGGCTGCGGGATGATATCGCAACCATGGAAAAGGAGGTGTGTACAAATGGAAATTAATCTGAACCAATTCAGCGAACGGATGCTGAAGCTGTTCCAGTCTGCCATCCGTTTTGTGGCCCATATGAACCACGGATTTATCGGCAGTGAACATCTTCTGTGGGCGCTGGCTCAGGATTCCGGCGCCGCGGGAGAAGCCCTTCGGCAAAACGGTCTGTCGCAGAATCTGATGGAGGAATATCTGCATCAGTATGATTTTATGGCTTCCGCTCAGGGAAATTTTCATGCGGTACAGCTTTCCCAGGAGGCGGAACAGGTGCTGCAGCTGGCCGGAAGACGGGCAAAAAGCGCCGGTCATGAAAAGGTGGAACCGGAGGATCTGCTGGAGGGTATCCTGGACGCCGGTGAAAGCGCCGCCGTACAGATGCTTCATTCTCTGGAAGCCGACCCGGAGGCGATCCGCCGGGATCTTATCCAGGCACGCCCCTTCGCGGCTCCCCAGTCAGAAAAAGAGCACATCTCCCCGAAGAAAAAGGGAGAAGCCCTCTCCGATCCGGAAGAAGAAAAACCGGAAGGGGAAGAAGAAAGCATGCTGGAAAAATACGGTCTGGATATGACCGGAAAAGCCCGCAAAGGGGAGTATGATCCCATGATCGGCAGGGAGGATGTGCTGGAGCGGATGATCCAGATCCTCTCCAGAAGAACCAAAAACAATCCGGTTCTCACCGGCGAGCCCGGCGTGGGAAAAACAGCCGTGGCCGAAGGACTCGCTCAGAGAATTGTAGAAGAAAAGGTTCCGGCCAATCTGCGCGGTATGCGTCTGATCGCCGTGGATCTGGTGGGAATGCTCTCCGGCGCCCGGTTCCGTGGGGATTTTGAGGAACGGATGAAAACATTTCTCAAAGAGGCGGAAGCCGAAAAAAATGTGATCCTGTTCATTGATGAACTCCACACCATCATGGGCGCGGGCGCCGGCGGCAGCGAAGCCATGGACGCCGCCAATATTCTGAAACCGGTTCTCGCCAGAGGCGGTCTTCAGGTGATCGGCGCCACCACTCAGAAAGAATACCGCCGTTACATTGAAAAGGACGCGGCCTTTGAACGCCGGTTCCAGCCGGTGGAGGTGACGGAACCCGGCGAGGAAGACGCCGTGCGGATTCTGATGGGACTGAAAGAAAAATACGAGGCTTTCCATGGCCTTGCCATCACAGAGGAGGCTGTAAAAGCCGCTGTCACGCTCTCCGCCCGCTATATCGCGGATCGTTTTCTCCCGGATAAAGCGGTGGATCTGATGGATGAAGCGGCTTCCCGCATCAAGACCCGAAGTCTTGAGATGCCTCCGCATCTGACCCGGATGGAAGAAGAGATTCGGACCATCCGGAAAGAGAAAGAAAAAGCCGCTGCCGCCCAGGAATATGAAAAAGCTGCCGCTCTCAGAGACCGGCAGCGGAACCTTTCCGAACAGCTGGAGCGGGAACAGAAAGAATGGCAGAACAGTCAGTGCCGGAAAGTAACCGCGGAAGATATCGCTGAGGTGGTGTCCTCCTGGACAAAGATTCCGGTGACCATGCTGACCGAGGATGAGACGAAACAGCTTCGCAGACTGGAAGACAGCCTGCACGGCCGCGTCATCGGCCAGGAAGACGCCGTAGCCGCAGTTTCCCGGGCTATCCGACGGGGAAGAACCGGCGTAGCGGATCCTGACCGTCCCATCGGCTCCTTCCTGTTTCTCGGTCCCACCGGAGTGGGAAAAACAGAACTGTGCCGGGCCATGGCAGAAGTGATTTTCCACGACGAACACGCCATGATCCGGCTGGATATGTCCGAATATATGGAACAGTACACGGTTTCCAAACTGATCGGATCCCCGCCGGGTTATGTGGGATACGAAGAAGGCGGACAGCTGACCGAACTGGTACGGCGCAGACCCTACAGCATCATTCTGTTTGACGAAATCGAAAAAGCCCATCCGGACGTGTGGAACACCCTGCTTCAGATTCTGGATGACGGCCGGCTCACCGACGCCCAGGGACGCACCGTCAGCTTCAAAAATACAGTGATTGTGCTGACCTCCAACATCGGCGCAAGAGAGATCACCGGAAAAACATCCCTGGGCTTTGCGCCGGATGACAAGAGGGAAGCGGCCCAGAGAGAAGGAAACATAAAAACCCGGGTGATGGAGGCGGTGAAATCCACCTTCCGTCCGGAATTCTTAAACCGTCTGGATGAAATTATCGTATTCCATCCTCTGAAAAAAGAGGATGTACGCAAAATCGCCGACCTGCAGATCGCGAAACTGACCCGCCGGATGGCCGGACAGGGCATCCGCCTTACCGTGGACAAAAGCGCCGTGGATCTGCTGGCGGAAAAAGGCTACGATCCCGCGCTGGGCGCAAGGCCCCTGAAGAGAACCATCCAGTCCCTGCTGCAGAATGCGGTGGCTGACAAGATCCTGGAATGTGATTCCCGGGAATCCGTGGAACTGGAGGCATCCGCCGCCGATGGAGAGATTCAGGTGGAAATTCTCAGCGAAAATGAGAAACAGCCTGCATACGCCCCCGCCTGACCGGGCCGGTAGTAAAAAAACAGGGTATGTCCCAAAGGACATACCCTATTTTTTTGCGTTCTCCGCGTCCATATAAATCTCATCCAGTGCTTCCAGCAGATCGATCAGCTGTCTCATATTGTCCTCCCCGAACCGTTCCAGGATCTCCGCCCACAGGGCGTCCGTCTTTTTCCTGGATTCCTCAGCCGCCGCTTTTCCTTCCGGTGTGGCGCTGATGGAAACCTTCCGCCGGTCTTTGGAATCAATTTCACGGATGATATAATTTTTCTTTTCCAGCGTGTTCAGTATGTAGGAGATGGCCGGCTTCGAGATGTGCAGCTTCTTCTGCATCTTGGGCACATCCAGGTTCATGCAGGTGCACTCCCTGCAGCACGCCCCCGCGATGCTCTGCAGAATCACCATCTCATTCATCTGCATCTCGCACTCCGATGAAAGCGCGGATTCCAGTCTCCGAAAATGAAAGATTGATGAAAAAAACTGTTCCCTCAGCTCGCTGCTCATGATTAACTCCTTAATTAATAAATATTTAATTAAATTATACATCAGCAGCGCTGGTATTTCAAGGAAAATCCCCTCCGGCGTATTCTTTCCGCAGATTACCCGCAGAGTATTCTCATATCATTCCGGCTCATAGATCCGGGATTCCACAATTTCTCCGTTCTCCCACCGGATATCCACAGCCTTTTGGCCCTTTACGCGAAGTCCCTTTCACTATTTGATAGAAATTTTCATTCTGTGAACTGTCAAGTTACGCAAAAATGATGTCTTTCCGGCAATCGACCTGGCAGGCCGGGTCCGGGACTGCGACACCCGGACGGTTGTGGACATCGGCTGCGGCCCCGGCAACAGCACGGCCGTTTTGATTTCCATTTGAGGATTGACTGGAGATGGGATAACCGGAAGAAATAGAGGAAGAAATAGAGGCAGAGACAGAAAAAGAAATAGAATAAGTTTGGAATGGGCTGTCTTACATAATGGGAGTATTATCTCTGATACTGTCCCATAATAAAGAGCAGAAGAAAGTTTATCTCCGTCATCATATTGAAATCTCCGTCATTTTAGGGTAAAATGATGCAGATAAGTTGGAAATGAGGTAGATACCATGCGGTTATTTGATTATAAAAAAGAACCGGAAAAACTTTTGACACCGGAGATCGTGCAGATGGTTTCCAGTATCCATGAACACAAAGGGAAGCAGGAGCTATTTCTGGAAGCCAATATTGACGAACTGAAACCCCTTTTGGAAGTTGCATTAATTCAAAGTACGGGAGCTTCCAACCGTATCGAAGGTATTTATACAACAGATAAGCGGTTGGAGGAACTGGTAAGCCAAAAAGCAGAACCCCGAAACCGTTCTGAACAGGAAATTGCAGGCTATCGTGAAGTGCTTGCTACCATTCACGAAAGTTATGAATACATTGTTCCCCGCCCCAATCTAATTTTGCAGCTACATCAGGATTTGTATTCTTATTCTCAGAAAGCTACTGGCGGAAGTTATAAAAATACTGATAATGTCATTGCTGAAACAGATGCAGAGGGACATCAAAAGGCACGGTTTATTCCGGTTCCGGCATTTCAGACTGCAGAAACGATGGAGGAACTTTGCAGAGAATTTTGGGAAGCCTGGGAAGCTGATCATATTGACAAACTTCTTCTGATTCCCATGTTTATTTTGGATTTTCTCTGTATCCATCCTTTTAATGACGGGAATGGACGCATGAGCCGCCTGCTGACTCTTCTGCTCTTCTATAAAGCCGGATATATTGTCGGGAAGTACATCAGTATGGAAATGCTGATTGAAAAAACCAAAGAAACCTATTATGAAGCATTGCAGGAAAGTTCAATCGGCTGGCATGAAAATGAGAACAGCTACGAACCTTTTGTAAAATATTATCTTGGTATTACGTTGAAAGCATACCGTGAATTTGAAAACCGTGTGGAACATTTGAAAAACCGCACACTTTCCAAGCCGGAACGAATCCGAGCCATGATTGACCAGAAGGTTGGAAAAATCACGAAAAAGGAAATCCTGGATGTCTGCCCTGATATCAGTAAAACAACGGTAGAACGCACTTTGACGGAGTTGGTAAAGAGTGGTTACATCGCCAAAGTCGATTCGGGACCGGCTACCGGTTATGTCAGAATAATTGGTTAGAAATTATAATTAGCAAAGGTCACAAGGATTGTCAACAAATGCATAACCTTTTCCCAGCTCCATCAAGAATCAGTTCCATTCCTTCTGCAGCAGGAAGTCCCGGATATTGCGGTGCTTGATCCCGTTGCGGCTCATATCAAATTCATCCAGGGTGATAACATACTTGGGAAAGTTGTCACGGATACGGTCATAGACGCCAAACTCCCGCTCTATGGTATCTTCCGAGGCCAGCAGGTAAGCCACCTGGATATATAGCTTGTTCCCCT
>ERZ1643246.803-NODE-803-length-38067-cov-6.120883_pt1 | contig 38067 bp, 33 predicted proteins | sample MGYA00579265_ERZ1643246 | MGnify/ENA primary metagenome ERZ1643246 (study PRJEB29033, sample SAMEA4952261) | chicken gut metagenome | biome: Broiler Chicken; feature: Gastrointestinal Tract; material: Caecum | place: Ireland | collected 2018 | study: Broiler...
GTAGGTTAGTTTTTAAAATGGCTAAAGTGACAAAGAAAACGACAAAGCGTCGTGTGAAGAAAAACGTTGAACGCGGACAGGCACATATCCAGGCATCTTTCAACAACACTATCGTTACTCTGACAGATGCTGAGGGAAATGCTCTTTCCTGGGCAAGTGCCGGTGGTCTGGGATTTAAAGGTTCAAGAAAATCTACTCCTTATGCAGCTCAGATGGCAGCAGAGACTGCCGCGAAAGCAGCGATCATTCACGGTCTGAAGACTGTTGATGTATTCGTAAAGGGACCGGGATCAGGAAGAGAGGCAGCGATCCGCGCTCTTTCCGCCTGCGGAATCGATGTAACAAGCATCAAAGACGTAACTCCGGTACCCCACAATGGTTGCCGCCCGCCGAAACGCAGAAGAGTCTAATTTAGGAGGTCAGTAGATTATGGCAGTAAATAGAGTACCAGTTCTGAAAAGATGCAGATCCCTGGGACTGGATCCTGTATATCTGGGAATTGATAAAAAGTCCACAAGACAGTTAAGAAGATCCAACCGTAAGATGACAGAGTACGCTCTGCAGCTGAGAGAGAAGCAGAAAGCAAAATTCATCTACGGCGTACTGGAGAAACCTTTCCGCAACTACTACGAGAAAGCTGCCCGTATGGGCGGTATGACCGGTTCCAACCTGATGGCTATGCTGGAGCTGAGACTGGACAACGTGATCTTCCGTCTGGGCTTCGCAAGAACCAGAAGAGAGGCCCGTCAGATTGTTGACCATAAGCATGTGCTGTTAAACGGCAAGCAGGTGAACATTCCCTCCTATCAGGTATCCGCAGGAGATGTGATTGAGATCAAAGAGAACAAGAAATCTTCTCAGAGATACAAAGACATTCTGGAAGTGACCGGCGGAAGACTGGTTCCGGAATGGCTGGAGGCCGATCAGGAAGCCCTGAAGGGAACTGTAAAAGAGGCTCCGGCAAGAGACGTCATCGACGTTCCGGTTAATGAGATGCTTATCGTCGAGCTGTATTCTAAATAATAAAGACAGGCTGCGGCTTATGCTCCGGGCGTGGGCCGCGCTTGCTTATGTCACCCTCAGTATGGTCGGATTTCCGATCGGAAAACTGACTGTCGCGGTGAAGGACGGTATGAAAAATGCCGGCTGAATCCGTGAAAATAAATTGTCCCATGAAGGAGGGCCTGGTATGTTTGATTTCAACAAACCAAAAATTGAGATTACAGAGATTTCCGATGATAAAAAATACGGCAGATTTGTTGTAGAACCGCTGGAAAGAGGCTATGGAACGACTCTGGGAAACTCCCTGAGAAGAATCATGCTCTCCTCCCTGCCGGGTGCGGCTGTCAGCCAGGTAAAAATTGAGGGAGTTCTCCATGAGTTCAGCTCGATCCCGGGCGTGAAAGAGGACGTTACCGAGATCATCATGAATCTGAAAAGCCTTGCAATCCGCAACAACAGCGAGACCAATGAGGCGAAGGTCGCTTACATTGAATTCGAGGGTGAAGGCGTTGTAAGAGCTTCCGATATCCAGGTTGACCAGGATATCGAGATCATGAATCCGGATCAGGTAATCGCTACATTAAACGGCGGCCCTGACAGCAAGCTGTATATGGAGCTGACGATTACAAAGGGACGCGGTTATGTCAGCGCGGACAAAGGCAAGACAGAGGATATGCCCATCGGCGTGATTGCAGTGGACGCCATCTATACACCGGTGGAGCGTGTGAATCTGACTGTGGAGAATACCCGTGTAGGTCAGATCACCGACTTTGACAAGCTGACGCTGGATGTATACACAAAGGGTACCCTGGATCCCGATGAGGCGGTAAGCCTGGCGGCGAAGGTACTCAGCGAGCACCTGAAGCTCTTCATCGATCTGTCCGAGAATGCCAAAACCGCAGAGGTTATGATCGAGAAAGAAGATAACGAGAAAGAGAAAGTTCTGGAGATGAATATCGACGAACTGGAACTTTCCGTTCGTTCCTACAACTGTCTGAAGAGAGCCGGAATCAACACGGTGGAAGAACTTTGCAACAGAACTCCGGAAGACATGATGAAGGTCCGCAACCTGGGCCGCAAGTCTCTGGAAGAGGTGCTGGCAAAACTGAAAGAGCTGGGACTCCAGCTGAATCCCGGCGACGAATGAAGCAAAATGCGATAGCATTTTGCGCTACTGATTGCCGAAGGCAAGCGGTCACAGGAAGAACGTAACAATGCGGTAGCATTTTGCGCTACTGATTGCCGAAGGCAAGCAGAAAACTGGCGGCCAGTTTATGGCCGGTAGGGTAAAGTAGAATTTGTAGAAGAAAAGCAGTATATCAGTAAGTCCGAAGAAGCATGTTATACTGTTCCACAAATGGAGGAAGAATAAAATGGCAGGATATAGAAAACTCAGCAGAACATCTGATCAGAGAAAAGCGTTAATCAGAAGCCAGGTAACAGCTCTGCTGTATCATGGAAAAATCGTTACCACCGAGGCAAAGGCAAAAGAGATCCGCAAGGTAGCAGAAGGCCTGATTGCCCTGGCAGTAAAAGAAAAGGATAACTTTGAGACTGTTACCGTTACCGCCAAGGTAGCCCGCAAGGATGCTGATGGAAAGAGAGTAAAAGAGGTAAAAGACGGAAAGAAAGTTACCGTATACGATGAAGTGCAGAAAGAGATCAAGAAAGATTCTCCGTCCAGACTGCACGCGAGACATCAGATGGTGAAAGTATTCTATCCGGTGACATCCGTTCCTGCAGCAGCAGCCGGAAAGAAGAAAAACACCAAAAAGGTGGATATGGTTGACAAGATGTTCAGCGAGATCGCGCCGAAATATGTAAATCGCAACGGCGGTTACACCAGAATCATCAAAATCGGACCCCGTAAAGGAGACGGAGCGATGGAGGTTGTTCTGGAGCTGGTATAATCCGGAATCTGTTTATTATTTTGAGGACTGTCTGAAAAGGCAGTCCTTTTTTTGTGGCAATGAAAATTGTGAACAGTGATTTCATTGTATGTAATATAAATATTATTATATAAAGATTCCAAATACTTCCTGTACATCACATTAGAGTGGCATTGAAACATAATTTTTTCTGGAGTATAATGAAATAACTAATACAAAATATGATGATATTCCGGAATTACGGAGAGGAAGTAAAAAATGACTATAAAGAAGCAGTTGCTGTATACAATTATTCTTTCTACATTGATTCCCATGATTGTCATGCCTTTCATGGGATATTTTTATATACGGGATGTGGTAAAAGAGCAGCTTCTCTGGCAAAGCCGTCAGCAGATTGAAGAGATTGCGCAGGATACGGAAGATGTACTGGATGATATGCTTCAAGTATCCAATCTCGTGTCAGTGGATGTGACAATACGAAATATTCTTCGGGATAGCAAAAGCAGTGTACAGAATAGTTCGCAAGTTCGAACAATGTTGTCTAATCTAAATGCAGCCTATCTCTATCGGTATAATGCAGCCGTCAGCATTTACGATGAATATGGGAGGGTTTACAGTACTTTGGGAGTGGAGCAGGACGAGCAGGCGGATTTTCGATTGGAGTGGGTAAAAGAGACTATTGAAAATCAAGCGTACTTTTTATGGAAAACCTTTTCTCAGATTACACCGGAGGATCCAATACTTGGATTGTCCAGGAATCTATATGATCAAAATGGAAAGAGAACGGGTACATTGTGCATTGAATTGTATGGTGACAGATATCTTGGGAGAATGCTTCAACAAGATAGTGATCTAAATCATACGGAAAGATATCTGGTTGACGAGGACGGACATTTTATTCTCAGTTATACGAATGGGGAAGAGGCGCACTTGACTGAAAAGGGTTACGAAGAATCAGGTATGGAAGCGGAAATTGTCATTGGAAGTGAACGTTATATACTGTTAAGAGATCAGATTGAGAGAAGTGGCTGGGAGCTTGTACAGATTGTTCCATACAATGAGGTGTTTGCAAAACTTATTTATTATCGAAATTTTACTTACATAAGTAATTTCCTTGGTCTGGCAGCCTTGATTCTGATTGCCGCGTATACAACGAGCAAAATTGGGAAGTCTCTGACTTGTCTGGGGCAGGCGATGAAACAAGTAAGAAAGGGTAATTTCATTACTTTAGATAACCATGAAAAAAATTTGGAAATGAAACAAATTTATGATGATTTTAATAATATGAGTACGAAACTCGACATTCTTTTTAAAGAAAACAGGAGAATTACAAAGGAGAAGGAAGAGTGTCGTCTTTTGGCTCTTCAGACACAGATCCAACCTCATTTTCTGTTGAATACTTTAAATGGAATTAAATGGCTTTGCATTATAGAATCAGCACCTACCGCTGAACGGATGATTGGTTCATTGGGATATATTCTGGAGTATTCTTTGGGAAAAACGAAAGATTGCATCACATTAGAAGAGGAAATCGAATGTCTTCGACATTACATAGAATTGCAGAAAATGAGATATGGAAATACATTTGATGTGGAATATCGGATTGATGAAACCCTGAAATTACTTCAGGTTCCAGTTCTGATTTTGCAGCCTTTGGTGGAAAACAGCATTATTCATGGAATAAGAGAAATGGAAGAACGTGGATTTATTTGTATCGCAGCGTGCTGGATGGGCAATCGGGTCTGTTTATCGGTGGAAGATAATGGAGAAGGTATGGAACCTGAAAGAATCCGTCAGGTGATGAATGGCGTGGGAAGTACGGACAGTATAGGTATTGTCAATGTGAAAGAACGAATGGAACTATATTATCGGGACAGTAAGTTTGAAATTCTGTCGGAAAAAGGAAAGGGAACAAAGACGCAAATGATTTTTTCAGCAGGAGGAAGGACAAATGAAAATAGTGATTGCGGATGATGAAGTTCTGGTTCGTAAGGGGATCAGTATGACAATTCCTTGGAATGAGTTGGGAATTGATCAGGTTTTTGAGGCATCGGATGGGAAACAAGCTCTTGATATTATTAAGGAGAACGAAATTGATATTTTGTTGACAGATATCAAAATGCCAAAAATGGATGGACTGGAACTTTTGGAAAAAGTGAGTATTATCAGTCCGCGGACAGTCAATATTGTTCTCAGTTGTGTAAATGAAATGGAAAGTGTACGACAAGCTATGAAATTTAATAAAGCGGTAGATTATATTCCAAAGTTGACGATGAGTATGGATGAATTGAAAAGTGTTATACAAAGAGCTCTGGCGTTTGTAAAAAATGAAGAGGAAGAAGAGCAAAAAAAGGAAGAACCCATTCCTTCCTTTTTCCGCGCAGAGTGGGAGTCTGCTTTACGCAAAGGACTGGAATATGAGTCGAAAGAGGATATTATTCATATTTTGGGTGCTGTTTTTCAGGAAGCAGCCTTATTGGGCGACGCCTGGAGAAAAAGCAGTGAGTGGGAAGAAATTGCAGGGGTTCTGACCAGTGAAGGAAAAAAGTATGGAATTTATGAAAAGGAGTATCTTTATGTGCAGGTCCGTTCTGCTCTGAAAAAAGCCAGGTTTCTGGAGGAACTGGAAAAGGATCTTATCAAATTAACCTTCTGGCTGAAAGACAAAATTGAGGAAGAAAAAAGAAAAAGTTATGATGCAGGCATTTATGCTGCCTCCGAATATATTATACGAAACTATGAAAAGAATATAAAATTGTCGGATGTCGCAGAGTACATCGGGATGAGCGAATCTTATTTTTCCAGATATTTTAAAAAAGTGATGGGGGAGGGTTTCAGCGAATATCTTAATCGAGTACGCATTGAGAAAGCAAAAGAACTGTTGAGGGAACGCAGAATCACAGTTGCAGAGACCGCAGAACGAGTAGGCTATGCTAATGCTAACTATTTTACGCAGATTTTTAAAAATTACACTGGATATTCGCCAAAGGCTTATCAGAAAGCTGCTCCGGATTGGGAAAACCAGTGATAAAATTGCCGCATGAATACATGCGGCAGTTTCTATTATGGAAAGATAACGGAGTAAATTATCTATTGGAATGTAAAAAAATTGATAAGATGTGACAAAATATCTGAAAAAAAGGCAGCAGGAAATATAGTGTAGAAAAAGGACAATTTAGTTCCTGTGAAAGACGGCCGTCTGCTCTTATAATGACAGTATCAAAAACCACAAACTCAAAGAAAGGAAGGAGAAATGAATATGAAAAAGAAAGCAATTTGTCTTTTGCTTGCAGGAGCGATGGCGGTATCCGGTCTGGCAGGCTGTTCTAATTCTTCGGATGGGGAAAAAGGAAGCGGTGAATCTGCGGAAAAACTTGTAATTTGGGGAGGCGTGCCCGGAGAAGACGGTCCCAATGAAATTATATCAGCATGGAATGAAGCCCATCCGGAAACGCCGGCAGAATATGTGCGATTCGTCAATGATGACACCGGGAATACTAAGTTGGATACTGCATTGCAGTCAGGAGAACAAATTGATGTATTCTTTACATATTCTGCGGATTTATTGAATAAGAGAGCGTCCAGCGGAATGTTGGAGGATCTGGGTAATTATGATGCGGATTCTTTTGTGGAAGAGAATATTCTGGGAGGAAAAGATTCTTTCCCGCAGATTGATGGAAAAATATATGGAGTTCCAACCGTAACAGAACCAACAGGTATTATGATTAATAAGGATATGCTGGATGAAAAAGGAATTACCATTCCAGAGGACTGGACAATCAGTGATTACGAAGAAATCGCCAGACAGCTTACGGGAGAAAAGGACGGGAAAACTGTCTATGGCTGTACCGTATACTGGGGAGGATCCCCGCTGCCGATTCCAAAATCTATTCTGGGTGGTGACGAATTCTATAAATCTGCCACCGAAAGTAATTTCGATGCGCCGGAATATCGGATTAATACTCGCTTTAAGGAAATGATGGATGAAGGAATTGCAATGCCTTATGAAGAAATTTTCTCTAGGAAACTGGAGGTCTATGCACATCCTGCTTTCCTTTCTGGTGAGATTGCTATGATGCCTTTTTCGGCTTGGATGCTGCGGTATGTCAACGATGAGGAGAATTTTCCTCACGATTTTATTACTACATTTGCCCCATTCCCCAGTACGGATGACGGTACTCCAAATCCGTATCAGTCAGAAAATAATAATATGATCTGTATGAATAGCCAGAGTAAGAATAAAGAAACTGCATGGGAATTTATGAAATTCTGGATTACAGATGGATATCAGTATGTAGCGAAGATGCCGGCCTATGCAGACGCTGATGAAGAACAGATTGTTTCCAAAATTCTTGGGGAAAATCCGGAAGAACGATTTGATGTGGAGGCATACAAAAAGGTAATGCTTCGTGATGATTTTAAATACATCGTTCCAACTATTACTACAGCTTACTCAGAGATCACCCAGATTTATAAGGAAGAATGTCAGAATTATTTCCTGGGTGTAACCAGTGAAGAAGAGTACTACTCAAATCTGAAAACACGGGCAGACGAAGCGATTCAGTCAGCACAGTAATTTTCAAAGCTGCAGGCCCAAAATGGTCCTGCAGCTTTTCTGCTAAAGGAGATAAAGATAGAAGATGGTAAAAAAAAGAAAAAAATTAAATCTGGCTCCATATCTTTTTATCGCCCCTAATTTTATTGGATTTCTCGTTTTTATTTTGATTCCGGTACTGGTTTCCCTGGTGGTGGCTTTTACAGATTTCAATATTTTTAAGGGATTTGCTGACAGTAAATTTGTGGGGTTAGATAATTTTATTCAGATGTTCAGTGACGGATGGTTTCAGGCAGCGCTGAAAAACAATATTATATATACGGTTGTAACAATTCCGATTATCCTGGGGTGCAGTATTATTATGGCCACGATTCTAAATGATAAGGTATATTGCAGAACAGCTATTCGAGTGATGATTTTCATTCCTTATATTTCCAGCGTGGTAGCAATTTCCGTGATTTGGATGTTGATTTTGAATCCATCGCAAGGTATTCTCAATAATTTCCTGCGGGCAATTGGAATTGCAAATCCTCCGGGATGGTTGGGAGATCCACAGTGGGCGCTTCCTTCTGTAATCATTGTAGGAATCTGGATGGGACTGGGATATAATACCATTATTTATATGTCAGGATTGCAGTCAGTATCAAGGGATTTATATGAAGCGGCGAAAATTGATGGGGCTTCCGGTCTTCAACTGTTTCGCTTTATCACGGTACCTATGCTGAGAAATACTACTTTTTTCCTGCTAATAACCAATATTATCAGTTCTTTCCAGGTGTTCGGACAGATTAATATCATGACAGGTGGTGGACCGGGAACGGCAACTACTGTGCTGGCGCATTATATTTATTTGGCTGGCTTCCGCTACCATAAGATGGGATATGCATCTGCAATGGCTTGGTTCCTTCTGGTGATCCTCTTCCTGGTCACCGTATTCCAGTGGAAGATACAGCGAAAGCATGAAGATGATATGTAGGAGGAAGAAAAATGACAAGACGACAAAGAATCAATAAAACCATTCTTACTGTAGTAATGTTTGCGCTGGCACTGCTGATTTTGTTTCCGTTTATCTGGATGGTTTTCTGCTCCTTCAAACCATTAAATGAAATTTATGAATTTCCGCCCAGAATCCTTTCCGGAAATATGTCGCTGAATAACTATAAGGAAGTCCTTTTTGAGCAGGATCCCTCCTTTCTGGTGTATCTGAAAAATACGGTAATTACCACCGTGCTTTCGGTGCTTGGAACTGTAATTACTTCCTCCATGGCGGGATATGCCTTTGCAAAAATGAAGTTCAAATTCCGGGATCAGTTGTTCCTGCTGTATCTGGTCACCATGATGGTACCTTTCCAAGTACTGATGGTACCCCAGTTTATTCTGTTTAAGGCAATGGGTATTTTCAATACGCTTTGGGCGCTGATTTTGCCGCGGCTTTTTACTCCGCTGGGAACTTTTCTGATGCGTCAGTACTTTCTGGATGTACCTAACGAAATTATCGAAGCAGGGAAAATGGAAGGTCTTGGAGAATTCGGGATTTTTGCCAGATTGGTACTTCCCATTGCAAAACCAGCAGTATCTACGGTGGTAATTTTGAATTTTGTATGGAGATGGAATGATTATGAAGCTCCATTGATTTTCCTGACAGACAATAAATTGTATACTTTGACAGTAGGACTGACAAACTTTATCGATGAGGCGGGATTTTCACAGGATAATCTGATTATGGCTGCAGCGACGGTGGCTCTGATTCCCATTGTACTGGTATTTATCTGTGGTCAAAGATACTTTATTGAGGGGCTGACCAGCGGAAGCGTGAAAGGATAGGTAAATAAATTATGAAAGACAAAAAATATGAAGTTATTGTTGTGGGAGGCGGGATGTCCGGAGTGTGTGCAGCTCTGGCCAGTGCCCGAGGCGGCGCTAAGACAGCGCTGATTCAGGACCGACCCGTTCTGGGAGGAAATGCCAGTTCAGAGATACGAATGCATATTTGTGGAGCGACGCACCATGGACAGAGGGAAAATGCCAGAGAAACGGGAATTTTGGAGGAGATTCTTCTGGAAAACAGAGCCCAGAATCCGCAGCATTCATTTTCTGTTTTGGATACGGTGCTGTGGGAAAAGGTAATGAAACAGGAGAATCTGGATCTGTTTCTTAATACCAGGGTGACGGATGTAAAGGCAGAAAAGGGGAAAATTTGCTGTCTGTACGCACAGCAGATGACTACAGAAAGAGATTATGAATTTTCTGGAAAGATTTACATTGATTGTACGGGAGATGGTATGATTGCAGCCAGGGGAGGCGCAGCTTGGCGGCAGGGACGGGAAGGGCAGGAAGAGTTTGGAGAACAATACGCGCCCGTGCAGCCTGATGCCGGAACTATGGGAAATTCTCTGATGTTTAAAACTATCGATATGGGACATCCTGTACCGTTTCAAAAGCCGGAATGGGCTTATGAATATCAGGAAGAAGATCTGATATATCGAGGCCATGGATCCCACGGACCGGAGAAGGATCATTTTGATATTGAATCCGGCTATTGGTGGATTGAACTGGGGGGGACGGAGAATACCATTGACGATGCAGAACAGATACGGGATGAACTGTTGAAAACCCTTTATGGAGTCTGGGATCATATAAAAAATAAGGGAGACCATGGTGCGGAGAATTATGCGCTGGACTGGGTGCAGTTTTTGCCTGGAAAGAGAGAAAGCAGGAGAATTGAGGGGGATTATTTCCTGAAGGAACAGGATTTGCTGGAAGGAAAAGTTTTCGAGGACGCAGTAGCCTATGGAGGCTGGCCTATGGATATGCACCCCCCGCAGGGATTTTTGTTTAGTGGTGATCCCACCAGATACATTGATTTGAAGAAGGTATATACGATCCCCTATCGCTGTTATTACTCAAAAAATATCACGAATCTGATGATGGCCGGGAGAAATATCAGCGCCACTCATATGGCCTTTGGGTCAACACGCGTTATGGGAACCTGTGCTGTGGGAGGACAGGCGGCCGGAACGGCGGCTGCCATGGCAGTAGAAAAAGACTGTACTCCCCGCGAGATTGGAAGATTATTTATTAAACAACTGCAAAGAAGACTGATGCGAGATGATTGCTATTTGCCTGGTTATGTCAATGAAGATCCAGACGACCTGATCCGAACGGCAAAGGAAATCCAATGTTCCACCCAGAGTGCGGGCGGTGAGGCAGAAAAGATTAGAGATGGTCATCAGAGAAATGAAAATGGACAGATTCATCAGTGGATTTCTCAGAAAATGGACGGAAAAGAGCAGTGGATTTCTGTGAAACTGTCAGAGAAGCAAAAACTTAAGGAAATTCATATTAAATTTGATACAGATCTTACCACAGAAATTGAACCCACCTTGTCCGGCCCCATCCGCAGGAAGCAGAGACCGGGGCTTCCCTCTTCATTGGTAAAGCAGTATAAGGTCGAGCTTTGCAAAGACGGGGAAAAGGTATGGGAAGAGTTTGTGGATAATAACTGCCAGCGCTTCTGTATTCATCATCCCAATGCAGAGGCAGACACAATAAGGATCGAAATACGGGACACCTGGGGATGCGATAACGCCAAAATATTTGAAATACGCGCTTATGCATAAGAGAAAGTGTTCATGGCTTCTCAACGAGGCTGTGAACACTTTTTAAATGATTGTTTGATCAATGTCCTGGAATGATTAAGGAAATATGCGAAGAATTTCCGGATTTTGTGTCCTCATTGCATTTTCCCCCTTCTTCTGCTAAGATGGAAAAAATGATATCAGGGGGTATTTGCCATGAAATTTACCAACGGTTACTGGCTGATGCGTGAAAACATCGAACCGCTGTTTGCGGTGGAATACGCCGATCACCGGATCCGGGGAGATGAGCTGACGGTCTATGCGGCCACCCGCAATGTCAGGGATCGGGGTGACTGCCTCAACAGCGGACTTCTCACCGTCCGGTTTACAACTGCCATGGAGAATGTCATCCATGTTTCCATTACCCATTTTGACGGAGCGCGATACGATGGCCCCTTTGTGCCGGTCAACACACAGCCGGTATCGCCCTTGATCCGTCAGGAAGAAGGGAAACTCATCTATCAGAGCGGAACGCTGCGGGCGGAGATCTCCAGAAATCCTTCCGCCTGGTCCGTCGTTTACTATGACGGTGAGGAACGTCTCACCGACAGCAGCTGGCGGAATATGGCATATATGAAAGATCGTGACAATGGAAAAACCTATATGACGGAACAGCTGGCCATCGATGTAGGCGAACGCATCTACGGTATGGGCGAACGGTTCACGCCCTTCGTGCGCAACGGACAAATTGTGGATATGTGGAACGAGGACGGTGGAACTGCCAGTGAGATTGCCTATAAAAACATTCCTTTCTATATCACAAACAAGGGCTACGGCGTGCTGGTGGACAACGAGGGGGATGTATCCTTTGAGGCAGGCAGTGAAAAAGTGGAACGGGTACAGTTTTCTGTGGAAGGAGAACGGCTGGATTACTATCTGATTGGCGGAGGCACCCCTAAAGGAACCATTCAGAAATATACGGAGCTGACCGGAAGACCGGCGCTTCCTCCGGCCTGGTCTTTTGGCCTCTGGCTGTCCACCTCCTTTACAACGAATTATGACGAGGAGACTACAGGAGCTTTTATCAGGGGAATGGAGGAACGGCAGATTCCTCTGCACGTGTTCCACTTTGACTGTTACTGGATGGACGCTTATGAGTGGTGTGATTTTCAGTGGGATCCAAAAACGTTCCCGGATCCCAAAGCCATGCTGAAACGGTATCATGAGCGGGGGCTGAAGATCTGTGTCTGGATTAATCCGTATATCGGCCAGAAATCTCCTCTGTTTCAGGAAGCCATGGAAGGAGGATACCTGATCCGGAAAAAGGACGGCAGTGTCTGGCAGACAGATTTGTGGCAGGCGGGAATGGGAATCGTGGATTTTACCAATCCGGCAGCCTGTAGCTGGTACCAGAAAAAACTGAAAACACTGCTGGATATGGGCGTGGACTGCTTCAAGACGGATTTTGGAGAACGGATTCCGGTGCGGGATGTGGAATACGAGGATCACTCGGATCCCGTAAAAATGCACAACTTTTATACATATCTCTACAACCGGACGGTATTTGAGCTGCTGGAGAGGGAGCGGGGAGAGAACGAGGCAGTTCTTTTTGCCCGATCGGCTACGGCAGGCAGTCAGCGGTTTCCGGTACACTGGGGAGGAGACTGCTCCGCTACTTACCCCTCCATGGCTGAGACGCTGCGGGGAGGATTATCCCTGGCCTGTGCCGGTTTCGGTTTCTGGAGCCATGATATCAGCGGATTTGAACAGACTGCTCCGGCAGATGTATACAAACGCTGGTGCGCTTTTGGCGTGTTCAGTTCCCACAGCCGTCTTCACGGCTCCTCCTCCTACCGGGTTCCCTGGCTGTTTGACGAGGAAGCCTGCCAGGTGCTGAAATACTTTATGAACTGGAAATGCCGCCTGATGCCGTATCTCTACCGGCAGGCTGTACGCGCCCATGAAGAAGGAATTCCCATGCTGCGTCCCATGTTTGTGGAATTTCCCGGTGACAGGGCCTGTGAGATGCTGGATACTCAGTATATGATGGGAGATGATCTGCTGGTGGCACCGGTATTTAAAGAGAGCGGACAGGCGGAATATTATCTGCCGGAAGGGAAATGGGTAAATCTGCTGACAGGAACCGTTGCGGAGGGCGGAAAATGGCAGAAGGAAACCCACGATTATTTTTCCCTGCCGCTGCTGGTACGGCCGGGGAGAATTCTTCCGCTGGGCATATCGGATACGCAGGTAGAATATGATTATACCGAAGGTCTGACCCTGGCAGTTTCCTGGATGGAGGAAGGTTCCGAAGCCGGAGCGGATCTGGTGGATGTGAAGGGAAGATACCGTGGGCACGCCTGTGCCCGGCGTCTGAAAGATCGGATTACGGTGGAGGTATCCGGAGATATCGGCAGCTGGGATGCCAGACTTCTGGCTCAGAAGGGAACGGCCCGGAAGGAAAATGGAAAAATAGTTTTCACACTGGAATAAAAATCCGGAAGAATTTTTTGACAGCCTGTGGCCGGGAGAGAGGAATCTCATCGCGGCCGCAGAAAAAGGAGAGGAGCGCTGACATGGAACAACAGGAGATCCGGGAGGCATTGAAAGCCTACCCCTTTTGGGAAAAACTGACAGACTCGGAAAAGGAGCAGATGGCCGGCTTTTTGCGGAAAAATGAGTATCACGCCGGACAGATGGTCAGCTCCAGCGGCAGTGACTGTCTGGGACTGTTTCTGATTCATAAGGGAACTCTCCGGGTCTATCTCATATCGGAGGAAGGCAGAGAAGCTACGGTCTTCCGGCTTCATGAAGGAGAAATCTGCGTGCTGTCCGGCAGCTGTCTGCTGTCTTCTTTGCCTTTTGAGGTGCAGATTGATGCGGAGACGGACAGTGAAATCTATCTGCTTCCTTCCGGAAGTTTCCGCAAAATTATGGAAGAAAATATTTATGTGGAAAACTACATATATAAGATGATGACAGAGAGTTTTTCCGATATTATTGCCGCCGTTCAGCAGATGCTGTTTGCCAGTCTGACACAGCGGCTGGTAAGCTTTCTTCTGGATGAAGCTGCACGGAGCGGCACATCGGAGATCCGGATGACGCAGGAGCAGATTGCCCGATCCATCGGCAGTGCCCGGGAAGCGGTAAGCCGTTCTCTGAAGCAGCTGGCGGCGGAAGGCAGTATTGAGTTGTTCCGGGGTGGCGTGCGTATTCTGGACAGAAAAGAACTTTACCGGAAACTGTAAAGCCTGCGGGATATCCCAAAAGGTTATCCCGCAGGCTTTACAGCAAGTTTTATCTTATGCCATCCGAACCATATCTTCCAGAGCTTCCTTCGGCTGAACGCCTACGGACTGTTTCACCACCTGTCCGCCTTTGAAAACCAGGACCGTGGGAATGCTCATCACATTGTACTGTCTTGCCAGTTCCGGCTCCTCATCCACGTTTACTTTTCCGACTTTATAGCCGTCGGCCTCCTCTGCCAGCTCCTCAATCACCGGACTGAGCATCTTACAGGGCATGCACCAGCTGGCCCAGAAATCCACCAGTACCGGGATATCAGACTGTAATACCTCTTCGTTAAAGTTTGCGGTTGTAAATGTATTTGCCATAATTCATTCTCCTTTGCTTCTGAAATCGTTTCTTTTTTGTTGCTGATGTTAGAATAACACATTTTTTCAGAAGAATACAGTGACGAAGTCACATTAGGGACAGGATATCAATTTTCTTACGGACCGCATGGCATTTTCAGATTGGGCGGATAAAAAAGTCCGGAGAACATTGCCGGCGGACATAAAATGGTGTAAAATAAGTGAAAAACCGCAGCAGAGGGAAGGAATAAGAAAGGAAGCCATAAATAATATGAGAAAGAGACTGCTTTTTGTGTTTAATCCCCGCTCGGGGAAAGGGCAGATTAAAAATAATCTTCTGGATATCATCGATACTTTTGTAAAAGGCGGCTATGAGGTGATGGTGCATCCGACACAGGGGCCCAAGGATGGTTATCAGATGGTAAAAGAGATGGTACAGGGAATGGATCTGATCGTATGCAGCGGAGGCGACGGTACCCTGGATGAGGTGGTTACCGCGCTGATGGAGAAAAAGGCAGCCGTTCCTCTGGGTTATATACCCGCGGGAAGTACCAATGATTTTGCCAACAGCCTGGATATTTCCAAAGATATGGTGGCAGCGGCCAGAGATATCATGGAGGGACAGCTGTATTCCTGTGACGTGGGCTCATTCAATGGCGATACGTTTGTGTATATCGCCGCGTTCGGTCTGTTTACAGATGTATCTTACCAGACCAGCCAGAACCTGAAGAACCTTCTGGGACATCTGGCGTATGTGATGGAAGGGGCCAAAAGAATTTTTGATGTGAAGTCCTACTGGATGCGGATAGAAACTCAGGATCGGGTACTGGAAGGCGAATACATTTACGGAATGATCACCAACTCCCATTCCGTGGGAGGTTTTAAAAACCTGACGGGCTCCGGTGTGGAGATGAATGACGGACTGTTTGAAGTGACGCTTATCAAGAAACCGAAAAATCTGCTGGAACTCAATGAGATCATTGCCTCCCTGCTGAGTGCCAACGATAACACGGAGATGATCGATGCCTTCAAGACAGACCGGCTGAAGCTGGAATCTCTGGAAAATATTGCCTGGACTCTGGACGGAGAGTTCGGAGGAGAACATACGCAGGTGGAGATTGCCAATAAAAAACAGGCGCTGGATATTCTGCTGAATCCTCAGCAGGAGCAGCCGCCGCTGGTGAAGGAATAAGGCCTGCCTTGCTGTCGCAAAAACGTGCCCCCAGGCTGCGCTTCCCGCAGTCTGGCGCCCGCAGGCATCGGAAGCCCGCTGAAAATGCAGCGTGGTCTGCACTCCGTTTTGATCAGCGCTGACTGTGTGCCGCCGGCGCCCGGCGCCTTCGCGGGACAGCAGAAGGCTGAAGAGTTACCGGCCCATTTCAAAAAGTTCCGGCGGCTATTGAATTTATTTCGGCGTTGGGTTATAATAATTAAGAAATTGAAATCGTGAACGTAGGAGGTTCGAGTATGTTAGTATCAGCAACAGAAATGTTAAAAAAAGCAAAAGCTGGTCACTATGCGGTAGGCCAGTTTAACATCAACAATCTGGAATGGACCAAAGCGATTCTGCAGACCGCTCAGGAGTGCAACTCTCCGGTGATCCTGGGAGTTTCCGAGGGCGCAGGAAAGTATATGACCGGATTCAAAACCGTTGTGGGCATGGTGAACGGTATGCTGGAGGAGCTGAAGATCACAGTTCCGGTTGCACTGCATCTGGACCACGGTACCTACGAAGGATGCCTGAAGTGTGTGGAGGCAGGATTCTCCTCCATTATGTTTGACGGTTCCCATTATCCCATCGAGGAGAACGTTGCCAAGACCAAAGAACTGGTGAAGATCTGCGCAGAGCACGGTATGTCTCTGGAGGCAGAGGTAGGCTCCATCGGCGGTGAGGAAGACGGCGTTGTAGGTATGGGCGAGTGCGCAGACCCCAACGAGTGCAAGATGATCGCTGATCTGGGCATTGATTTCCTGGCAGCCGGCATCGGCAACATCCATGGAAAATATCCGGCAAACTGGAAGGGATTAAGCTTTGAGACTCTGGATGCCATCCAGAAGCTGACCGGCGATATGCCTCTGGTTCTGCACGGCGGCACCGGAATTCCGGCAGACATGATTAAGAAAGCCATTGATCTGGGCGTATCCAAGATCAATGTAAATACAGAGTGCCAGCTGGCATTTGCGGAAGCTACCCGTAAGTACATCGAAGAAGGAAAAGATCAGCAGGGCAAGGGCTATGATCCGAGAAAACTGCTGGCTCCCGGCTTTGAGGCCATCAAGGCTACCGTAAAAGAGAAAATGGAATTATTCGGTTCTGTTGGACAGGCATAATTTGTGAGAAGGTCCGGGCAGTCCACCTCGTAGCTGATGTGGACTGCCTTTTTCTCTTGCAGGAGAAAAAAGCGCAGCGGTGAAGCGGCTGGCTGAACGGCTGTACAACGGACCATAGGGCAACAGAAGCCCGGAAGACATTGTGCAGAGACATCCGGAAGGATCCCTTTATGGCCATACGACCAGAATTAACGAAAGGAAAAAGAGAATGAGTGACTATATCAATGTAACCGAGATTTTTGGCGAAAATGTATTTAACGATTCCGTCATGCAGGCGCGTCTTCCCAAAAAGGTATACCGGGATCTGAAGCAGACCATCGAGGAAGGCAAGGAACTGACACTGGAGATGGCAGACGTGATTGCCCATGAGATGAAGGAATGGGCCATAGAAAAAGGAGCCACCCATTATACCCACTGGTTTCAGCCCCTTACCGGTGTTACGGCAGAGAAACACGATGCCTTTATCACGGCGCCGAAGGCGGACGGAAAGGTGCTGATGAGTTTTTCCGGAAAAGAGCTGATCAAAGGCGAGCCGGATGCTTCCTCCTTCCCCTCCGGAGGCCTTCGTGCGACCTTCGAGGCCAGAGGCTATACGGCATGGGACTGCACCTCCCCTGCGTTTGTCCGCCAGGATGCCGCGGGCGCCACTCTCTGTATTCCCACTGCTTTCTGTTCCTATACCGGTGAAGCGCTGGATCAGAAGACGCCGCTGCTCCGTTCCATGCAGGCTATCAACCGGGAGGCACTTCGGCTGATCCGCCTGTTCGGGAATACCACTTCCAAAAAAGTTACCCCCTCTGTGGGAGCGGAACAGGAATACTTCCTGGTGGACGGTGAAAAATTCCTGGAGAGGAAGGATCTGATTTATACAGGCCGTACACTGTTTGGCGCCATGCCTCCCAAGGGACAGGAGATGGATGACCATTATTTCGGAGCTATCCGTCAGAAAGTAGCGTCTTATATGAAGGATGTGAACAGGGAACTGTGGAAGATGGGGGTTTCTGCCAAGACCCAGCACAATGAGGTGGCTCCGGCCCAGCATGAGCTGGCGCCCATCTACGCGCCGGCCAATATCGCCGTAGATCACAATCAGATTATCATGCAGACCCTGAAACGGGTGGCAAAGGAGCATGGCCTGCGCTGCCTTCTCCATGAAAAGCCCTTTGCGGGGGTGAACGGCTCCGGAAAGCATAACAACTGGTCTCTGGTAACAGACGATGGCATCAATCTGCTGGATCCCGGAAAGACGCCCCATGAGAATGTGCAGTTCCTGTTGGTGCTCAGCTGTATCATCAAGGCAGTGGACCGTCACGCGGATCTTCTGAGAGAATCTGCTTCCGATGTGGGAAATGATCACCGTCTGGGCGCCAATGAAGCGCCGCCGGCTATTATCTCCATCTATCTGGGAGAACAGCTGGAGGATGTGGTGAATCAGCTGGTAAACACCGGTATGGCAGATCACAGTCTTAAGGGCGGAAAACTGCTGACCGGCGTGAAGACGCTGCCGGATCTGGCAAAGGACGCCACTGATCGGAACAGAACCTCTCCGTTTGCGTTTACCGGCAATAAATTTGAGTTCCGTATGGTGGGATCCAGAGATTCCGTGGCGTCGCCCAATGTGGTGCTGAATACCATTGTGGCAGAGGCTTTCCAGGAGGCCAGCGATGTGCTGGAAAAGGCGGATAACTTTGAACTGGCAGTGCATGATCTGATCAAGGAGAACTGCGCGCAGCATCAGCGCATTATTTTCAACGGAAACGGCTATTCCGAGGCATGGGTAAAGGAGGCCGGACGCCGGGGACTTCCCAATATCGGCTGCATGGTGGATGCCATTCCTGCTCTGGTGACAGACAGATCCGTGGAACTGTTTGAAAAATTTAAGGTATTTACCAGGACAGAGCTGGAGTCCAGAGTGGAAGTGAAGTATGAGACTTATTCCAAGGCCATTAATATTGAGGCCAGAGCCATGATTGACATTGCCAGCAAACAGATTATTCCGGCGGTAATCCGGTACGCGCAGTCTCTGGCAGAGTCCATCAATGCCATCCGGGCTGCCTGTGATGCCGATGTGAGCGTTCAGACCGGGCTTCTCAAAGAGTCTTCCCGTCTGCTCACAGAGACGAAAAAGGCCCTGGAGGAGCTGAAGGTACGCACGGACGCTGCCGGTATGATGGAAGAAGGAGCGGAACAGGCACAGTACTATCACCGTCAGGTGTGTCCGGCTATGGAAGCGCTGCGGACCCCGGTGGATCAGCTGGAGATGATTGTGGACAAAGAAATGTGGCCCATGCCGTCTTACGGCGATCTGTTATTTGAAGTCTGAACGGGTTCAGAAAAGCCGCTGTATCAGAAACCATTTCAGCAGGAGTCCCCTGCCGGTTTGCTGATGCAGCGGCCGCATTTTTATTCCTGACAATCAAAAGTCCGGCAGGTTTTCCAGATGTTCCTGCCGGACAATACGAAACTAAACAACTCCTGAAAAAAGGAGGGTGGCAGGAGCCTCAGGGACCCTGCCACTATTATGAAAAAGTTTATAAAAGTAATTAGCTGTCTTTTCTTTTGATGATATTATTATATCGTTGAGAAATGAAGAATTCATGTTGGCAAAGTAAAGGTATTTTTAAAGAAAAATGAACAAATTGTGAATACAAAAAAGGACAAGAAGGGAGAAGTTATGGTAAAAGAACTGGAATTTTTGGAGGAGCAGAACATTCGGCCTTCGCTGATCCGGGCGGTGGAGACGTTCCGCCAATCCCATCCGGTGGATCCGGCGGTGGCGTACCGGGTGACAAAGCCGGTGATGCCTTTTTATGGAAAGGAAATTCTGGAAATGGGAATCGCCGCTTTGCTCAACGGAGAGAATCTTCTTCTTACCGGCTCCAAAGCTACGGGAAAAAATGTGCTGGCCGAAAATCTGGCCTATATTTTCGGCCGTCCTTCCTATAATATATCCTTTCATGTGAACGTGGGAAGCGCGGAGCTGATTGGAACGGATACCTTTGTGGACAATCAGGTGCAGCTGCGCCGGGGAAGCATATACCGCTGTGCGCAGTACGGAGGATTCGGAATTCTGGATGAGATCAATATGGCAAAAAATGATGCTGTTTCCGTACTCCATGCCACACTGGATTACCGGAGAAGCATTGACGTGCCGGGATATGACAAGATTGATCTGGATCCGGCCGCCCGGTTTATCGGAACCATGAATTACGGTTACGCCGGGACCAAGGAACTGAATGAAGCGCTGGTTTCCCGGTTCCTGGTCATTGATATGCCGGATCAGAATGAGGAAACCCTGACGCAGATTTTACAGACTACGTTCCCCAACGGGAAAAAAGAAGCGATCCGTCAGTTTGTGGGACTGTTTCTGGATCTGCAGACGAAGGCGGAAAACGGGGAAATTTCCACCAGATCCCTGGATCTGAGAGGACTGCTGGCTGCGGTGGGTACCATGGAGCAGGGGCTTTCTCCGCTGCTTTCCATCCGTATGGGTGTGGTGAATAAATGCTTTGACGAGTTTGAGCGGGAAATTGTGGAGGATGTGGTAATGACGCGGATTCCCGAAGAGTGGACCCGGGAGGATATTTTTGCGTAGACGGCCGCGGCGGGAAGGAAGGTGAAAGGCATGGAAGATCGCCAGATGGAAATTGCCAACAGAATCCGTAATCTGGCCTGGACAGTCTGCGGGGACTATACGCTGGACATCCGGCCGGACGTGGAAGGTTTCCTGAAAGCCCGGTATGTGGCCTTGTATGACGGAATCAAACAGGGCGCGTTTGCCAGATACTTTGACAGGGAAGCGCTGAGCATGTATCTGGTGAAAAAGGTATTTCTGGAGGCACAGGAAGGACCGTTGATGGACATCACCCGTCTTTGTATGGAGGAAGCAGTGGGCCGTCGGATTGCGCTGGAGAGGAGAGGCGTGGACGGAATCCGGAAAAAGGCTTACGGACAGCTGCTGGATCAGGAGTACGACCAGCTGGTGAAAAACAGTCTGGGAAGGCTTGAAATCGCCATGATGCGCCAGGAGCTGACCGGAGACGGGGCGGCGGAAAAAAGACTCCGCAGTCAGATGGACAGCCTGATGGAGCTGCGGACGGCGAAGGATACCATGACTGTGATACGGAAAATCGATCAGTGCTACAATGCCTGGGTGGATCCGGATTTTGAGGCCCGCCGGGGAGATCTTTCCCGGGTGCTGGCGGTGACGATGGACGAACTGGTGGAGTATGACTGGCGGGATTATCTCTCAGAGGAAATGTACGAGGATAATTTTGAAGCGTATCTGGAAAAAATCGGACGGCAGATGACTCAGATGGCAGCGCCAGGCGGGGAAAATGCGCAGAAAAAAGCCCAGGGACCCCGGGTGCAGCAGATCAGCGAGGAGGATCTGAAAAAGGTTTATACTTATATTGAGCTGAATTTCGGGAAGACGTACCTGAGCCCGGTGGAGGAAAAAAGAATGAACTTCCAGCTGTGCAGGGGAATTCACGGCGACTGCGGACTGTATTTTACCGACGGGATTCTGGCAAATCCGGTAAGACACAACTATCAGTTGGAATATGCCAGAAAGCAGAGAGACAAAAACCGTTATGCCTATTATGACAATCATCGGGTGGTGAAACAGAATATCGCTATCCTTTCGGATATTCTGAAAAAATCACTGGTGCTGCGGGACGAAACGCAGGAAGTGATTTCCGACCGGGGGACGCTGAAGCCGCAACGGCTGTGGCGGGTGGGGAGAAGCCGGGATGCGCGGCTGTTTACCCAGACCATTGGACAGGACGGGAAAGATTTTGTGGTGGATGTGTTGATTGACGCCAGCGGCTCCCAGCGGGTCCGTCAGGAAAATGTGGCGCTGCAGGCCTATATTCTTATGGAAGCGCTCAGCCAGGTGCAGATTCCCCAGCGGGTGATGAGTTTCTGTACTTTCTGGGATCACACGATTCTGCAGCGGTTTCGGGAATATGATGAGGACCGGTCGGCCAATGAGAGAATTTTTTCTTTCACCACCTCCTCCAATAATCGGGACGGTCTGGCCATCCGGGCGGCAGCTCAGGGACTTCTTGCCCGTCAGGAGGAACGGAAAATCCTGATTATTCTCAGCGACGGAAGACCCTACGATGTGATTCTGAACCGGCCCAATGCCAGAAATCCCCAGCCCTATTACGGGGAGTACGCGGTGACGGATACAGGCACACAGGTGCGCTGGCTCAGAAACCTGGGGGTGTCCGTGCTGGGGGTGTTTGTCGGAGAGGAAAAGGATCTTGAGGCAGAAAAAAAGATCTTTGGAAAAGATTTTGCGTATATCCGGGATATCTCAAATTTTTCCCGGATTGTGGGAAGTTATCTCACAAAACAGATTGAAGACAGCTGATCATCCGTATTTGATTTCTTAAAATATTGTGAAAATGTTAAAATTATTACATTTTCTCTTTCCTTTTTTAATGAACTATATTAAAATATACGATAAGAGACTTTGCTTTGGGGGTAATTGGCAAAGACTGTGAAAACAACTGCGGGAAGAAAGAAGGTATGATTATGATTTCAAACCAGATCCTTCAAAGTACCATAGAAGGTTTGAGGGGGATTTCAAGAATGGATTTCAGCGTGGCGGATACAGAGGGAAAGATCCTCGCTTCCACGTTTCAGGATCAGGAAATCGGTTCCGGAGAGATTGTGACGTTTGCGGAATCTCAGGCTGACAGCCAGGTGATCCGGGATTTTCAGTTTTTCAAGGTATATGATGAGCATCGCCTGGAGTATGTGCTGATTGCCGCAGGGGGCAATGAGGACAGCTACATGGTGGGAAAACTGGCGGCTTTTCAGCTGCAGGGCCTGCTGGTGGCTTACAAGGAGCGGTTCGATAAGGACAATTTTATCAAGAACCTGCTGTTGGACAACCTGCTGCTGGTGGACATCTATAACCGGGCAAAAAAGCTGCATATTGAACCGGACGTCCGGAGAGTGGTTTTCATCCTTGAAGTAAGTCCCGGAAAAGATTATAATGTGCTGGAGAATGTGAAAAGCGTTTTCCAGGGGAAAAGCGGCGATTTTATCACCGCCGTGGATGAGAAGAGTATTATCATCGTAAAAGAAGTGGGACCGGACGACGGGTATGAGCAGATGGAACAGATCGCCAGAAGTATTCTGAACGCGGCGGCGCTGGGAAATGAGGGCGCCGGCCATCATATTGCCTACGGAACCATCGTCAGGGAACTGAAGGAAGTCTCCCGTTCTTATAAGGAGGCGCGGATGGCGCTGGATGTGGGAAAGATCTTCTTTGATGAAAAGGAGATTATCGCCTACAGCTCTCTTGGAATCGGACGTCTGATTTATCAGCTGCCCATTCCGCTGTGCAAGATGTTTATCAAGGAGATTTTTGAGAATAAATCTCCGGATGATTTCGATGAAGAGACGCTGACCACCATCAACAAGTTCTTTGAGAACAGTCTGAATGTATCCGAGACCTCCCGTCAGCTGTACATTCACAGAAATACGCTGGTATACCGGCTGGACAAGCTTCAGAAGAGCACCGGCCTGGATCTGCGGGTTTTTGAGGATGCCATAACGTTTAAGATTGCGCTGATGGTGGTACGGTACATGAAATATATGGAAACACTGGATTATTAGCAGTCAGTACAGGAGGAGTATAATGATTACACTGGAGAATGTGAGCAAGTCCTATGCAAAGGGACAGCCTGCTCTGAATGATGTGTCGCTGAACATCGAAAAAGGGGAGTTCGTGTTCATCGTGGGAAACAGTGGGTCGGGAAAATCCACGCTGATCAAGCTTCTGCTGAAGGAGCTGGATCCCACATCCGGCACAATCAAGGTCAATGATCAGGATCTTGGCAAACTGAAAAGAAGACAGATACCCAAGTACCGCCGCGGCGTAGGTGTGGTTTTTCAGGATTTCCGTCTGCTGAAGGACCGGAATGTATATGAAAATGTGGCATTTGCCCAGAGAGTCATCGAACGGCCCAACCGGGTGATAAAAAAACGGGTGCCGGAGATTCTGACGCTGGTGGGACTTGCAGAAAAGTACAAATCGTTTCCCAGAGAGTTATCCGGAGGCGAGCAGCAGCGTGTGGCCCTGGCAAGGGCGCTGGTGAACCGGCCCAATATTCTTCTGGCCGATGAGCCCACCGGTAACCTGGATCCCAAGAATTCCCTGGAGATTATGAAGCTGCTGGAGGAAATCAATGAGCGGGGAACTACCGTTCTGGTGGTAACCCATAACCGGGAGATTGTGAATGCATTCAGAAAACGTGTGATTACCATGCGCAAGGGCGTGGTGATCAGTGACGAACAGGAAGGTGAATACATTGAGAATTAGTACAATCGGCTACAGCGCCAAGCAGGGAATTAAGAATATCTGGAGAAATTTTATGTTCTCCCTGGCTTCCATTGCCACCATGACCGCGTGTATTTTTCTATTTGGACTGTTCTTTTCCATTGTGATTAATTTTCGCTATATCGTGCAGTCTGTGGAGGAAAATGTGGGAGTGACCGTCATGTTTGACGACGGCTTGGATCAGGCATCCATCGATGCCATCGGAAACCAGATCTGGAATCTGAAGGGGGTAACGGATGTAAAGTACATATCCGCAGATGAGGCATGGGAAGAGTTCAGCCAGCAGTATTTCAGCGGTATGGATGATGAGGAGATGTATAAGGAAGGCTTCAGCAATGACAATCCGCTGGCCCAGTCTTCCAGCTATACGGTATATGTGGACAACATTGAGGATCAGGATCGGATCGTCCAGGAAATTGAACAGATGGATGGGGTCCGCGAGGTGAATCAGCTGCAGGGCGCCACCACCACCCTTTCCACCTTTAACCGGCTGGTCAGCTATATTTCCATTGCCATTATTCTGATTCTGCTGTGTGTGGCTGTGTTCCTGATCAGCAACACAGTGGCCATCGGTATTTCTATCCGTAAGGAAGAAATCGGCATTATGAAGCTGATTGGAGCCACCAACTTTTTCGTGCGGGCTCCGTTCCTCATCGAAGGAATTATTATCGGGCTGATCGGTTCTGTGATACCGCTGGCCCTGCTGTATGTATTATATAACCGGGTGGTGGAGTACATACTGACCAGATTCAGTGTCCTTACCAGTGTGATTCAGTTTCTGAACGTGAATCAGGTTTTTGAGGTGCTGGCCCCTGTGGGACTGGTGCTGGGAATGGGAATCGGTCTTTTCGGAAGTATCATTACCATCAGAAAGCATCTGAAGGTATAAGCGGTTTTTCAATGGAATATACTAGACAGACGGGAAAGCTTCAGAAGATGAATGTTCATCTTTTGGAGCTTCCTTTATGACAAAAACAATGCGGTTTGAAAGTCGGGCCGCCGGTGTTTGAAAAAACGCGGCAGAGCGATCGGGAGGAGTTAAGCATGAGCGACAGAAAAAAAACATTTATCGGGGGGATTCTTCTGGGTGTGGCGGCAGCGTTTCTGGTTCTGTGCGGAGGATATTATCTGTATTATGGCGTTTTCCCATTTTCGGATTCAGCCATTTCCGGAAAGACCGGAAGGAAGGCAGTGACCGTTCAGCGTCTGATGGAAGAAAAGTACCTGGACGGCGTGGATGAGGAGCGTATGGCTGACGGTATGTACGCAGGAATGGTAGCCAGCCTGGAGGATCCCTATTCCGGATATTATTCTCCCGATCAGTACCAGAATCTGATGGAGTCTGCGGAGGGAAAATATCAGGGAATCGGGCTTTCCATGATGAAAGACGCGGAGACGGGAGAAATTACAGTTCAGGAAGTTTATCAGGACAGTCCCGCCCAGAAGGCAGGGATCCAGGCAGGGGATCAGCTGGTGGAACTGAACGGAGAAGCCATTGGGGATATGGAGCTGGAGGAACTGGCCGGCCGCCTGCAGAATGGGGAGGAGGCATCGCTGACACTGCTGCGGGGGGACGACCGGGAAGCGATCACCGTAACTGTGCAGGCTGCCGAGGTGGAGATGACGGTGGTGACCGGAAGAATGCTGGAAAATCAGATCGGTTATATCCGAATTTCCCGTTTTACGGAAGGAACACCGGAGCAGTTCGAAACACTGTATCAGTCCCTGCAGGAACAGGGGATGAAGGGACTGGTCATGGATTTGCGCAATAATCCCGGAGGGCTTCTGGACGCGGTCTGTGAGACACTGGAACAGATTCTTCCCGAGGGACTGATTGTGTACACGGAGGATAAGAATGGGAACCGGGTGGAGCATACCGGAGAAGGAAACACACCCATTCAGATTCCCATGGCAGTGTTGGTCAATGAAAACAGCGCCAGCGCCGCGGAGATTTTTGCCGGCGCTGTGAAAGATTATCAGGTGGGAACCCTGGTGGGAACCACTACCTTCGGAAAAGGGATTGTTCAGGAAACCTATGCGCTGGAGGACGGCAGCGCCGTCAAACTTACCATCGCCAAATATTATACGCCCAGCGGTGTCAATATCCACGGTACCGGCATCACGCCCGATGTGGAGGTGGAGTGGCCCGAAGATCAGGATCCGCTGGAGTCGGATTTTGATTTCTCTGATGTTCCCGAAACACAGTGGCTGTCCCGGGATCCGCAGATGAAAAAAGCAGTTGAGACGGTGGAAGCGGCCATGGTATAATTACCATATGCATGAGCGATTTCAGCGCCGGTTTTTTCCGCCCGTTTTGCGGCTGCGATTTTCCGGCGGACGCGCAGGCATCCGATCCGCTTTGCGGCCGGTATGCCATGAGAGAAGAAAGGAGAAAGGAAATGAGAGATTTTGTGATTACCACAGATAATACAACGGATCTTCCTCACGATTATTATGAGAAAAATCATATTGAATATCTGTATCTGTCCTATACGCTGGATGGGAAAAATTATAAGAAGAATGCAGAGATGGATCCGAAGGAATTTTATCAGAGAATGCGACAGGGCTCCATGCCCACCACTTCGCAGGCCAATGCGGAGGAGACGATGGATACCTGGCGGCCGATTCTGGATTCAGGAAAAGATATTCTGCATCTGGCGTTTTCTTCCGGACTGAGCGGCAGCTGCAACAGTGCGAAGATTGCGGCGGAAGAGCTCAGGGAGAGTTATCCGGACAGAAAGATCATCGTGGTGGATTCCCTCTGCGCTTCTCTGGGCGAGGGGCTGTTCGTGGATTATGCAGTGGAGATGAAAAAAGCAGGCAAAGATATGGAAGAAATCGCCGGTTGGCTGGAAGCGCATAAGCTGAATTTCTGCCATGTATTTACCGTGGATGATCTGAACCATCTCTACCGGGGCGGAAGGGTATCCAGGGCGGCCGCGGTTCTGGGAACCATGATTAACATCAAACCGGTGCTTCATGTGGACAATGAAGGACATCTGATTCCGCTGGGAAAGGTGAGAGGACGGAAAAAATCCCTGATCAAGCTGGTGGATATGATGGAAGAACGCATTGGAGACTGGAGAGATAAGCAGACAAAGATCTTTATCAGCCATGGCGACTGTCTGGCGGACGCAGAATATGTAAAGCAGCTGGTACAGGAGCGGTTCGGATATCAGGATTTCCTTATCAATATCATCGGGGCGACCATCGGAACGCATTCCGGCCCGGGAACTGTGGCTCTGTTTTTCCTGGGGGATCATCGGTAAAATATGTGGAAAAGAAAACAACTGAAAATAAACGCCAGAAAGTCGCTCCGTCATAATTACTGGCGCTGTGTGATCATCTGCCTGATTCTGACATTTACCACGGGTCTGTTTGGAAATCCTTTTTCTGTCATTGAAGGTATTGATCAGCGGATTGCATTTACCATGGAGAAAAACAGTGACGATATGGACGGGGATGCTACGCTTCCCGACGATATGCCGGCGGAAATCAGGCTGGATCCGGGAAAATCCAATATCCAGATTGTCAGGGAGCTGTTTCAGGGGCTGGAAGATCAGTATGTCAGAAAGTCCGATCAGGTGGAAAAAGAATACAATGGCGTCATCGGATTTTTTGTCAACAACATCAATTCCTCAGATTCCATTGTGTACGGAATCATCAATGGACTCAACCAGCTGGTATTCCGGGATGCCATCGGTTCGGCAATCGTTATTTTTCTGGGTGTGATACTCACCGTTCTGATCTGGATGTTCCTGAAAAACCTGCTGGTGTTGGGTGGCTGCCGGTTCTTTATGGAGAATCACCGCTATTACAGTACGGATCTGCGGCGGATCTTCTTTCCCTTTCGGGTAAAACATGTGGGAAACCAGGCGGTGGTGATGCTGCTGAAGACAGTCTATACGGTGCTGTGGAGCCTGACGATTGTGGGAGGTCTGATTAAGTCCTATTCCTATCTGATGGTGCCCTATATTCTTGCGGAAAATCCGGCGGCGGACAGAAAACAGATATTTCTTCTGTCCAGAAAGATGATGAAGGGAAACAAATGGCGTGCCTTTGTGATGGAACTCAGCTTTTTCCCTTGGATGCTCCTCAATATGTTTACCCTGGGGCTGGTGGATATTTTCTGGCTGAATCCTTATTATACCGCAACGTTCGCGGAGCTGTACTTTGCTCTGAGGAAAAAGGCCATGGATGAAAAACTGGATGGCTGGGAACTGCTCCACGATTATTATCTGGATCCGGCGGAAGAAGATCCCGTGCTGGTGGCTCAGAGCTATGTGGTGAATCCCTTTGAAAACGAGGCTTCGGAAAAAATTTATTACCGGCTGAATACGGAGCCGGATGGAAGCAGAAAACTGTATAACCGTCTGCCGGAGGGAATGGTGGCTGTGGGACTGGGGGCAGATTACCAGGACGGGCTGTTCCCCATGCCGGTGCATTACAGCGGTTTTCTCCAGGTGGATGTGGTCAGGCAGTATTCGCTGCTGTCGTATATCCTGTTCTTCTTCGCATTTTCCATGATCGGCTGGCTGTGGGAGGTATCCCTGCATCTGTTTTCGGACGGTGTGTTTGTCAACCGTGGAATGTTGTTCGGACCCTGGCTCCCCATCTATGGGACAGGAGGCGTCCTGGCACTTCTCCTTTTCCATCGCCTGGTAAAACGTCCTCTGACGGTTTTTGCCGCATCTTTCGTGATGTCGGGAATTCTGGAGTATGTGACGGCCGCGGTTCTCTGGAAAACCATGAAGCTGAAATGGTGGGATTATACGGGGAATTTCATGAATATTCATGGAAGAATCTGCCTGGAGGGACTGCTGGTATTTGCCATCGGCTGTATGGTTATTCTGTATTTTGTGGGGCCGTATCTGGATGAACTGTTTTTAAAGATTCCAGGAAAAATCCGGATTGTGCTGGCGGTGGTGCTGCTGTGCCTGATTCTGGCGGATCTGGTTTATTCCGTACAGCATCCCAATACAGGCGAGGGAGTTACTTCCTCCATGCGCACATGGGTGTCCTGGCAGCAGATGTGATGCGGCCGGTGCCCTTCGGAGGATGAGAAAAAATACAAACCCGCACAGGGATGAGAAGAAAAGGAGAAAGAAAAATGACACAGAAAGAACGAATGATGGCGGGTCTGATCTATGATCCGGGCGATGAAGAAATTATCAGGGAGCAGTATCCGTATCTGGGCCGTCTGAAGGAATTTAATGAGTTGCCGGTGGATGCGGAAAAGGAGCGAAACGCCTGGATGAAGGAAATGTTTGCGGAATGTGGAGAGGGGTGTTTTATTCAGCCTCCCTTTTACGCCAACTGGAGCGGCCACCACATTCATATGGGAAACCGGGTGTATGCCAATTTTAATTTTACGGTGGTGGATGACGGCGAGGTGTATATCGGCGACGCCGTAATGTTCGGACCTAATGTGACCATTGCCACTGCCGGTCATCCGGTGCTTCCGCAGCTTCGCAGGGACGGCATCCAGTATAATAAAGAAGTACATATCGGCCGGAACGTATGGGTGGGAGCCAATGTGGTGATCCTGCCGGGAGTCACCATTGGGGAGAATTCCGTGATCGGAGCCGGGAGTGTTGTGACGAAAGGCATTCCCGCAGACGTGGTGGCTGTGGGAAGCCCCTGCCGCGTACTGCGTCCCATCGGGGAAAAGGATCGGAAAACCTTCTTCCGGGAGGAGGAGTTTGACCAGGAAGCAAGAGAACTCTGGGAGTTTTAAGAGACGTCGGGATCAATAAAAATGAAAACAGCAGAACGGCGGTGGCCGGCACCGCCGGCTGCGGCATAAAAAAGGAGACTGCTTTGCCGTCTGATGGACGGCTGCCGTCTCCTTTTTTATATATGAACCTGTTTTCAGAGGATGCTTTCCGGTATTATTCTGTAAACAGAGGAATAAATTCCTTTTTCAGCACATCCACCATTCCCAGATCCGACATCTTTACATTGGGAATCACAGGAAGGGCCAGCGTGACGATCCGGAGCAGGGGATTTTCCATTCCGGTCAGTCCCAGCGCCCGGTTGGCGTCCTTCATTTTCTGGCTGTCCGCGGCCAGATCTTTGGCTTCTTTCAGGGAAATCAGTCCTGCCAGGGGAAGCTGAAGAACATGGAGCAGACTGCCGTCTTTGACAGCGCTCATGCCGCCGCCGCATTGAATCAGAGCATTGGCTGCCAGCAGCGCGTTTTCCGGTGTGTCATAAACGATGGTCAGATTGTGACTGTCGTGAGATACGGTGGAGGCCAGAGCGCCGCAGGTGGTACCGAAGCCTTTGACAATCCCAAGGCCGATGGTGTCGTGCCCTTTATGACGGTTTACCACAGCTACATATTTCAGATCGTCCCCCTCCAGGCAGAGTTCTCCGTTTTTTACGGGAAGCTCGGCGGTGGTCAGTAAGGTGGAGGAGAGGGTCAGATCCGGATATTCCATCACATTTACCGTGACGGTTCCATTCGCTATGGGAGCCCTGATGACAAAATCTTCCCTGGAAAGGGGTTTGACATACATGGTATTGACCTTCTCCAATGGGTATTCCCGATGGGGGATCTCCACTGTCAGGCGTCCGTCCCGGGCCACCAGTTTTCCGCCGAAAAACACATGACTGGGTTTCATTTCCCGAAGATCGTCCAGCAGCAGCAGATCCGCCACATAGCCGGGAGCGATGGCTCCCAGATTTTCCAGGTGAATCTCTCTGGCGGTATTAAAGGTGGCGCTTTTAATGGCGGTCACCGGATCCATGCCATAGCGGATGGCTGCCCGGACCACATCGTTCATATGGCCCACATGAAGGATATCATCGGCTTCCCGGTCATCGGTACACAGGCAGAGATGGTCAAAAAAGCGGACACCCTTTACCCCTTCGCAGACTTCCCGCACATTTTTGGTGATAGAGGAATCCCGGGCATCCACAAACATCCCGCTGCGCAGTTTTTCCAGAGCCTCGTTCCGGTCTCTGGTTTCGTGGCAGGTGCAGGGACCGCCGCACAGATAGGCGGAGAGCATCCGGCCGGACACATAAGGGGCATGACCCTGCAGATACAGTCCTTTCCTGTCCATCACGTCGATGATGTCCATCATCCGGTCTTCTCCGTGGATTACCGCCAGAAAGTCCATCACCTCCGCCAGTCCGATCACCCGGTCCAGGCCGGCAAGGGCTTCCACGTCTTCGGCAAAAAATTCCGCACCGGCGTTTTCCAGACCGGGAACGGACGGAACACAGCTGGGGATATCAATGAGCTGCCGCATGGGAAGATCATCCCCGGCCTGATGCATATACCGGACGCCTTCCACGCCGCAGACATTCGCGATCTCGTGGGGGTCGGTGACCACTGTGGTGGTTCCGTGGGGAATCACGCCTTTCGCGAAATTCCGCGGGGTCATCATGGAACTCTCGATATGTTCATGGGCGTCGATCAGACCCGGGATCAGATAGCACCCTTTTCCGTCCAGCACTTCTTTGGCCGTATCCAGCTGGGAACCGGGATTTTTGTACTCCACATGCGCAATGAATCCGTCATAGATGAAAACATCCGCGGGATAAATTTCTCCGGTGATTACGTTGACCAGCTGAATGTTGGTGATCACAAGATCGCAGGGGATCTCCCCCAGCGCCGCCTGCAGCAGCCGCTTTTTGTCATTTGGCTGAATTTTCATAACCTACACCGCCTTTCATTATTATTGGCCGAATGGCCATAAAGGGATCCTTTTTGGATCCCGGTCAGGAAATAAAGTACAGGATCAGAGGAATACACAGTACATACAGGAACGGATGCACTTCTTTCACCTTTCCGGTCAGCAGTTTGATCAGTGCGTGAGCAATGATGCCCGCGGAAATTCCGCCTGCGATGGAACCGGTGAAAATGGTAAACATGATCATGGTAAAGGGTCCGAATGCCTCGGTGAAATCGGAGAAATCAATATTCTGGATTCCCTGGATCATCAGAAATCCCACGAAGATCAGGGCAGGACCGGTGGCTGCATTGGGGATCATCAGAACCATCGGAGACAGGAAGACCATGAGACCGAAAATGATGGCTGTGATGACACTGGCAAAACCGGTACGGCCTCCGGCTTCTACGCCGGCGCTGGATTCCACGAAGGTAGTGATTACCGTATTACCGGTGCAGGCGCCCACACAGGTACCGATGGCGTCCACCAGGAAAGGTTTCTGGATATTCGGAAAATCGCCGTTTTCATCCAGCATGCCGGCCTTTGCGCCCACACCCAGGACGGTTCCCAGCGTGGAGAAGAAATCTCCGCAGAAGGCCACGAAGATAAGAGGAACCGCGGAGAAGGACAGTACTTCTTTCCAGTCAAACTCCAGCATAACGTTGCCCAATGTTCCAAAATCGGGAACTTTTGCCAGGGTATCCGGCACGGTAGTTACTCCCAGAGGAATTCCCAGAACCGTTACCACCACAATGCCGATCAGAATGGCTCCGGTTACTTTCTTCGCGTTGAGAACAGCGATCAGGATCAGACCGAAAAGAGCCAGGTATACCGACGGCTGGGTGAAATCCCCCCGGCTGATGCCGTCAGTGAAATTTCCGATGCCGCTGTTGTCAAAGCCCAGATAAGCAATGTAGAAGCCGATGGCCGTACTGATGGCAATTTTCAGATTTTTGGGAATGGTCTTTACGATCAGATCCCGGACACCGAAGATGGTCAGCAGAAGAAAAATCGTACCGGAGATCAGGATCATGGACATGATGCCTCCGAAGGAAATATCTCCCGCAATGAGCATGGCGCCGAACATGGCGTTGCTTCCCATACCCGTGGCCAGGGCAAAGGGAAGATTGGCATACAGAGCCATAAGCAGCGTGATAAAGGCGCTGACGATGGCACAGGTTACCAGAATGGCCTCCTTGGTGATCAGAACCCCATTGATGTCCACAATGGAATCTCCGTCGCCCACCATCAGGCTGGGCTGTACCACCAGGATATAAGCCATGGTCATAAAGGTTGTGATTCCCGCAATGGTTTCCACCCGGAAATTGGTTCCCCGCTCCTTAAAGCGGAAAAAGCTGCTGATTTTCTCTTTCATTTTGTACCTCCTCTTTCGTGGAATCAGCGTTTTATTACAGCAGAAAGTGCGCGTTGCGTACTTTCCATTATTTTAATCCCGAAAACCGGGAATTAAAACCGGATATTCTGCGGTCAGAAGGTTTCTGCCGCCAGTATCATTTCCAGAAGTACCTGGGTGCCGGTGCCGCAGTCCTCCATGGAGGTGAATTCTTCCTTTCGGTGGGAATAGCCTCCCACAGAGGGAACAAAAATCATACTGATGGGGCAGATGCCGGAAAAATTCATACTGTCATGGCCGGCTCCGCTCATGAGACGGCAGAAGGAATAGCCTTCTTTTTTGCAGATTTCTTCCATTCGGCTTTTCAGACCATCCGCACAGGGCGCGGATGGAATTTCCTGGTCCAGCCAGCGTCGGATCCTAACGTGCTCCTGCCATTCCAGCTGTTTTTCGAAGACCGCCATGTTCTCCATGATTTCCTTCCGGTCCTGATCCCGCAGACTCCGGAGATCCAGAGAAAATTCCACACTGCCGCAGATGATATTGCAGGCGCCGGGAGAAGTCTGGATGCTCCCCACGGTCGCCACACAGTGTTTCCGTTCTCTGGCCAGGCGGGTGATCTCCAGAATCCACCGGCTCATGGCGGGTACCGGATCCTGCCGGGCTTCCATGGGAGTGGCGCCGGCATGGGCGCTGTTTCCCTCGATTCGGATGGTATGGCGTTCCAGACCGGCGATTCCCTCCACAATTCCGATGGTGCAGCCCTGGCTTTCCAGAATCTTCCCCTGTTCAATGTGGAGTTCCAGCATGGCACGGATGGGAAAAATCCGACAGCTGTTCAGCCGGGAAGGATCCAGGCCAAAGGCGGTCATGGCGTCCCCCAGGCTGATACCATCCCGGTCCCGGGAGAAAAGTCCCTCGGGCTGCATACGTCCACAGATGGAGCGGCTTCCCACCATGCCGTAACCAAACCGGTTTCCCTCCTCGTCTTTAAATCCGATCACATAAACGGGACAGGAGGGCACATATCCCGCTTCCCGCATGGACTGAACGGCTTCGATGGCTGCCAGAAGTCCCAAACAGCCGTCAAAGGCCCCTCCATTGAGAACCGTATCATAGTGAGAACCGACGATAACCGGCGCCGCCTGTTCCCCGGAAATTCCTTCCGGAATCCACTGCCCGATGAGATTTCCGGCAGCATCCTGCCGGGTTTTCAGACCGGCTTCTTTCATGAACGAGAGGATCAGCAGACCAGCCTGCCGGTCCTGCGGGGTGAAAGGAAGCCGGGTAATGCTGCCGTCCGTATGTTTGCCGATCCCGGCCAGCTGATGCAGACGCATCCAGAGCCTCCTGCTGTTGATTTTCATGGAATTGTTCCCCCTTCTCCATAATGGGTAAAAGTTGAATCCGGCAGCTGCCGGAGCAATGCCTTTTGAGTAGTGTTCATTATAGCATGAACCAGGAAAGGGGTAAACTTGAAAATTCTATGATAAGACGGAGGAGAATAGAAAAGTACACCATAGCGGGAGAAAGCTTCCTGAATGACGGCGTAAAGGGAATGCATTGTATTTTGATGAATCCTGTGGCAAAATAAAGGAAATGGCAGGCCATGCGGACAAAATGGAGAAAGGAGCGGGTGAATCATGGAAGAAAAATGGGTCAGACACAGTGTGGTGCTTTCGGTGGCGGCAGCTCTGGTGCTGGGGATTGCGGCCGGCCCTCTTTGGGGAGCGGAAGAAGGCGGGGTGGAAATGCTTATGACAGGCGCCTTTCTGGGACCGGTTTTTGTCTATCCTCTTGTATTGACGGCGGTGAATGTGATTTTCCTTTTCTGCGAAACCCGCAGTCCCCTGTTCTTAAAGAAGGGCCGCACCTTTGAGGCGGTTACTCTGGTGCTGGGGATGGTATATTCGATGCTGGCGCTTCCCCTGACCAACATTGTCATTGCCGACTGGACAGAACAGCTTCGCAACCGGGAACTGCACACTCCCATCTGGACCCAGGGAATTCTGACCGTGGGACTGCTGGCCGCGGTGGGAATCGCAGGTTATCTGATCCTGTCTTATGGAACCCTTTCCAAAATGCCGCCGCTGATTCCCGTCTGTGCCATGGCAGGTATGTATCTGGGGATGGCGGAGTGCATTGTGTGGATTGTCCAGGTATTTCGCCCGGATGTTGTGATGGCATATCTCTGCCTGCTGCCGGCCAACGCAATTCTTATCGGAATCAAGGTGATCCGGCGGAAGGTAAAGGAATGGAAGACGGTGCAGCCGGAGAAAATGGAAAGCTTCCGGACTCCATGGCTGGAAAAATGGAACCGGAAGCTTCTGGATTCTTCCCGATGGCCGGCAGCGGCATTTCTCGTTATGTGGCCGCTTCTGGGAATCCTGATCTGTATTCTGATACTCTGCGGTCAGCGGCCGGACAGTGTGATCCGTGCCTGGACGGAAACCAGTGACTGGAGACTGTCTCTGCGGGAAGCGCCCCAGAATATTTATCAGGATGAGCATTATCTGTGTACGGTGGCAGCCGGCGGCCATCCCGGACTGGTGCGTCCCCTGCGCCGGGGCGTCCGTCATGGTCATCCGGTGATTGTAAACCGGCAGCTTTGTATCGCCAATGCGTTTGAACAGGTGCTGGAGGAACGGACGCCCCGGCTCCACAGGCGGATCCGGAAATTTTATGACCGATATGGTTTTCCGATTGCCCGTCATATTCATTCCCCATACGCCGCGGATGCGGTCTATCTTTTGATGAAGCCGCTGGAATGGCTGTTTCTTGCCGTACTGTATCTGGTGGAAGTAAAGCCGGAAAACCGGATTGCCGTCCAGTATCTGCCCCGGCCGGGAAAATGCGATGATATCTCTTTGCATAAGTAACCGTTTTGTTGGATGAAGAAACGCTGTAGTTCAAGTTATCAGGGAGTGAAAAGAGGGTACGACTTCGTGTTGATTGACTGCATGACAGGTTGGGGTATGTTGACATCCTTAAATCAGTACGCTTTGGAAGGTTATAAATACCAGGCTGTAAACTCTATTGTAAAGCCTGTGAAATATATCCGCCTGAAAACGGAGATGAAGGGGTGGATTGAAAAATACAGACACAAAAATCCCTATATTGTCGTGCAGAACAATAAAGGTTCTTTTAAAGTGGCTGTGAAGAAACTGCATTATGCAGAAACGTATAAGAGAAATCTACTGTTACATACAGACGATGGAGATGTGATCTGCTATAAAACATGAAGGAGATAGAAAAGGAGCTGTCCCCGTATGGATTTTTTCGCTGCCACGTGGGATTCCTTGTGAATCTTGTTTTTGTTAAGAAGGTAGAGAAATTGGATGTGGAATTGACTTCCGGAGAGACGGTCTATGTCAGTAAGCCAAAGCGGAAAGAGTTCATGGAGGCGTTAGCCGGATACTGGGGGAATATGCTGTGAATACGGAAATGGTAACAGTGTTCATGGATATAATATGCATGGTGTGGGAAGGACTGATTGGAGCATATCTGCTGAGAACTTATACAGCGAAAAAAAACTTGAAAGATGAAGAAAAGGCGGAGAAAGTTCTGGATAACGGGATTCTTGAACAAGTTGAGAGCCTTGAAGGAGTCGATAGGATAGCGACAGATTATGTAGAAGTTACGCAAGCAGAGGAACCGGAACGGTTTCTGGCTCCTTATGCAGAGCTGCAGGCGCTGTACAGCGGGGCTGAGGAAGAAGAAGTCTGGAGTGACCTGCGGTTTAAAGCGGTTGGGTTATCTATAGAGGAGCTCCGGGAATTTACATGGAACAGTACATTACCGGACGAAGAAATACAGAGCTGTCTTGCGTCGGGAACAGGGATATTTCTGGTGGAAACAGAGGGGGCCGATTTTAAAGAATTAACGGGAAAAAAGATTCAGGTAAATAAGAACGACGGGAGCGGTGAAAGCATTGCTTATACGATTGTTGAATTGTCAGTTGATACAGACCGTTTGTTTCCGAGGCCGTATCAGGAATACCTTTTAAATGTAATTAACGGTAACTCAGATGAACCATTTTTTTCTTATGAATATATTACAAAGACACCATTGGATCAGAAAGATTTATTCAAAATAGCAGAACATTAACTGGAGGATATTAAGATAGAAGATGTGAATTGCTTTGATACAGTGAGATTACTGGAGAAAAGAGGGCATGTACTGGAACTGGACTGTAATAATTTTTTCCGGATCGCCTGCAAGAACTCGGAAGCGGTGTTTCAATACTGCCATCCGGATGGAACCGTAGAGATTATTGAAGCAGAGATATAAAGGAAGATTCGTTTAAGGTGCAGAACAAATTCGAATGTTTGTTCTGTACTTTCTTTTTATACTTTGCTATAATAGCGGAAGAGAATGAAAATACTAGATTCATAAAGGAGATTTTGAATGGATCATTTTGAATTAGTATCAGAATACAAACCCACCGGCGACCAGCCCCAGGCGATCGACCAGCTGGTCAAAGGTTTCAAAGAAGGAAATCAGTGCGAGACACTTCTCGGTGTTACCGGCTCCGGTAAGACGTTTACGATGGCAAACGTCATCCAGCAACTGAATAAACCGACGTTGATTATTGCGCATAATAAGACGCTGGCGGCACAGCTCTACAGCGAATTCAAGGAGTTTTTCCCCAACAATGCAGTGGAATATTTTGTCTCCTAGTGTGCCGGAGCCGGAAAATGGGGGATATCTGGTGTTATTTGGCTCT
>ERZ1643246.804-NODE-804-length-38035-cov-13.800922_pt1 | contig 38035 bp, 34 predicted proteins | sample MGYA00579265_ERZ1643246 | MGnify/ENA primary metagenome ERZ1643246 (study PRJEB29033, sample SAMEA4952261) | chicken gut metagenome | biome: Broiler Chicken; feature: Gastrointestinal Tract; material: Caecum | place: Ireland | collected 2018 | study: Broiler...
CCCCACGGGCGGGCCGATCTCCCCGGACAGCGTGCTGCACATGCTCCACCGGGTGCTGAAACGGGCTGGGTTACCCAGGATCAGGTTCCACGATCTCAGGCACACATTTGCCACCCTGGCCCTGCAGAACGGGGTGGATGTGAAAACGGTGTCCGGGATGCTGGGGCACTTCTCTGCGGGGTTCACCCTGGACACATACGCCCACGTGACCACGGCCTCCCAGCGCCAGGCGGCAAAAACCATGGGCAGCGTCCTCTCTGGAACTCTCCAGCCCTGACCGCTCCGAGATCCCGTATGGGTCGCGGTTTGGGTCAGACCAAAACGGCAAAAATAATCAGCCCGAAAAAGTGGTGAAAACAAAAGGAAACCCGTCAGAATCCACGGATTCTGACGGGTTTATGGTTGCGGGGGGAGGATTTGAACCTCCGACCTCCGGGTTATGAGCCCGACGAGCTACCAAACTGCTCTACCCCGCGATATGGTGCCGGAGACCGGGATCGAACCGGCACGGGATTACTCCCACAGGATTTTAAGTCCCGGGCGTCTGCCAATTCCGCCACTCCGGCATGGAGGGCTCCGGTCTCGTAAAGCGCTTAATTAGAATAGCACAGGTGTTTAGCTTTGTCAAGAGAAAATTATAAATTTTTTGCCGACGGAAAGTACGCACATTTTCAGTGGGCACTGGCATATACTGATATGTACGTCACACAGGAAGGAGGAATTTCCAGAATGAGGATACATGACGAGAACGAGACCGCATCCCGCACCGAGCCCAAAGGGGACGTGGACGACCTGATCTTCCGCGCCGGCCCCGGTTGGTCGGCCAGCGACCGATAAAAACCGCCCGCCTTCGGGCGGTTTTTTGATGCCCGCACTTTACATTGCCGCCGCCGTTGGATATAATAGTAGGGCTATTTTATGGAAATGAGTGTGGATCTATGTTACAGTTCGACGAATATAAGGTAAAGCTCAACAACCTGCGGCCGGAGCTGGACGAGTTGGACCAGGCCCTGGGCCTGGACGCCGCCAGGCAGGAGGTGGAGATGCTGGAGTCGGAGAGCGCCTCCGACGGATTTTGGGACAACCTGGAAAAGGCCCAGAAGGTCCAGCAGCGGGTAAAGAATCTGCGGGACAAGATCGAGGGCCAGGAGAAGCGCAAAACCCAGTGGGAGGATCTGATGACCCTGTGCGAGCTGGGCAACGAGATGGAGGACGAGAGCCTGGTGTCCGAGGTGGAGGAGGGCTTTGCCAAGCTGGAGAGCGCCATTGAAGAGGCCAAGATGTCCACCCTGTTTACCGGAGAGTACGACAACTCCAACGCCATTCTGACCTTCCACGCCGGTGCCGGCGGCACCGAGGCCCAGGACTGGGCCCAGATGCTGTTCCGGATGTACACCCGCTGGGCGGAGCGCCACGGCTTTACCTGCAAAACTCTGGACTATCTGGACGGGGACGAGGCGGGCCTGAAGAGCGCCACCATCCTGATCGAGGGAGAGAACGCCTACGGCCATCTGCGCAGCGAGCACGGGGTACATCGGCTGGTGCGGGTGTCCCCCTTTGACGCCAACGCCCGGCGGCAGACCTCCTTCGCCGCACTGGAGGTTATGCCCGAGATCCCCGATGACGTGGAGGTGGATATCCGCCCTGAGGACATCGAGATGCAGGTGTTCCGCTCCTCCGGCGCCGGCGGCCAGCACATCAACAAGACCTCCTCCGCCGTCCGTCTGATCCACCACGCTACCGGAATTGTGGTGTCCTGCCAGACCGAGCGCAGCCAGTTCCAGAACAAGGACACCTGTCTGCGGATGCTGCGGGCCAAGCTGGTGGAGCTGAAGATGCAGCAGCACGCCGAGAAGATCTCCGATATCAAGGGGGTCCAGCTCAAAATCGAGTGGGGCAGCCAGATCCGCTCCTACGTCTTTATGCCCTATCAGCTGGTGAAGGACAACCGCACCGCTTACGAGACCAGCAACGTCAACGCCGTGATGGACGGCGACCTGGACGGGTTTATCAACGCCTATCTGAAGGCGGAGGCCACGGGAAACTGGGCGGAGAAATAAAATATGGAAATCAAAGGGAGCCGGGGCAGAAATCCCCGGCTCCCTTTTCCGCCTTTACAAAATGCATATAATTTTACGTCATATTTTCCATGGAAGGCCTTGTAATTAGGGTTACAATTTGTTACCATTGTAATGAATCAGCAAGACCCCAAAACCATCAATGGAAAGGCGGTACAAAGATGAAGAAAGCTGCGGGAAAGCTCCTGTCCCTGCTGCTGTCGGCTGCCATGCTCAGCGCCCTGGCGCTGCCGGCGTCGGCTGCGGAGGAGACCGGAGCCACGGAAGACGGCGTGGTGATCCTGTACACCAACGACGTACACACCTACATCGACAACAACGTGGGAGAGGGCAACGAGAACGGTTTGACCTACTCCAAGGTGGCCGCGCTGAAGGACAGCTATGACAACGCTCTGTTGCTGGACGCCGGCGACCACATCCAGGGCACGGCCTACGGTTCCATGGACAAGGGCGAGACCATCATCAAGCTGATGAACGCCGCGGGCTATGACGCTGCCACCCTGGGCAACCATGAGTTTGACTATGGTATGGAGGGCTGCATGCAGGCCATTGAGTGGGCCGACTACCCCTACCTGTCCTGCAACTTCTACCATGAGAAGGACGGCGTGGCTGGCGACCCGGTGCTGGACAGCTACAAGGTCTTTGAGGTGGACGGCGTGAAGATCGCCATTGTGGGCATCACCACCCCCGAGTCCTTCACCAAGTCCACGCCTTCCTATTTCCAGGATGAGAACGGCAACTACATCTATGGCATTGCCGGCGGCGAGGACGGCTCCGCCCTGTACGCCGCGGTGCAGGAGGCGGTGGATGCCGCCTCCAAGGAGGCCGACTACGTGGTGGCCCTGGGCCATCTGGGCGTGGACGCCTCCTCCAAGCCCTGGACCTCTGAGGAAGTGATCGCCAACACCACCGGCCTGGACGCCTTTATTGACGGCCACTCCCACTCCACCGTGGAGATGAAGGAGGTTGCCGACAAGAACGGCGACACCGTGGTGCTCACCCAGACCGGCTCCTACCTGAACGCGGTGGGTCAGATGACCATTGCCGCCGACGGCACCATCACCACCAAGCTGCTCTCCGGCGAGGATCTGGCGGAGGTTACCCCCGATGCCGACGTGAAGGCCCTTGAGGACGCCTGGGTGGCCGAGATCAACACCCAGCTGGGCCAGGTGATCGGCCACATCTCCGACACCCTGGACAACTATGACGCCGACGGCAACCGCCTGGTGCGCAAGCAGGAGACCAACACCGGCGACTTTGCCGCCGACGCGCTGTACTACCTCTTTGACAACATGGACCTGGATGTGGACGTGGCCATCATGAATGGCGGCGGCATCCGCAACGAGGCTATTACCGGCGATATCTCCTATCTGACCTGCAAGAGCATCCACACCTTCGGCAACGTGGCCTGCCTGCAGACCGTCACCGGCCAGCAGCTGCTGGACGCTCTGGAGTGGGGCGCCAAGGACGCCACCGCCGACGGCTCTGTGGAAAACGGCGGCTTCCTCCAGGTTTCCGGCCTGAAATACACCATTAACACCGCTATCCCCTCCACCGTCCAGCAGGATGACAAGGGCGTTTGGACCGGCGGCCCCACCGGGGACTACCGCGTTACCGACGTGCAGGTGCTCAACAACGAGACCGGCGCCTATGAGCCTCTGGACCTGAAGGCCAGCTACAACCTGGCCGGCTACAACTACACCCTGCGTGACCTGGGCGACGGCTTCGCCATGTTTGACGGCGCCGTTAACGTGCTGGACTACGTGATGGAGGACTACATGGTCCTGGCCAACTACGTCCAGTCCTTCGAGAACGGCGAGGTTACCGGCTATGCCCAGCCCGCCGGCCGGATCACCCTGGTGAATGAGCCTGTGGCCACTGAGTATCCCGCCGACCTGGAGGAGGGCGCCTGGTACTACAAGGCCGCCGTGTACGCGCTGGACAATGGCCTGATGAACGGCACCAATACTGGCTTTGCGCCCAATGCCAAGGTCACCACCGCCAGCGTGTATCAGATGCTCTACAACATGGAGGGCAACCCCGCTGTGGAGGAGATCACCGTTTCCGGCAGCGAGGGCGGCTGGTATACCGACTGCATCAACTGGGCAGCTTCTCAGGGCCTGTACCTGGGCGGCGACACCTTTACGGGGGACAGCGTCATCACCCGTTCCGCTATTGCCCGGCTCTTTGCCAACTACGCCGAATGGAAGGGCGTGGAGGCTCCCGCCGACGACGGCTCCATGAAGACGAAGGTGACCGACTACGACTCCATCCCTGCCGAGGATCTGGAGGGCATGACCTTCTGCTACTATGCCGGCCTGATGCGGGGCAATCAGGGCATGCTGATGCCCACCGGCGAGCTGAGCCGCGCTGAGTTTGCCCAGCTGTTGATGAACTTCGACCAGTTCATGGCCACCCAGCAGACCGACGCCGCTGCCTGAGCAGTAAAAAGACCACAACAAGAGAGGGACGCCGCATGTGCGGCGTCCCTCTTTATTTATAGTTTAATCAGGCTCAGTGGTTCAGCAGGCGGACCCGGAGCACGCCCTCCAGGGCGCGGATCTCATCGGCCACCTGGTCGTTGACCCGGCTGCCCACATCCACAATGGTATAGGCGTAATCCTTCTTGGATTTGTTGGTCATGTTTTCTACGTTGACTCCGTCCTTGGAGAGCACGCCGGTGATGTTGGCGATGGCGCCGGGAATGTTCCGGTGGATGATGCACAGCCGGGACACCCCGCTCCACTCCTGCACCAGGGTGGGCAGATTGACGGAGTTTTTGATGTTGCCGTTCTCCAGATAGTCCCGCAGCTCCTGAGCGGCCATGACGGCGCAGTTCTCCTCGCTCTCGGGGGTGGAGGCGCCCAGGTGGGGGATGGCGATAACGTTCTTGCCCTGGAGGATCTTGTTGTTGGGGAAGTCGGTGACATAGGCGGCCACCTTGCCGGACTCCAGCGCGGCCAGCATGTCGTCGTCGTTGACCAGACCGCCCCGGGCCAGGTTGAGGATACGCACGCCGCCCTTCATCATGTGGATAGCGCCCTCGTTGATCATGCCCTTGGTCTCAGGGGTCTGGGGCACGTGGATGCTGATGTAATCGCAGTTTTTATAGATGGTGTCCAGATCCATGGCCCGGTGGACCAGGCGGGACAGGGAGAGAGCGGCGTCCACGCTGAGGAAGGGGTCGTAGCCGAACACGGTCATGCCCAGCTTGGTGGCGATGTTGGCCACCTGCACGCCGATGGCGCCCAGGCCGATGACGCCCAGCATCTTGCCGGACAGCTCGGGTCCCACAAACTGGCTCTTGCCCTTCTCCACCACCTTTTCCAGGTCGGCGCCCTCGGCCAGCTGGGCCTTGACCCAGGCGCTGCCCTCAGTGATCTTCCGGGAGGCCAGCAGCATGCCGCACACCGCCAGCTCCTTCACGGCGTTGGCGTTGGCGCCGGGGGTGTTGAACACCACGATGCCCGCCTCGGAGCAGCGGTCAATGGGGATATTGTTGGTGCCCGCCCCCGCCCGGGCCACGGCCCGGAGGGAATCGGGGAACTGGTAGTCGTGCATGTCGGCGGAGCGGACCAGGATACCGTCCTCATTTTCCACGTCGCCGCTGATGGAATAGCGGGTCTGGTCCAGCACGGACAGACCGGCGGGGGAGATCTTGTTCAACGTCTTGATGCGAAACATGTGAGGGCCCCTCCTGTTCAGTTGTTTTTGTCAAAGGCTTTGATGAAGTCGCACAGCTTCTCCACGCCCTCGGTGGGCATGGCGTTGTAGATGGAGGCCCGCATGCCGCCCACGGAGCGGTGGCCCTTCAGGTTGGTGAAGCCGGCCTCCACGCTCTCCTTGATAAACTTGGCGTCCAGCTCCTCGCTGGCGGTGCGGAACACCACGTTCATGTCGGAGCGGGAGCCGGGCTCCACGGCGCAGGTGAACAGCTTGGAGTTGTCCACCACGTCGTACAGCATCTGGGCCTTGGAGTGCTTGATGGCCTCCATGCCGGGGATGCCCCCCTGCTCCTCCAGCCAGTCCAGCACCAGGCCCAGCATGTAGATGCACCAGCAGGGCGGGGTGTTGTACATGGAGTCCTTGTCGATCATGGTCTTGTAGTTCATCATCAGGGGGGTGTAGGGCAGCTGGTGGCCGGCCAGCTCCTCCTTGATGATCACCACCGTCAGGCCGGCGGGAGCCATGTTCTTCTGGGCGCCGGCGAAAATGATACCGTACTTGCTTACGTCCACCGGCCGGGAGAGAATATCGGAGGACATGTCGCACACGATGGGCACGCCGCCCGTCTCGGGGACGTACTGCCACTCGGTACCGTAGATGGTGTTGTTGGCGCAGTAGTAGAAGTAGCTGGCCTCAGGGTCCAGCTTGAGCTGGTTCTGGGTGGGGATGTAGGTGTGGTTTTTATCGGCGGAGGAGGCGGCCAGGTTGATCTGGCCGTATTTCTGGGCCTCCTTGTAGGCGATGTTGGAGAAGTTGCCGGTGACGGCGTAGTCGGCCTTGCCGGTCTTGCCGATCAGGTTCAGGGGCGCCATGGAGAACTGGGAGGAGGCGCCGCCCTGGAGAAACAGAACCTTGTATCCCTCCGGCACGTTTAGCAGCTTGCGGAACTTGGCCTGAGTGTCGTCAAAGATCTTCTGGAACACCTTAGATCGATGGCTCATCTCCATAACGGACATACCGGAGCCCTGGTAGTTGGTGATCTCGGCGCCGGCGCGCTCCAGCACCTCCAGGGGCAGCATAGACGGTCCTGCGGAAAAGTTGTACACACGCTGGGTTCCCATGTTGATGGCCTCCTCTGAATTGTATTGGATTTCTGTCTGGTGTTCCACGTAGGACGAACACACTTTATTTGGATAAAGTACATTATAGCCAAACGGACAGGGAACTGTCAATAGCGTGGAATCACCAAAAGCGCCTCCGCTCAGGCAAAATCTTTGTGAATGTTTCAACGAACCCTTTGCACTCCACTGGTATTTATGGTACAATGCCTTTGAATTGAGAGTTTAGTTTTCCCCAACGGGGGAGAGGAGAGAGGCTGATGCGGCTGTCCGACATCAAACGAATTCTGAACGCCACGGTGCTGTGGGGGGAGGAGCATCTGGACCGGGAGGTCATGTCCGCCTGCGGCAGCGATTTTATGAGCGATGTGCTGGCCTATGTGAAGAATCAGGCCCTTCTGCTGACCGGTCTGGTAAATCCCCAGGTAGTGCGCACCGCGGATATGCTGGAGATGACGTGTATTATCTTTGTGCGGGGCAAGGTACCCGGACCGGGCATTGTAGAGCTGGCCCGGGAGCGGGACATCGTGGTGATGACCTGCCCCAAGCGCATGTATGAGGCCTGCGGCCTGCTATATTCCAATGGATTGCGAGGGAATTGCGATGGAGACGATTAAACTGGTGTACCCCGTGGAGGGCGGCGACCTGATTGAAGCGGGGGAGGCCTCCAGTAAGATGAAGCTGACCCTGAAGAAGCTGGGACTTCCTCAGGATGTGATCCGCCGGGCGTCCATCTGTATGTATGAAGGGGAGATCAACATGGTCATCCACGCCGACGGCGGCAAGGCCGAGGTGGAGGTGGACGCCGACCAGATCACCATTCGGATGGAGGACACCGGCCCCGGCATCCCTGACGTGGCCCAGGCCATGCAGGAGGGCTTTTCCACCGCCGGGCAGACCGCCCGGGAGCTGGGCTTTGGGGCGGGCATGGGACTGCCCAACATCAAGCGGTATTCCGACGAGATGAGTATTGAGACCGAGGTGGGGAAGGGAACCACCGTGACGGTGCGCATCAAGATTCCCCAGTGATGCGCGTCAGAGCTGAGGAAGGGAGGTATGGCCTGTGGCAATGAGACATGCCGTGGTAATGGACCACAAGCGCTGCCGTGGCTGCACTTCCTGCATCAAGAACTGCCCTACCGAGGCCATCCGGGTTCGGGGCCGCAAGGCCACCATTCTGCCCGACCGGTGTATTGACTGCGGCAACTGCATCCGGGTGTGTCCCCACAAGGCGGTAAAATCGGTGGGAGACAGCTTGGACATTCTGAAGGAGTACGACTGCTGCGTGGCCCTGCCGGAGCCTGCGCTCTATGGGCAGTTCCACCATCTGGACAACGTGGACGTGGTGCTCAACGGCCTGCTGAAGATCGGCTTTCATCGGGTATACGAGGTAGCCAAGGCCGCCGAGATGCTCTCCGACTACGAGCGGCAGACCATCAAGGCCGGGCCGCCGGCGGTAACCCCCCAGATCTCCTCCTCCTGCCCCACGGTGCTGCGGCTGATCCGGATGCGCTTTCCCAAGCTGATGGACCATGTGGCCTCCACCATCCTGCCCATGGAGCTGGCGGCCATTCTGGCCCGGCGGGAGGCGGCGGAGGAGACCGGACTGCCGCCGGAGCGCATCGGGGTGTTTGCCATTGTGCCCTGCTCCTCCAAGGTGACGGCGGCCCGGGTGTCCGAGGGGCTGAGCCAGCCGGTGCTGGACGGGGCCTTTGCCATCCGGGACATCTACCTGCGGCTGCTGGGTCCCATGCGGGAGCTGGAGGAGCTGGAGCCCATGTCCTCCGCCGGGATCATGGGCCTGGGCTGGGCCTCCTGCGGCGGGGAGAGCACCGCCCGCCTGGGCGAGCGGTGCGTGGCGGTAGACGGCATTGAGAACGTCATCCGGATGCTGGAGGAGATTGAGGACGGCCGCCTGCCCGAGGCGGATTTTCTGGAGCTGTCAGCCTGCACCCAGGGGTGCGTGGGGGGCTGCTTCACGGTGGAGAATCCCTACGGGGCCAAGATGCGGATGAAGAGCCTGATGAAGGGCCAGCCGGTGTCCCGCAACCGGTTTACCCTGACGGGGGCCGATCGGGAGCTGGTGCGGCGGGATAAGCAGCTGCAGTACTTACCCACCTTTGTGCTGGACCGGGACCGGGAAATGGCCATCAGCAAGCAGCGGCGGATCCAGGAGCTGGAGTCCCATCTGCCGGGGCTCCACTGCGGCTCCTGCGGGGCCCCGTCCTGCCACGCCTTTGCCGAGGACGTGGTGCTGGGCCGGGCCTCGGTGGACGACTGCATTTTCAAGGTGCGGGAACGTATGCGGACCATGGCGGGCAAGGAGGAGGCCGACGATTATCTGCCGCCCCCCTTCCGGCGCTGCCAGACGGAATCATCCAGACGATAATCAGGCAAGCCGCCGGACCGGAACCAGGTCGCGGCGGCTTGTTTCTATTAAAAAGAGGGGGAGTTTGTATGACAGTAAAAGCGCTTCAGGAACAGCTGGGCTGGACGGTCTTTCATATGGCCGGGCCGGACCGTCAGGTGACGGGGGCCTACGCTGGGGACCTGCTGAGCTGGGTGATGGGCCGGGCGGGGCAGGACTGCGCCTGGCTTACCATCATGTCCAACCAGAACGTGGCGGCGGTGGCCCTCATGGCCGACGTGGCCTGCGTGGTGCTGACCGAGGGGGTGCGGCCCGATGAGGATCTGCTCCGCCGGGCCAGGGAGAAGGAAGTGAACCTGCTGGGAGCGGGGGAGGACACCTACACCGCCGCCTGCCGCCTTCACGACTGCCTGAAATGACCGGAAAAGAGAGCGATATCCGTGAGATTTTACTATGATCTGCACCTCCATTCCTGTTTATCGCCCTGCGGCAGCGATGAGATGACCCCCGCCGATCTGGCGGCCATGTGCGCCCTGGCGGGGCTGGACATCGTGGCCCTCACCGACCACAATACCTGCGGCAACTGCGCTCCATTCTGCCAGGCTGCCCGGGAGCGGGGGCTGCTGGCTCTGCCGGGGATGGAGCTGTGTACCCAGGAGGACATCCATGTGGTGTGCCTGTTCCCCGACCTGGAACGGGCGGAGGCCTTCCAGAGGCTGGTCTATGACCGCCTGCCGCCCCTGCCCAACGACCCCGCCGTCTTTGGCCGGCAGCTGCGTATGGACCGGGAGGACACCGTTCTGGGGGAGGAGGAGCGGCTGCTGGCCTGTTCTGCGGCCATTGCCGTGGAGGAGGTGCCCGCTCTGGCGGCGGGACTGGGGGGTGTGGCATTCCCCGCCCACATTGACCGGCCTTCCTACTCCCTGCTGGGGGTGCTGGGACTGTGGGACCCCTCTCTGGGCTTTCCGGTGGCCGAGCTCTCCCACAGCTGCCCGCCGGACTTTCCCAACCGGCCGGATCTGGCCGGGGTGCGCTTTATTACCAACTCCGACGCCCACTACCTGGATCAGGTGTGGGGGGCGGAGCACGCCATGGACCTGCCCGACCGCACGGAGGAGGAGGTGCTGAACTGGCTGCGCGCTCCCGAAAAGTGAGGACGCCTTAATTTTTTCTTTACAAGAATTTGGAGGCATGTTATACTGCATCTAAGTAAAGTTTATAGGTAATAAGAACACATCTGCTGCACTGACCGGGGAGTCAGTGCAGCAGATGTCATAAAATGTGCAGTATGAAGGATATAACACAAGGTTTAGAAAGGAAGGACGCATCCATGCCAAACTGCAAGACCGTCGTTCCCTATCGGGGGACCCCTGAGCAGGAGGAGCGCCTGCGGCAGGTGATTGCCGAGCACAAGGGCCAGCCCGGCGCCACCATGCCGGTGCTTCAGGCCGCCCAGGAGATCTTTGGCTATCTGCCGGAGGAAGTACAGATTATGGTGGCACAGGGTCTGGACATCCCCCTGTCCGAGGTGTACGGAGTGGCTTCGTTTTACGCCCAGTTCACCCTGAATCCCAAGGGAAGATATCAGATCTCCATCTGTCTGGGTACCGCCTGCTACGTCAAGGGAGCGGCGGCCATTCTCAACGCCGTGGAGCAGAAGCTGGGCATCGCCCCCGGCGCCATCACCCCCGACGGCAAGTTCTCCCTGGACTCCTGCCGCTGTGTGGGGGCCTGCGGTCTGGCCCCGGTTATGATGGTCAACAACGACGTGTACGGCCGGCTCACCCCCGATCAGGTGGGGCCGATCCTGGATATGTACAAATAAGGGGAAGTTATGAAAGAGATCGCCCTCTATACCCTGGATATCGCCCAGAACTCCATCACCGCCCAGGCCAGGCATCTGGAGGTGACCCTGGCGGAGGAGGGGGAGACCATCACCCTCACCATCGCCGACGACGGGAAGGGGATGAGTCCCGAGCTGCTGGCCACGGTCAGCGACCCCTTCACCACCACCCGCACCACCCGGAAAATGGGGCTGGGGCTGCCGCTGCTGCGCATGGCGGTGGAGCAGACCGGCGGGAGCCTGCGCATTGAGAGCCAGCTGGGGGTGGGCACCACGGTGACGGCCGTCTTTCAGGCCAGTCACATCGACTGCCCCCCGGTGGGGGATATGGCGGGGAGCATCACCCTGCTGCTCCAGGGCGCGCCGGAGCTGGAACTGTGCTACACCCACAAAATGGGTGAGGAGCAGATTGGCCTGGATACCAGGCAGCTGTGGGCAGAGCTGGGGGAGGCGGTCTCCCTGGCGGAGCCGGAGGTGGTCCTCTGGGTCCGGGACTACTTACAGGAACAGGAAACGCTGTTACGAGAACATAAGGGGATGAAAGCATGAAAAGTCTGGCAGAGCTGCGGGCCATCCGGGAGCGGATGGAGAAGCAGATTGATTTGCGGGAGTCCAGCGACGACCGGATCCGGGTAGTGGTGGGCATGGCCACCTGCGGCATCGCCGCCGGCGCCCGGCCGGTGCTCAACGCCTTTCTGGAGGAAGTGAACAAGCGGGAGCTGAAGAACGTGACGGTCTCCCAGACCGGCTGCATCGGCGTGTGCCGGCTGGAGCCCATTGTGGAGGTCTACGTGCCCGGTCAGGAGAAGGTCACCTACGTGAAGATGACCCCCGACAAGGTGGCCTCCATCGTCAGCGAGCATCTGGTAAACGGCCGGGTGGTGGAAGAGTACACCATCGGCGCGGCGGAATAAGGGGAGGGGACAGAGATGAGTTTGGTTCGTTCCCACATTCTGGTGTGTACCGGCACCGGCTGCTCCTCCTCGGAGAGCCCCAAGATCATTGAGGAATTTGAGAAGCAGCTGGCCGCCCAGGGCATGGACAAGGAGGCCAAGGTGGTGCGCACCGGCTGCTTCGGTCTGTGCGCCCTGGGGCCCATCGTCACGGTCTACCCCGAGGGGGCCTGCTATACCCATGTCACTGTGGACGACGTGGAGGAGATCGTCTCCGAGCACATCGTCAAGGGCCGCATTGTCCAGCGGCTGCTGAACAAGAACGGCGGCGGCCAGGGGCCGGTGACCTCCCTGGCGGAGACCAACTTCTACAAGCATCAGTTCCGCATTGCCCTGCGCAACTGCGGCGTCATCAACCCTGAGAGCATCGACGAGTACATCGGCGTGGGGGGCTATGAGGCCCTGGGCAGGATCCTGACCGAACAGATCCCGCCCCAGCAGGTCATCGACACCGTGAAGGCCTCCGGCCTCCGGGGCCGTGGCGGCGCCGGCTTCCCCACCGGTACCAAGTGGCAGTTCACCGCCGACGCGGTGAGCCCTGACGGCGTCAAGTACGTCTGCTGCAACGCCGACGAGGGCGACCCCGGCGCCTTCATGGACCGGTCCGTGCTGGAGGGCGACCCCCTCAGCGTCATTGAGGCCATGACCATCGCCGGCTACGCCGTGGGAGCCCACCAGGGCTACATCTACGTCCGGGCCGAGTACCCCATTGCCGTCAAGCGGCTGGAGACCGCCATCGCCCAGGCCAAGGAGTACGGCCTGCTGGGAGAGAACATCTTCGAGTCCGGCTTTGACTTCGACCTGGAGCTGCGGCTGGGCGCCGGCGCTTTCGTCTGCGGCGAGGAGACCGCCCTCATGCGCTCCATCGAGGGCCACCGGGGCGAGCCCAAGACCCGGCCCCCCTTCCCGGCGGTGAAGGGCCTGTTTGACCGGCCCACCCTGCTGAACAATGTGGAGACCTACGCCAACATCACCTGGATCTTCAACAACGGTCCGGAGAAATTCGCCGCCATCGGCACCGAGAAGAGCAAGGGCACCAAGGTGTTCGCCCTGGGCGGCAAGATCACCAACACCGGCCTGGTGGAGATCCCCATGGGCACCACCCTGCGCACTGTGGTGGAGGACATCGGCGGCGGCGTCCCCGGCGGCAAGAAGTTCAAGGCCGCCCAGACCGGCGGCCCCTCCGGCGGCTGCATCCCCGCCGCCCTCATCGACACCCCCATCGACTATGAATCTCTGGGCGCCATCGGCTCCATGATGGGCTCCGGCGGCCTCATCGTCATGGACGAGGACAACTGCATGGTGGACATCGCCAAGTTCTTCCTGGAGTTCATTGTGGACGAGTCCTGCGGCAAGTGCTCCCCCTGCCGCATCGGCACCAAGCGGCTGCTGGGCCTGCTGACCAAGATTACCGAGGGCAACGGCGAGCCGGAGGACCTGGACACCATCGAGGAGCTGTGCAACCACATCAAGCAGTCCGCCCTGTGTGGCCTGGGCCAGACCGCCCCCAACCCGGTGCTCTCCACCCTGAAGCACTTCCGGGAGGAGTACGAGGCCCACGTGTATGAAAAGCGCTGCCCCGCCGGCGTGTGTAAGGCCCTGATCCAGTACGTGGTGGACCCCACCAAGTGCAAGGGCTGTACCCGCTGCGCCCAGGGTTGTCCCACCGGCGCCATCTCTGGCGCGGTGCGGGCTCCCCATATCATCAACCAGTCCAAGTGTATCAAGTGCGGCGCCTGTATGGACCACTGCCGCTTTGACGCCATCAGCAAGCAGTAAGGGAGGGAACGGACATGGACGAAAAGATGGTATCTCTGCGCATCAACGACATCCCCGTCACCGTTCCCGCCGGGACCACGGTGCTGGAGGCGGCCCGCTCCGCGGGCTTCAATATCCCGTCCCTCTGCTTTTTGAAGGACATCAACGAAATCGGCGCCTGCCGCATCTGTGTGGTGGAGGTGAAGGGGGCCAAGAGCCTGGTGGCCTCCTGCGTCTACCCCGTAACTGAGGGCATGGAGGTGTACACCAACACCGAGCGGGTGCGCAAGTCCCGCCAGCTCACCCTGGAGCTGATCCTGTCCAACCACCGGATGGACTGCCTGACCTGTGCCCGCAACAGCCACTGTGAGCTGCGCCAGCTGGCCAGCGACCTGGGCATCGACGCGGTGCGCTACGCCAGCGACAATATGTATCCCCAGATCGAGGACTCCGCCTCCCATCTGGTACGGGATAACTCCAAATGTGTCCTCTGCCGCCGCTGCACCGCCGTGTGCCGGGCCACCCAGGAGGTGGGGGTCATCGGTCCCAACGACCGGGGCTTTGCCACCCACATCGGCTGCGCCTTTGACCGGGACCTGAACGAGGTGGACTGCGTCTCCTGCGGACAGTGTATCGTGGCCTGTCCTACCGGCGCCCTCAGTGAGAAGGACGACACCGGCAAGGTGCTGGCTGCCCTGAACGACCCCAAAAAGCACGTGGTGGTGGGTCCCGCTCCCTCCGTCCGGGTCACCCTGGGCGAGTGCTTCGGTATGCCCATCGGCACCAATGTGGAGGGCAAGATGGTCACCGCCCTGCGCCGGCTGGGCTTTGACAAGGTGTTCGATGTGGACACCGCCGCCGACTTCACCATTATGGAGGAGGGCACCGAGTTCCTCAGCCGCCTGAACGGGAGAGGCAAGCTGCCCCTCATCACCTCCTGCTCCCCCGGCTGGATCCGGTACATGGAGCAGCACGCCCCCGAGATGATGGCCAACGTGTCCAGCTGCAAGTCCCCCCAGCAGATGTTCGGCTCTCTGGTCAAGACCTATTACGCCGAGACCATGGGCATTGATCCCGACGACATCTTTGTGGTGTCCATCATGCCCTGTACCGCCAAGAAGTACGAGGTGCGCCGGGAGGAGCAGCGGCTGCCCAACGGCTGTATGCCGGTGGACGTGTCCCTTACCACCCGGGAGCTGGGCCGCATGATCACCCAGGCGGGCCTGCTCTTCGACCACCTGCCTGATGGTACATTTGACGAGATGCTGGGCATCTCCACCGGCGCCGCCGCCATTTTCGGCGCCTCCGGCGGCGTGATGGAGGCCGCCCTGCGCACGGTGGTGGAGCAGCTCACCGACGGCGGCATGGCCCCCCTGGAGTACAAAGAGGTCCGGGGCATGGAGGGCGTGAAGGAGGCCAGCTACGAGCTGCCCGGCCGCACGGTGCGGGTGTGTGTGGCCTCCGGCCTGCACAATGTGAAGCTGGTGCTGGACGGCATCAGGGACGGCTCCATGCAGTACGACTTTGTGGAGTTCATGGCCTGTCCCGGCGGCTGCATCAACGGCGGCGGCCAGCCCATCCAGCACGCCGACGTGCGTAACTTTACCGACATCAAGGCCCTGCGGGCCGCCGCCCTGTACAAGCAGGACGAGGATATGGAGTACCGCCGCAGCCACAAGAACCCGGTGGTCCAGACGGTGTACCACGCCTACCTGGGCGAGCCCGGCGGCCACAAGGCCCACGAGCTGCTCCACTGTACCTATATCAAGCAGAAGCGCTATCGGGTATAACACAAAAAGCGGCCAGTCCCTTCGGGGACTGGCCGTTTTCTCATTTGGAGCGGGTCAGCCTGATGCAGGTCAGGCAGTAGGTGATCTGGAGCACTCCGAACACCACCAGCACCGCCAGGGAGGGCAGCAGGCCGATGTCAAAGGAGAAGTTCAGCACAGTGAACACCACCCACAGCCCCAGACAGGCGCCGGTTGTTACCCGGAAAGCCTGGTAGGACGCCTGGCCGATCTGGGCGCGCTCGGCTTCGTCGCAGCTGTCCATCCACTTCTTCTGGAACTTGGTGTCGTACACGCTGCCCCGCTTCTCCGGGTTCATCCGCCGGGTCAGGTCCACTGCCCGCTGCTGGAGCAGAACGACCAGAACGATGGAGGCCAGGAACAGAAGGGCAGTTATCAGGGGAGTGTCACTGAGAAAAGCCGCTGACAGAAAGAAAAAGTCCAGAATGGTTGCCAGAGCGGTGACCAGCAGCACATAGCTGAGGGTAATCTCGATGCTGTCTGCCAGCTGCTCATCCTCCCCGTCCCAGCGGTCGTACCGACTCTTGGCGGAGCGGTACAGTCCCAGGCCGATACCCAGCAATACCAGCGAGCTCACCGGGATGCCCCAGGGCACCACCACCCGCAGGGCCTCTGTCAGCCCGGTCTGGAGCCAACCGGCCAGCCCGGAGAACCCGGCGATACTGACGAAAAAGCCGCCCGCCCCACCCAGCAGAGCAAAGAGCAGCAACGAACCCAAAAACCTGGGCAGCGCCTTGCGGTTTTCCCGCGCAACCTGATCCTTCATCCTATTCATCCTCCTCATAGCTGAAAATGTCCTCCACGGTGACGCCGCACAGCCTGGCCAGTTTCAGGGCCAGGGTGACGGAGGGGGAGTAGTCCCCCCGCTCAATCTGGCTGATGGTCTGCCGGGAAACCCCCGCCATGCGGCCCAGCTCCTGCTGGTTGACTCCCAGCCGGGCCCGGTGTTCCTTCAGCCGGTTGTGTAGTGGCATCGGATCCCCTCCTTGCCTTGCTAACTATCTTTGTCAAAATGACAACTTTTCTTGTCAAACATAGGATAGCATTGACAAGGAAACTTGTCAAGAGGGGAAATAAAAAAGACCAGCTCCGTGAGGAGCTGGTCTTTGCTTGGGGAGTTGGCTCAGCCGGCGTTGCCGGAGCCGGGGCCGGCCTCTTCGGCGGTGAGGGTGAGCACCCCGTCGGCTTCAACAGCGTTGATGCCCAGCAGGGTGTTGATGCCCTCGGCGGAGACATAGTAGTTGCCGCCGATGAGCAGGGCGGACACCTCCACCGGAGCGCCGTCCACGGTGACGGTCAGGTTGGCGTAATCAATGGCGGTGCCATCGGCACGGGGAGCCAGGGACGCGGCGGTATATTCGCCGCCCTTGGTGAGGACCACGCCGTTGTTCCAGGTCAGGTCAAAGGCGGCGGTGGTGCCCTTGAAGGCCACGGCCAGATCCCGCAGGCGGTAGAACACCGTGTCGCCCAGACCGCTGCTCACCGCGTCGTCGGCGGAGTACAGCAGGCCGTTGACCACCACGTTGTTGGCCTCGTTCAGGTTGATGCTCTTGTTGTAGGGGGTGGCCAGCTCGCCGGCATTGATCTTCTCAATGTAGGCAGCCCGCTCAGGGTTGTCCAGCTGCAGATCCACGCCAGTGATCTTCCAGTTGTTGTCCACCACAGGCTCCAGGGGATCGTGCTCGGCCAGATAGGCCACCAGCATGTCCCGCACGGAGGCAGAGGACTCCCACTGCTTCTCGCCGGAGATAATGCCCTCGTTCTTCAGACCGGTATAGCGGTAGTCGTTGACGCAGAGGGTGAGGGTCATGTCGTCGGTGAGGGGCTCGCCCTGGAAGGTCACGTTTTCAATGCGCTCACCGGCGGGCTTGGACAGGTTGACCTCATAGTTCAGGCCGATGAAATGGTCGTGGAGGTAACCGGCTTTGTCCGGGTTGAAGGAAATGTTGATGTCCCCGGGCTGCCACTGGTTCCAGCACTCGGCGGCCCACTCCATGTAGGCCTTCATCTCCGCGCCGGTCACCTCTACGGTGTACAGCACGTTGGGGTACTTGTAGATGTCGAACATATTGCCGTAGTTCAGATCACCCTGCTTCAGGTCGCTGGTGTCCTTGAACAGAGCCACGGCGGTGACGTCGGCGCCGGAGTTCTCCAGCTGGACGGTGCCGATGAGGTCGATAACGGCGGTATCCTGGAGCCGGCCCTCGGGCAGACCGTTGATCTCATTGACGGGCTGGAAGTCGGCGGCGGCGTGGCCCAGCACGTTGTCCTGAATGAAGGACACGGCTTTTTCCTGGGCGGCCTTGACGGCGGGCACGTCCCGCAGGCCCTGGTCGGGCTCCACGTCCTTCATGGAGACGGTCTCCACCGTGGCGGAGGTGATCTCCTTGTCGGCGTTGAGGGTCAGGTCATAGCGGACCACCTCGCTGGCGTTGTTCTTGGTCTCGCCTACGGGGATGGCGCCGTCGTTGTTGATGTAGGTGGTGTGGGTGTGGCCCAGCTGGAGCACGTCCACCTCCGGGCACTTGTCCAGGATGGTCTGGGCGGCGTCGGCTCCGTCGGTGGAGTACTCGGCGGACAGACCGGCATGGGTGGAGACCATGATCACGTCAGCTCCGTCGCCGATTTCCTCAATGCAGTCGGCTACCGCATCGGCCATGGACTCAAAGGTCAGGTCGGCCACGCCCTGCTTGGTGCCGTCCCACCGGGGGATGTTGGGGGTGGTCACGCCGATGATGGCGACCTTCACACCGCCCCGCTCCACAATGGTGTAGCCCGCGCCGGTGAAATAGCTGCCGTCAGCGTTCTTGATGTTGGCGGCCAGCACCGGCACATCGGTCTGGGCGATGATCTCCTTCAGGGTGTCCACCCCGAAGTTGAACTCATGGTTGCCCAGGACCCAGGCGTCATAGCCCATGTAGTTCAGAGCGGCGGGCACCGGGTGATCCGTGGTGTCCTTGGAGTACAGGTCGTCGGTCATGATGGTGCCCTGGATGGTGTCGCCCGCGTCCACCAGGATGGTGTTGGGATTCTCCTCCCGCACCTGGCTGACATAGGTGGAAACCCGGGCCAGGCCGTCTCCGGTGCTCTCCTTCATGTCCTCATAGGAGTAGCCCCAGATGTTGCCGTGGGTGTCCGAGGTGCCGATGATGGTCAGATGGGTCTCTCCATCCGCCGCCAGAGCGGTAACGGACAGGGAGAGCACCATGGCCACACTCAGCGCCACGGACAAAATTTTGCCGAACTTTTGTTTGTGCATACAGACAGTTCCCTTCCTTTCATTGAGGTACTGTAATCATACCATAGGTTGGGATTCCTGTCGATAAAAATTGTGCAAATTTGATAAAAAGAAACAGATGAAACTAACAGAAACTTACAAATCAAACGGAACGTTCCAGCGCCTCCAGGCCGGCCTCCACCGCCGCCGTGACAGCCTCGGCAAAGGTGGGGTGGGGACGTAACGGCCGGAGCAGCTGCTCTGCTGTCAGACCCAGGGACACCGCCAGGGTCAGCTCGGCAATCAGGTCGGAGGCCCGGTAGCAGCACAGCTGTCCCCCCAGCAGGGCGTGGGTCTCCTTGTGAAACACCAGCTTTACAAAGCCCCGCTTGCCCCCCTCGATAAGGGTACGGCCGTTGGCTCCCATGACGCACTTGCCGCTGACCGCCGGGATGTTCCGGGCCTTGGCCTCGTCCAGGGTCAGACCTACCTGTGCCAGTTCCGGGTCAGTGTATACGCAGGAGGGGATGGGGGAGGTGCCGCGCAGGGGCGTTTTTCCCAGCAGCAGGTGGGCCACCACGTCCCCCTCCGCTTCCGCCTTGTGGGCCAGCATGGCCCCGCCGATGGCGTCCCCGATGGCGTAGATGGAGGGGATGGAGGTGCGGAAGTGTTCATCCACCGTCAGAAAGCCCCGGTCCATGGCGGGGGAGACTCCGTCAAACAGGCCGGCGGTGGCGGGTTTTCGTCCGGCGGCCACCAGCACCGTGTCGGCGGCGAGGGTGTGCTCCTCTCCCTTGTGGGTGAAGCGGACGGCGGGGCCGGGCTGGATCTCGGCTACCGAGGCCCCGGTGTACACCGTCACCCCCGCCTTTTTCAGCTCCATGGTTAGGCTCTGGGACAGCTCCCGGTCCAGGTTGGCGATGAGCCGGTCCAGGGCCTCCACAATGGTGACCCTGCACCCGGCGGAGGCCCACACCCAGGCCAGCTCCACCCCGATGACGCCCCCGCCGATGATGAGCAGATGGTCCCGGGGGCGGATATCGTCCAGCAGGCCGTCGCTGTTGGATACACCGGGCAGATCCATCCCCGGAATGGGGAGAGGGGCAGGGAGAGAGCCCACAGAGACCAGGATGGACCTGCCCTCCCAAAGCGTGCCGTCAGCGGTTCTGGCGGTGTTGGGGCCGGTGATGACAGCCTGGGCGGGGATAACCTCCACCTTGGCGGCTTTCAGTTGTTTTTCCATGCCGGAGCGGAGGGTGGCTACCACGGATTCTTTTTCTGCGGCCAGCTGGGACCAGTCGCACCCCGGTTTGGCCCCGTGGAGCAGGGCCTTGGTGGGGATGCACCCTCGGTTCAGGCAGGTGCCTCCCACCTGACGGGGCTCGAATAGGGCCACGGACAGGCCGCCCTTGGCGGCCCGGAGGGCGGCGGCGCAGCCGCCGGGCCCTCCGCCGATGATGAGTAAATCGTGCATATTCAGCCCTCCGGGAAGGAATACCGCACCACCGGATGGCGGGCGGCGGCGGTCTCATCGGGGCGGCCCACCACGGTGGAGTGGGGGGCGGCGTGGAGGGATTCCGGGTCCTCCTTGGCCCGGCGGAGGATGTCCGCCAGCACCGCCGCCGCCTGATCCAGCGTCTCAGGGGCCTCGGTCTCGGTGGGCTCGAACATCAGCGCCTCATGGACGATAAGGGGGAAGTACATGGTGGGCGGGTGGATGCCGTCGTCCAGCATGGCCTTGGCCACGTCCAGGGCGGATACTCCCGTTTCCTTCTTCAGCCTCTCCAGGGTGAGGACAAACTCGTGCATACAAAGCCCGGGGAAGGCGGCGGTGTAGCCCGCCTCCTCCAGCTTGCGCTTTAAATAGTTGGCGTTGAGCACCGCCCCCTGGGCGGCCTCCGCCACCCGGGCGTTGCCCAGCCGCATCAGGTAGGCCAGAGCCCGGATCACCACCAGGAAGTTGGCGTGGAAGGCCCGCACCTGGCCGATGGAGTGCTCCCCGCCGTTGCCGCACAGGGCGGAGCCGGGCATAAAGGGGGCCAGAAATTCCTTGCACCCCACCGGGCCGCTGCCGGGCCCGCCGCCGCCGTGGGGGGTGGCGAAGGTCTTGTGCAGGTTCAGGTGGCACACGTCAAAGCCCATGTCTCCCGGCCGGGCTACCCCCATGATGGCGTTCAGGTTGGCCCCGTCGTAGTACACCAGGCCTCCGGCCTCGTGGACGATTTTCGTGATCTCCAGAATGTCCCGCTCAAAGAGGCCCACCGTGTTGGGGTTGGTGAGCATCAGACCCGCCGTGTCCGGGCCGCAGGCGGCCCGCAGGGCCTCCAGATCCACCAGCCCGTCGGCGTTGGAGGGGATGTTGCGGACGGTGAAGCCCGCCATGGCCGCCGAGGCCGGGTTGGTGCCGTGGGCGGAGTCGGGCACCAGGATCACCGTCCGGGCGTTGTCCCCCCGGTGGCGGTGGTAGGCCTTGATGAGCAGCAGGCCGGTAAACTCCCCGTGGGCCCCGGCGGCGGGCTGGAGGGTCACCCGGTCCATACCGGTGATCCGGGCCAGAGCGTACTCCGTCTGGGCCATGGCCAGCTGGCAGCCTTTGACGGTGTGGCCGGGCTGGAGCGGGTGGATGCCGGTAAAGCCGGGGAGGGCGGCCATATCCTCTCCCAGCTTGGGGTTGTATTTCATGGTGCAGGAGCCCAGGGGGTAGAACCCGTCGCACACCCCGAAGGCCCGCCGGGCCAGCGCCTGGTAGTGGCGGGACAGGTCGCTTTCCCCGATCTCAGGCAGCCGGGGGGCTTTTTTGCGGGCGAATTCCTCCGGTACCGGGCACTCCGGCACATCCAGCGGGGGCAGCAGATCGGTGCCCCGGCCGGGGCGGCTGCGCTCAAAAATCAGTTCCATATGCCCAGCACCTCCTTCACGATGGACACCGTCTGGTCCAGCTCCTCCCTGGTCTGCTTTTCGGTGACGCACCACAGCAGCCCGTCCTTCAGGGGCAGCCCTCCCAGGATGCCCTTGGCCTCCAGCCCCGCCAGCACGTCGGCGGGACCCCGCAGCTCGGTGACAAACTCATGGAAGAAGGGACCGGGATAGCGCAGGGTCACCCCCGGCAGAGCACAAAGCTGTTCCGCCAGGTAGTGGGCTTTGGCGTAACACTGCTCGCCCACCTGCTTCAGGCCGCCGGGACCCATCAGGGACAGGTACACCGAGGCGGTGAGGGCGCACAGGGCCTCGTTGGAGCAGATGTTGGAGGAGGCCTTCTCCCGGCGGATGTGCTGCTCTCTGGCCTGCATGGTGAGCACGAAGGCCCGGCGGCCCTCCTGGTCGGTGGTCTGGCCCACGATCCGGCCGGGGAGCTTGCGCATCATAGCCTGGGTGGTGGCCATGAAGCCCAGATAGGGCCCGCCCCAGGACAGGGGCAGACCCAGAGGCTGGCCCTCGCCCACGGCGATGTCGGCCCCCCATGCGGCGGGGGGCTCCAGTACCCCCAGAGTGATGGGATTCACCCCGGCGATGAGCTTGGCCCCACCCTCATGGGCGATTTGGGCCAGGGCGGCCCCGTCCTCCAGCAGGCCGTAAAAGTTGGGCTGCTGGATGTACACACAGGCGGTCTCGCTGTCCACCAGCCCCGTCAGGTCGGTACGGCCTTCCTTCACAGGGGCCACCACCACTTCGGTGCCCGCCCCAAAGCAGTAGGTCTGGATGGTGGCGATCACGTCCGGGTGGGCGGCGCCGGATACGATGGCCTTTGTCCGCTTCCGGTCCCGGCACATGGCCACCCCCTCCGCCGCGGCGGAGGCCCCGTCATACACCGAGGCGTTGGCGGCGTCCATGCCGGTGAGCTCGCAGATCATGGTCTGGAACTCGAAGATGGATTGCAGCACCCCCTGGCTGATCTCCGCCTGATAGGGGGTGTAGGCGGTGACAAACTCCTCTTTGGCGGCGATGCGGCTTACCGCCGAGGGAATATAGTGGTCGTAGGCCCCAGCTCCCCGGAGAATGGTGGAAAACCGGGCATTCTGGGCAGCCAGCTTCTCCAGGGCCTGGCGGACCTCCAGCTCACTCTTGGGCTCCGGCAGATCCAGGGGGCCGTCGATGTACACCTCATCCGGGATATCCCGGTACAGGTCCCGGGGGCCGGTCAGCCCCAGGGCCTCATACTGCCGCCTCCGCTCCTCCGGGGCGGCGGGCAGATATCCTCCCATATTACCCCTCCTCGGCGCAGTGGGCCTCGTAGGCGGCGGCGTCCAGCAGCTCCTCCTCGCCGGTGAGCTGCTCCACCTTCACCAGCCAGGCCCCATAGGGGTCCTCGTTCACCAGGGCGGGATTGTCCAGCAACTCCTCGTTGACCTCGGCCACCACGCCGGACACCGGGGAGAGCACGTCGGATACCGCCTTGACGGATTCCACGTCTCCCAGGGCCTCCCCGGCGCTCACCTGGTCACCGGGCTGGGGCAGATTGACGAACACGATGTCCCCCAGGGCGTCCTGGGCAAAGTCGGTGAGGCCAACGGTGGCCACCCCGTCCTCCACCAGCAGCCACTCGTGGGATTTGGTATACTGCAACTCCTTGGGAATGTTCATGATGACTACCTCCTGTATATTTATGTGTAACAATTACGCTCTCTTATAAAATGGGGTTTTGACGATCTCCGCCTCCACCTTCCGGCCCCGGACGTCCACCTGTACCACGGTGCCCGGTTCCTTGTAGGCCACGTCCACCATGGCCATGGCAACCGCCTGGCCCAGCCAGGGACAGTGGGTGCCCGAGGTGACCACGCCGATCTGCTTCTCCCCGTCGTACACCGGGCACTCCTCCCGGGCGATCCCCCGGCCGGTGATCTTCAGGCCCACCCGGCGGCGGGAGATGGGCCGGGCCTGTTCCAGGGCGGCCTTACCGATGAAATCAGGCTTTTCCAGCTTGACGAAGATGCCCAGCACCGCCTCGTAGGGGTTGATGGCGGGGGAGAGCTCGTGGCCATACAGGGGCATGGCGGCCTCCAGCCGCAGGGTGTCCCGGGCGCCCAGGCCGCAGGGGATCAGCCCGAAGGGTTCCCCCGCCTCCAGCAGGGCGTCCCACAGGGCGGGGGCGTCCGCCGGGGCGCAGTACAGCTCAAAGCCGTCCTCCCCGGTGTACCCCGTCCGGGAGACCATGCAGGCCATGCCCTTTACAGTCCCCCGCAGCACAGCGCTGTAGTTCTTTTCCGGGATGTCGGAGGTGAGCTTGCGCAGGATCTCCTCCGCCCTGGGGCCCTGAAGGGCCAGCTGGGCCACCCGGTCCGACCAGTCCTCCATAGTGCAGTCCCCGGTGAGATGCTCCCGGATCCAGGCGGCGTCCTTGTCCTTGTTGGCGGCGTTGACCACGATGAAATACACCGTGTCGCTGACCTTGTAGACGATCAGGTCGTCCACCACGCCGCCGTCCTCGTAGCACATGGGGGAGTAGCGGGCCTGGCCCTCGTACATGCCGGAAAAATCGTTGGTCATCAGCCGGTTGACGTTGGCCAGGGCGTCCGTTCCCCGAAGGACCAGCTCCCCCATGTGGGATACGTCGAACAGGCCGCAGGCGGAGCGCACCGCCTTGTGCTCGGCAATGACGCCGCTGTACTGCACCGGCAGCAGCCACCCAGCGAAGGGGACGATCTTGCCTCCCGCCGCCACGTGCCGCTCATAGAGCGGGGTTTTTTGTTCCATCTCCAATTACCTCCTTTTCAGGCAGCAAAAAAGCGCATGGCAAAAAAGCCATGCGCCTCTGTCCTGGTACCTGAGAGTTTTGCCCCCGTCGGCGCGGAGCGTGCTCCGCTTTCCAGAGTTTCGTCAGGGGCCGGTCCTTCTGCCTGAGAGATCACTGCGCTGCCCCTTCGGCGGCGGCCTGTGCCGCGCTCTCCCGGTCCCGTCATCCGACAATATAAACTTGTGGGTTTGCTTTCAACCTCAGTATAGGGGAGCGGGCTGGAAAAGTCAACCGCCAGTTTTCCGCCGCACCCTTTTTTCCCAAACACATAAGATGGAGTACGGCGGGGAAGGGAGGAAGATGCCGTGAAGCATGAATTGGATATCTGGCTCATCGGCGGGGACCGGCGGCAGGTGCGGCTGGCCGGCCTGCTGGCGGAGGACGGACACAGCGTACATACCCTGGGCCTGGGCCCGGCGACGGGCGGTGTGCGGGAGGAGCGGGAGCTGACCGGGGCGGCCCTGGCGGACTGCGTGGTGCTTCCGCTGCCGGTGGCCGCCCCCGGAGGGCGGCTGAACGCGCCGCTGGCGGAGGAGCCCTTGTCCCTGGAGGGGGTCTTTGCCGCCCTGCGGCCGGGGCAAATTATCTGCGCCGGCCGGGTGGACGATGCCACCCAGGCCATGGCCCGGGACCGGGGGCTGGTCCTCCACGACTACTTTGCCCGGGAGGAGCTGGCGGTGGCCAACGCGGTGCCCACCGCCGAGGGGGCTATCCAGATCGCCCTGGAGGAGATGCCCGTCACCCTCCACGGCAGCCGGGCTCTGGTCATCGGCTACGGGCGGCTGGGCCGTGCCCTGGCTCCCCGGCTGGCGGGGCTGGAGGCAAAAGTCAGCGTGGCCGCCCGGAAATACGCCGATTTGGCCTGGGCAGAGGGCTTCGGCTTCGGCACCGAGCACACCGGGGAGCTGAAAGGCTGGCTGTGCGGCTACGACCTGGTGGTGAATACGGCGCCCGCTTTGGTGCTGGGCAAAGAGGAACTGGAGGAGCTGAAGCCGGAGTGCGTGGTCATCGACCTGGCTTCCCTCCCCGGAGGGGTGGACTTTGCCGCCGCCCAGGCCCTGGGGGTGAAGGCGGTGCAGGCCCTGTCCCTCCCCGGCAAGGTGGCCCCCGCCACGGCGGCGGCCTACCTGCGCAGCACCATCTGTCACATTTTACATGAGTTAGGAGTGTAGCTATGGAACCCATTCGGGTGGGATTCGCCTTTTGCGGGTCCTTTTGTACCTTTCGTCAGGCCATGACGGTCCTGGAGCGGGTCCACGCCCGCTACGGCGATGTGACGCCCATTGTATCCGAGACCAGCGCCGCCACCGACAGCCGGTTCGGTCCGGCTCACGAGTACATGCGGGAGATGGAGCGCATCTGTGATAAGCGGGTGATCGACTCCATCCCCAAGGCCGAGCCCATCGGCCCCAAGCACCTGCTGGATGTGCTGGTGATCTGCCCCTGTACCGGCAATACCCTGGCCAAGCTGGCAAACGGCATCACCGACACCACCGTGACCATGGCGGCCAAGGCCCATCTGCGCAACGGCGGGCCAGTGGTGCTCTGCCTGGCCACCAACGACGGCCTGGCGGCCTCGGCCAAAAACATCGGGACCCTCCTGGACAAGAAAAACGTCTACTTCGTCCCCTTCGGCCAGGACGATCCGGTGGAAAAGCCCACCTCCCTGGTGGCCGACTTTTCCCGGGTAAACGACGCCATCGACGCTGCCCTGCGGGGAGAGCAGCTCCAGCCCCTGCTGCTGCGGGGCGCCTTATAAAGACACATTACAACCCTGCGTTTCTATAAAATGTTTGAGCGGGCAGCTTGGCTGCCCGCTCTGTTTTTCCTCTTCCAAAGAAGATCGTTATATGATTTCGCTGTCAGACCAAGGTGGAAAATGGTTTTTTTACATAGGAGTAATAATCGCTCATGGTAAAGTCAGCGGGCAGTCCTATCAACTCAGGCTTGCCCTCCTGAATATGGTGTTTGCCTATTGAGAGCCATGACGCGAACATTTCCGGATCATTTTGCCGCTTATCCTCTACCCATTTCCGGGTTTGCTCTCTCAGGAAGGTCAGCCGGTCGCCAAAGGAGAGGTTTTGTCTGTCCGCTTCTTCCAAACTCCATTGCAGATGATTGTTAAAGCTCTCTGCAGTTTCTCCTGTAATCGTCCACGCTCTTGGGATTTCAATTGTGATCTCGTCAGGAGCATCCAGCGTGACCTGACCCTGTGCCTGTGATAATTCCAGCTTGTCGTACTGGTTAGCCTGCAGACAGGTTCCCTTGGAAAGCTGCTTGGGCGCCGTAAACTTTGTATGACATTGTATGACGCCTGGACAGGCGCTGTTTACTGTATTCACCATTGGTATTCACACCTTTATTTTCATGATTGAAACTTGGCAAATGCCCGGTATACTTCGTCCCGATTGATATACTCTGTGCGGATCAGACCGGCCTGCCAGGGTTTTTTGGCAACCCGCTCCCGATTATGGTCGATTTTTGCGTCCAGGGCATCCAGGAATCGATCCATAAAGGGCTCAAAGGAGTCTTTCAGCAAATCAGACAGCCGATCGCTGATGCCCGCATGTTCCATCTGGTCTGTGAGGGACTGATACTGCTGGGCGAGATATTTGCCCAGGTCGGCGTCACTGTCCTGGATGGCGTAAGTATCCCATTCCGGTTTTTTGATCTGTTCGGAAAGATCTTTGGCGTACACAGCGGCAAAGGCCAGATCATCCGTGCTGTATGGAGCCGGGGTGCTGGCGGTTGGGGCGGCAGGGGTACCCACCGATGAGGAGGCAGCGTGTTCCCGCAGTCTGGCAGCCATATAGCCGTCGTCCTGCTTCAGCCACTGCTTGCCGGGATCGGTGATGTCTGCGTAAATGTCATGTTCCGCAAGATATGCGCTGTATGCGTCCGCCTTGCTGTCGATGGCAGCCAGAACACTTTCCCGCATATCTTCGGATACGCCGGACTGTCCCATCCCCTCATAGAATCCACCGATATTGTCGGCATAGGAGGTGGCCAGTTCCTCCTTGGCTTTTGTGTACAAGTGGTCCAGCGTCTGCATTTCCTGCTCCAGCTTTTCCCCGGTGTACTGGGTCTGGATGCGGTCTTTCAACACCGCGTAGCGAGAGGCCAGATAGTCCGCCTTGGTCTCAAACCGCTGGGCGTTGTCAAAGCGGATATCCATGTTCAAAAAATCTTCCTGCACGCCGCGCCAGTCGATTTCATCTCCCAGCCCGTTTGCCTCCAGTTGAGCGCGGAACGCATCCAGGCTCTCCTGACTGACCTGACCTTCTGTCATCAGCTTCACCGGCTTGGAGGGGTCCAGTTCAAAGGAGTCTCCAATCTGGATGAAGTCCAGGCGGTACTGCTTCATGTACTGATTCATCAGTGCGTCTTCTTCGGTGTACTGCTCTTCCTCTGAAGCGGGGCGAAGCTCCGCCGCCGGGTCAAGCCTGGCATTGATGGGCGTAGCCTCCGGTGTTTCCAGGATCTGCAGGCGGTTGGGAAGACAGAAGCCGCTGAGTTCCAGCCGATCCCGGTTTGCAGAATTCGGTTGGGTCCATGCCTGTCCCTGCGAACGGGCGGCGGACAGGTCTGTGTCGCCCTGTTTGCGGCCAATATGGTTGAGCCAGGTGCTGTTCAACCAAGGATTTGCGCTGATTTGACCAATATACATGTGTACTCCTCCAGATAGAATGCCTGAGCGACCGCGTTTTTTTCATATCACTGCTCAGACAAAATTATACATATATATTATCGGCTGGATTTGAAAAAAACTAAGATATTTCTGACATAGAATCAATCTGTAAGAGCTGTTTTTTTGTGCCCGTTCTCCCATAAAAATCCCCCTGATGTCAACTACATCAGGGGGATTTTGTTCCGGTCCGGTTGAGTGGACCTACTTATGTTTTTGGATGGGCTGATCTGCCGCTGTTACAGATAGCTCTTGAGGGTGTCCACCAGGTCGGTGTGCTCCCAGGGCAGGTCGATGTCGGTGCGGCCGAAGTGACCGTAAGCGGCGGTCTGCTCGTAGATGGGCCGGCGCAGGTCCAGCTTCTCGATGATCTTGGCCGGGCGCATATCGAAGTGCTTGTTGACGATCTCGGACAGCTGCTCCTCGCTGAGCACGCCGGTGCCGTAGGTGTCCACCAGCACGCTGACGGGGTGGGCCACGCCGATGGCGTAGGCCAGCTCAATCTGGCACTTGCGGCACAGGCCGGCGGCCACCAGGTTCTTGGCGATGTACCGGGCCATGTAGGCGGCGGAGCGGTCCACCTTGGTGGGATCCTTGCCGGAGAAGCAGCCGCCGCCGTGAGCGGCGGAGCCGCCGTAGGTGTCCACGATGATCTTGCGGCCGGTGAGGCCGGTGTCGCCCACGGGGCCGCCCACCACGAAGCGGCCGGTGGGGTTGACGTAGAACTTGGTGTCCTTGGTGATGTACTGGGCGGGGATGATGGGCTTGATGATCTCCTCCACCACGGCCTCCCGCAGGTCCTTCAGGGCGATGTCGGGGTCGTGCTGGGTGGACACCACGATGGCGGGGCAGGAGAGCACCTGGCCGTCGTCGCCGTACTCCACGGTGACCTGGCTCTTGCCGTCGGGGCGGAGCCACTTCAGCTTGCCGGACTTGCGCACGTCGGTGAGCTGCCGGGAGAGCTTGTGGGCCATGGAGATGGGGGCGGGCATCAGCTCGGGGGTCTCATCGCAGGCGTAGCCGAACATCATGCCCTGGTCGCCGGCGCCGATGAGGTCGGCCGCATCGGTGCCGCCCTCCTGGTGCTCGTAGGACTGGTTGACGCCCATGGCGATGTCGGGGGACTGCTCGTCAATGGCGGTCATGACAGCGCAGGAGCGGTAGTCGAAGCCGTAGGCGGGATCGGTGTAGCCGATGCGCTGCACGGTGCGGCGGACGATGGAGGGGATGTCGGTATAGTGCTTGGTGGTGATCTCGCCCATCACCGTCACGATGCCGGTGGTGGTGAAGGTCTCACAGGCCACGTGGGCCGTGGGGTCGGCGGCCAGGATGTCGTCCAGAACGGCGTCGGAGATCTGGTCGCATACTTTGTCGGGATGGCCCTCAGTGACGGACTCCGAGGTAAACAGACGCTTTGACATAATAGTAACCTTCCTTTCTGTGTGGGACGTGAAAAACGCGCTCCGCCGGATGGCGGAGCGCGCAGAACTCGTCCATCCTCATCTTTCGATTTCCTCGCCGGATTTGGCACCTTGCTTCTGCAGGTTGCCGGGCTTCATCGGGCCGTTCCCTCCACCGCTCTCGATAAGGCTATTCAATTGACTGTGGGTATTTTATCGGGTTTTCCCCACTTTTTCAATAGACAAATAGACGAAATTGTATAGGGCCGGAAAAATCTTTTTGCGTTAAGCCTTCCAGCCGTTGAGGTATTCCACCTGCTCGTCGGTGAGCTTGTCGATGGCCAGGCCCATGGCGGCCAGCTTCACCCGGCCGATCTCGTCGTCGATCTCGTCGGGCACCTGGTAGACCTTCTTCTCCAGGCTGTCCTTGTGCTTGACCAGCCACTCCAGCGCCAGAGCCTGGACGGAGAAGGACATGTCCATGATCTCCGCCGGGTGGCCGTTGCCGGCGGCCAGGTTGACCAGCCGGCCCTCGCCGATGACGTTGAGCACCCGCCCGTCGGGCAGGGTGAAGCCCTCGATATTGTCCCGGCGGATTTCATGTTTGACGGCCATCTTGGCCAGGCTGGCCACATCCACCTCGCAGTCGAAGTGGCCGGCGTTGGTGAGGATGGCGTTGTGCTTCATCACTTCAAAGTGCCGGGGGGTGATGACGTCCTTGCAGCCGGTGACGGTGACAAAGATATCGCCGTACTTGGCGGCCTCGTCCATGGGCATCACCCGGAACCCGTTCATGGTGGCGTCCAGGGCCTTGAAGGGGTCCACCTCGGTGACGATCACGTTGGCGCCCATGCCGCTGGCCCGCATGGCCACGCCCTTGCCGCACCAGCCGTACCCGGCCACCACCACCGTCTTGCCCGCCACCACCAGGTTGGTGGTGTGCATGATGGCGTCCCACACGCTCTGGCCGGTGCCGTACTTGTTGTCATAGTAGTGCTTGGCCTTGGCGTCGTTCACCGCCATCATGGCGCAGGGCAGGATGCCCTCCCGCTCCCGGGCTTTCAGACGCAGGATGCCGGTGGTGGTCTCCTCGCACCCGCCGATGAGGTGTTCCGCCAGGTCGGCGCACTTGCCGCCCAGCAGATGGATCAGGTCGCCGCCGTCATCCACCACCAGATGGGGCTTGAACTTCAGGGTCTCGATCAGGTGGCTCTCATACTCCTCGGCGGAGGCGCCGTGGATGCCGAAGGTCTCCACCCCCAGGTCGGCCAGCCCGGCGGCCACGTCGTCCTGGGTGGACAGGGGGTTGGAGCCGGTGAGGTGAACCTCCGCGCCCCCCTTGCTCAGTACGTAGCCCAGATTGGCGGTCTTGGCCTCCAGGTGGACGGACACCGCCACCCGCAGCCCGGCGAAGGGCTGCTCCTTCTCGAAGCGGGCTTCGATGCCGCTGAGGGCGGGCATAAAGTCCCGCACCCAGCTGATCTTCCGGCGGCCGGACGGGGCCAGGGCCATGTCTTTTACGATACTCATATGCTTCCTCCTTGGGGGGCGGCCACAGACGGGCTGGGTCCGTCCCAGAAATCTAATGTCAGCAGGGGCTTTGTCTTGCGGAATTCCCGCACCCGGCGGTGCAGATCCAGCAGCTGCTCCGCCGTGGGGGAGGGGGGCGCGCCGTAGGCGGGGCAGGTGAAAAACCAGCAGAATTTGGCGCCGCTTTCAATGACCCGGTCGTAATACTCCTCGGTGGCCACCCGCTCGGCGTTCTCCGCGGTACAGCGGCAGGCCACCCCGAAGGGCAGCTTGTCCCGCTTGAGCTGCTCGGTGGCCCGCACCGCCCCCTCGGGGTCCAGGTCCACCTGGATGGCGGGGAAGAGGTTGCCCACCCGCAGCAGGTCGGCCCGCAGGGTCTGGGTGATGGAGGCCGGGGGGGTGAAGGCGGCGAACACGCAGTCGGTATGCTTGTTGCACAGGGCGATGAGCTCCTCCTCCCGGGCCAGGGGATTGCCGCCGCTGAAAATAAACAGGTGGCAGCCCTTGGCCTTGCGGGAGTCGATCTCCTCGTCCAGGCTGTCAAACTCCATGGAGGGGCGCACCCCGAAGATGGACGCGCCGCATCCGGCGCAGTCCATGGCGCAGGGGAAGGAGGGGTCGATGATCACCGCCCAGGGGGCGTTGCCCTGACCGAAGGGCTTTTCCCGGTTTTGCCGGGGCCAGTCCAGCAGGCCGCCGTGGATGATGACGTTTTCAAAGATCTTTTTCAGCACCCGGCTGTCCACGTCGGTGTACATGCTCCGGAGCAGCTGGTTCCAGTTGTTGTCCGGGTCGGTCATGGCCCGGTGGAGCAGGTCCTGATAGGGCGGAGAGAGCTTTTCCCCCGCGAATTTGTCCACCCACTCCATCAGTCTGGGGAGATTGGCGTCCGGGTCCCGCTCCAGGTAGTCCAGCGCCCGTGCGACTCCAAAGGCGCGCAGACGGACCGGAATGCTCATAGATGTGTGCTCCTTTCCCCAAAAGGTCGGTCGGGATAATGTAACAATTCTACCATATCCCATGCGCCGCCGCAACACCATAGACAAATTATCCAGCCTGTTGCATTTTCTGACAAAAGGGGCAGAATGTCTAGTGGGAGGGCCGCCATTGACAAGCCTTGCGGTCCCGGACTATACTATACTTGGATTGATATGCGCCTGACTGGGAGTGAATAATATGCGCGCCGGACTGATCACCTTCCACTTCGCCCACCACTATGGAGCTCAGCTCCAGGCTCTGGCCACCATGAAGGCCATCCAGGCCCTGGGCCACGACTGCCAGATCATCGACTACCGCCTGCCCCACACCACCCGCACCAACCAGCTCTTTAAAAAGAGCGCCTCGGTGCGGGCGGTGGCCGCCGATGCCCACACCGCCCTCCACTACGGCTCTTTTCAGCGGCGGTTCCGGCGGTTCGAGGCCTTTGTGGCGGAGGAGATGGCCCTCTCCCCCCGGCGGTACACCAGCGTGGACCAGCTGCGGGCCGAGGCGCCGGAGTACGACGTATATGTGGCGGGCAGCGACCAGATCTGGAACCCCTATATTTTTGCCAACCGGCAGTTTGACCCCGCCTTTCTGCTGGATTTCGGCGGGGCGGTCCGGCGGATCGCCTACGCCCCCAGTCTGGGGGTGCCCACCCTGCCGGAGGACAAGGCGGCTGAGCTGAAGGGCTTTCTGGCCCCCTTTTCCGCCCTCTCCGTCCGGGAGAAGCGGGGACAGGTGCTGCTGCGGGAGGCGGCGGACCGTCAGGCCCGGGTGGTGCTGGACCCCACCCTGCTGCTGAACGGGGAGGACTGGGGGGCGCTGGCCAACCCCACCCGCCGGAAGGGGCCCTATATCCTGTGCTACTTTGTCTCCGACCCGGGGGAGGCCGCTCCCTACGCCCTGGCCCTGTCCCGCAAGACCGGCTGGCCCATCGTCCAGCTGGCGGGGGCCCGGCGGAAGATCGACGGGGCGGCGGAGCTGGTCTTTGACGCGGGCCCCCGGGAGTTTCTGGCCCTGTTCCGGGACGCCGCGGCGGTGGTGACCAACTCCTTCCACGGAGCCGCCTTTTCCCTGCAGTTCCGGAAAAACTTCTTTACCTCCATGTCCCCCAAGGAGCGGGCCCAGCCCACCTTCTCCCGGATCTACAGCCTGCTGTCCCGGCTGGGGTGCGCCGACCGGATCATCGGCCTGGACGACACCGCCCCCCTGGAGGCGCAGATGGACTATGACAAGGTGTATGAGCGGCTGGAGGCCGAGCGGGCGGACTCCCTGGCCTACCTGAAGGCCGCCCTGGAGGGGATCGCCCTGCCGGAGGAGCGGCCCCAGCCCGCCGCCCCGGCCAGGCCGAATTTGTGCGCCCGGGAGGACTGCACCGGCTGCACCGCCTGCGCGGCGGTGTGTCCGGTAAACGCCATCGCCATGGAGGCCGACCACGAGGGCTTTTTGCGGCCGGTGGTGGGGGAGAGCTGCATCCTCTGCCGTAAGTGCGAGGCCACCTGCCCCATGCTCCACCTTCCGGTGCCCGGCCCCGCCCCGGCCCAGGCCCACGCCGTCTGGAATTCCGACGAGGCCGAGCGGCTCAAGAGTTCCTCCGGCGGCTTCTTCTCCCTGCTGGCCCGCCACGTGCTGGAGCAGGGGGGGGCGGTGTTCGGCGCGGTGCTGGACGAGACCATGACCGCCCGCCACGTGTGCGCCCGCAGCGAGGAGGAACTGGCCCCCATGCGGGGCTCCAAGTACGTCCAGAGCGACCTGGGGGACAGCTTCCGCCAGGTGAAGGAGCTGCTGGACAACGGCACGCCGGTGCTCTTTTCCGGGGTGCCCTGCCAGGTGGACGGCTTCAAGCGCTACCTGGGCAAATCGTATGATAATCTGCTGACCTGCGATCTGGTGTGCCATGGGGTACCCTCCCCGGCGGTGTTCCGGGCCTGGCTGGACGGCCTGGAGGCCGCCCGGGGCGCCAAGGTCACCGGGGTGCGCTTCAAGGACAAGTCCCACGGCTGGTCCCACCCCTGGCTGACCGTCACCTTTGCCGACGGCAGCGTCTATACCGAGGACTTCAACCGCACCGGCTACGGCCGGGGTTTCGGGATGCAGCTGTTTTTGCGGCCGGCCTGCGCGCTGTGCAAGTACACCTCCACCAGCCGCCCCGCCGACTTCACCCTGGCGGACTACTGGGGCCTGGATCCCAAGCTGGAGCTGCCGGTGGAGCGGGACAAGGGGGTGTCCATGGTGCTGGTGAACAGCGCCAGAGGCCAGGTGGTGTACGATTCCCTGGCCGGGCAGTTCGGCCAGACCGACCGGCCTCTGGAGGAGGCGGTGACGGGCAACCCCCGGCTCAAGAGCCCCCTGAAGGCAAACCCCAAGCGGGGTGCCTTCTTCGCCGCCTTTGCCGCCCTTCCGTTCCAGGAGGTGGAGAAACGGTTCCTGGCCCTGCCTCCCCTCCACTACCGGGCGGCGGCCAAGGTGCTTACCCCCGCCATGAAGGACAGGCTGCGTAAGCTGCTGAAATAATGTTTACAATTTATTCGGGAATTTTTTCCCGAAAGCTGGTATCATAACAATCACTGTGTTTGCGTCGGGAGGTAATTCTGTTTGAGAAGATCCGTTGACACCTGGCTGGACCGCTTTTGCTACAAGCATCCCAAGCTGGGTATTCCAGGCCTGATGAAATATGTCGTCATCCTCCAGGGGGTGGTCTACCTGCTGGACATCTTCAGCAACGGCTACCTGTCCTTTCTGCTGATGTTTTCCTCCCAGGCCATCCTCCACGGGCAGGTGTGGCGGCTGTTCACCTTCCTGTTTCTACCCCTGGAGTCCAGCTATGCCATCTTTTTCCTTCTCTCTCTCTATTTTTACTGGTTTATCGGCAGTACTCTGGAGCGGGAGTGGGGGTCGGTGAAGTTCACTGTCTTTTACGCCGTGGGGGCCCTGCTCACCCTGATCTCCGGCTTTGTGCTGGATCTCTGGGGATTTGGTCTGGCCATCAACATGTTCTATGTGAACATGTCCATGTTCTTCGCCTTTGCCACCCTCTACCCCGACCTGCAGGTGCTCTTCTTCTTCATTATCCCGGTGAAGGTCAAGTGGCTGGCCTGGCTGGACGCCGCCCTGTACGTCATCCAGTGTGCCCGGTATATTGCCGGCGGAATGTGGTTTTTGTGCCTGCTGCCCCTGGTGGCGGTGGTCAACTATGTGCTCTTTTTCTGGTCGGACATCATGGACCGCCTGGGCAGGACCCGGACCCGCCACTCCGCCCAGACCATCAACTTCAAAAAGGCCACCAAGCAGGCCCAGCAGCAGAAGGGCTATATCCACAAGTGCGCCGTCTGCGGCAAGACCGACACCGACTACCCCAATGAGGAGTTCCGCTACTGCTCCAAGTGCAACGGCTACTACTGCTATTGCTCGGAGCATATCCACAACCACGTGCATATTGAGTGAAAGCAGCGCCCCGGGCATGCCCCGGGGCGCTGCTTTTGTAACCGCTCTGTTGTTTCCCGCCTCCCGGCCTTCTGATAAAATAGACATACCAATAGGAAAGGAGGATACCCTGTGAAACGAACTGTCTTTTGCACCCTGGTGCTGCTGCTGGCGCTGCTCACGCCGGCCGCCGCCAACTCCACTCCCACCCGGCTGGATGGGGTGGGGGGCTCCGCTCTGGAAGTGGACGAGAACTGCCCCGTCATGGTCTCCGCCGAACAGCTCACCTTTCAGATCCAGCGGGACAATGACTATGGGCGGCTGTGCGCCCAAGTAACCGCCCTCTACCAGATGGAAAACCCCACGGAGGAGCCCCTTACCGTGCCCATGGCCTTCTACCTGGAGGAGCGGAAGGGCCAGGTGGGAAACGGCCTGGAGCCCAGTCAGGTGTCAGTTACCGCCGACGGACAGGCCCTGTCCTTCACCCAGCAGGAGGTGGAGAACGACGACCCGGACCGAGACCGCACAGCACTGGTGTATACGGTGGAGTTTCCCGCCGGCGGGACCCGGGAGGTAGTGGTGCGCTATCCCAGCTTCAGTTACAGCATCCAGGAGGGTACCACCTACTGGAGACACACCTTTACCTATCTGCTCTCCCCGGCCCAATACTGGGCCCACTTCGGCACGCTGGATGTGGAGATCTCCGCCCCGGAGGAGGCCCCCTATATCATCGACTCCACCCTCCCGCTGGAGGAGGCGGGGGAGGGGCGCTATACCGCCCATTTTGACGGCCTGCCCGAGGGGGAGCTGGAGTTCACCCTTTACCGGGAACCCTCCATCACCCTGTGGGACCGGTGCAACGCCTTTCTCCAGGACGCCGGATATGTCATGTTCTTTCTGGGCCCGGTAATTCTGGTGGTGGCCGTCCTGGTCATCGTCGGGGTGCTCCTCCGCCGGCAGAGGCGCTGAGCACCGGGCTGGTGGTGTACTCTAGCCCGCAGGGCTTTGGGGTGGGGAAGCACAGGCCGTACAGGTCGGTATACCGGCTCTCCGCCTCAAACAGCCGCCGGGCCGAACCGTCCAGGGCCCTGGCCTGGGCGGGCTTGGTGAGGATCGGGAGGGCGCAGGTCCCTTTCATCCGCTTCAGCAGGGCCTGACCCCGCTCATTGAGCCCCAGCACCCGCACATAGGGGACCGCCAACCGGCGGTCCTCTTGCGTTAGCCCCAAAAAGGCGCTCACCGCCAGCCGCCGCAGCCGGGCGTGGGTGTACCGGCGGGTCTTGGCCAGGGTGTAAAACTCCTCCAGGGAACAGGCCTGTCGGGCCGCCCGCACCAGCCGGGCGGGCAGGCCCTCCGCCCCGCCGCCGTCGGGAAGGGCGGCCCAGCCGTCCTCCTCCATGGTCCGCAGCCTGGCCAGTATTGCCCGCTCCGCCCAGAGCAGGGAGGCGGGCTGGCCCAGGGCCTCCAGGGAGCCGTCCGGCAGGAGAGAGGCGGCCTCCTCCCTCCGGCCCTCCCGCAGCAGGGCCCGGATGTGGCTGGCGGAGGCGAAGCCCTCCAAGTGCCCTGTACTGTCGTGGCCCGCCCCCCGGCGGGCCACCGTCATGGGTGCCATGCCGCTGCCCAGGGTTCGGAGAGCGCGCAGATACTCCACCCCCAGGTTGTTGTTGGGGGAGGAGAGACAGGGACAGTCCGCCGCCGCCTGCCGGGCGGCGGGGTAGGACAGGCCGCGGCCCAGCGCCTCCCGCAGCCGGGCGGGGTAGCCGGGGGCGTCCAGGGCGTCGGCGGCCTGCCGCAGGGCCTCCAGGCTGCCGTCCTCGCTGCCGAAGGAGAGAATATCCACCACACCTGTGGCCTCCAGCAGGCCCACCGCCCCCCGGGCGAAGGCCTCCGCCGACGCCATGGCCCAGGGGGTGGGCAGCTCCAGCACCAGATCCGCCCCTCCCACCAGGGCCAGGGCCGAGCGGGTCCACTTGTCCGCCGCGGCGCACTCCCCCCGCTGGACCCAGTGCCCGCTCATCACGCACACCACCGCCCCGTCCCGGCCCAGAGCCGCCCGGGTCTGGGCCAGGTGATAGGCGTGTCCCAGATGGAATGGATTGTACTCCGCCACGATTCCGGCCACCGCCATAGCTGTTCCTCCAAAGGGAAAGGAGAAAAATTCCTCCTTTCCAGCAAAATATGGGTTGTCCTTTTGTGAGAAAAGGGATAAAATAAGACGTGCGAGTTTATTTTACTACACAATGGCTTGTCTCACAAGCCGGAGTAACTGTTTAAGGAGAGATGGAACCAATGAAAGTTTTGGTCATTAACGCCGGCAGCTCCTCCCTGAAGTATCAGCTCATGGACCCGGAGAGCCGGGAGGTTCTGGCCAAGGGCCTGTGCGAGCGCATCGGCATCGACGGCCGCCTGACCCACAAGATTCCCGCCAAGGACGCCAAGTATGAGTTCGAGATCCCCATGCCCACCCATGCCGAGG
>ERZ1643246.805-NODE-805-length-38024-cov-16.261397_pt1 | contig 38024 bp, 36 predicted proteins | sample MGYA00579265_ERZ1643246 | MGnify/ENA primary metagenome ERZ1643246 (study PRJEB29033, sample SAMEA4952261) | chicken gut metagenome | biome: Broiler Chicken; feature: Gastrointestinal Tract; material: Caecum | place: Ireland | collected 2018 | study: Broiler...
ATGGCCCGCACCCGCTCCAGGGCCCGGCGGGCATAGAGGGCGGGCTCGGACAGGTAGGCGGTGACCAGCTCGATGGTGGCCTTCCCCTGGTAGCCCCGCTCTGCCAGTTCCCTCAGAAGCTCCGGCAGGGGCAGGATCCCATCGCCGGGGATCAGATGATCGTCGCTGTGCCCATCGGAATCCACCAGGTGCAGATGGGCCAGCCGATCGCCCAACAGGTCCAGATAGTTTTCCACCGGCTCACCTGCCGCCGCCGGCGGCACCACATCGCACATACCCAGCAGAGCGGGAGAGCCCACCTCATCCAGGGCCTGGGCCAATTCCCCGGCGGAGGTGCACAGGTTGCTCTCATAGCAGGTAAGGCTTTCCAGCACAATCTTGTGGCCCAGCCGCTCCGCCGCATCCGCAAGCCGCCGCAGGCTCTCCAGCAGACGGTTCCACAGCGCCTGGCGGGACACGCCGTACCCGCCGTGCCCCACGGAGATAAGGGTATACTCTGCTCCCAGGGCCTTTCCCATCTCCAGGCACAGCTCCAGGTAGGCCATACAGTCCTCCCATTGCTGCCGATCCCCCAGCATATAATTGTAGGGATAGGCGTTGTGCTCCGGCGTATAGACGGCCACCGGCATCTGATACTTTTCTTCCAGGGCCAGTACTTCCCGCAGGCCGCCCCGCTTCAGATCGGGGGCGAAGGCATGAGGCCGGCCGCCCCAAAGCTCGATATAATCGTAGCCCAGCCGCCGGGCGCCGGAAAAGGCCCGCTCCAGGGGCCAGCGCTGCCAGCCGCAGGTAAACATACCCAGTTTCATAGCGTCCTCCTGACAGAAAGGGCGGCCCCGAAGGCGATTCGGGGCCGCCCCACATGTTGACGTAGGATCAGTAGCTCAGCCGCCGGTAGTAGCGCCGGATCTCCATGGGATGGCAATTGAGCGCCTCCATGTGGGCGTCAATGCGCTGGGTGACGGCATGGGTTACCAGGTGGGACAGATTGCCCCGGTACTTGTCGTCGATGCCGGGCAGGGCATAGTCCCTGGAGTCAATGACAGTGTAGTTGGCGCACACTCTTGGCAGGAACTTGACCACCCGTTCACTGAGGGGACGCTGGGCATCCTCGCCCAGGAACACGGTCACCGGGGTGTCCCGATCCACGATTTCCAGCATGCCGTGGAAGAACTCGGCGGCGTGGATGCTCTTGGTGCGGATCCAGTGCTGCTCCTCCCAGTAGCACATGGCGTAGGAGTAGGTGGAGCCGTACTGGTTGCCAGCGCCCACGAAGTAGTGGAGCCTGTCATCGTGGTGCTTCTGGGCGAACTCCAGGCCGAAGGCATCGGCGGCCTTCTCCACTTCCACCAGATCCCGGGCCAGATGGGCATCCATCTGGGCGTAGTACTCGTCGTACTCCGGGAACTCCCCCCGGTTGTACATAAACCGGTCGGCCACCATGAAGAATTTCAGCTGCTCATTGGCGGGGTAAGCGATCTCCCAGTCCACCATTCCAGCCAGCTGGGCGGTCTCCACGTCGATAAAGCCCAGCACCCTGGCGCCGGCGGCCTTGGCTTTCTCCACGCCCCGCACCATCTCCTCGGTGCTGCCGGTGACGGAGGAGATCACTACAATGGTCCCATCCCCCACCCGCCGGCTGCCGGTGGTCAGGTACTCCGCCGCGTTCTCCACAAAGAGATCCAGGTCGGAGCGCTCCTTCATGTGGACCTCGGCCTGGAGGCAGGAGGCCCAGGTGCCCCCGATGCCCAGCCAGCATAGGTTGCGGAACCCCTTCTCACAGATCTCGTCCACAATGGCCTCGATCCGCGGCCGCAGGGCCAAGGCCCCCTGTACGCTGGCAATCTGTTTTTCCTCGTCAAATTTCAGCATAGAGTCCTCCTCGGCTGGCGGTTTACTCGCCGACCTTCAGCATCTGATAGTAGTCGTTGTAGATGGTCAGGGCCTCGCCCACATCCTCCTGGAAGAACACATTCTCCTTGTAATCGAAATCCTTGGAGGGGTCGTTGCGGTAGGACTCGGGGGCGGCGGCCACAGCGGCGTCGTTGGGGCAGAAGTAGGGGAATTCCTCCAGGTTCTGGGCCATGACCTCGGGGTCGCAGATATAGTCCAGGAACTTATATGCCAGGTCGGTGTGCTTGGCGCCGGTGGGGATAACATACATGTCAAAGCCCAGCTGCACCGCGTCGTCGGTGAAGGGGGCCACAGTCAGGGGGCTGTCCGCGCCGCCGGTCTCGGCAAAGGCCCAGGAGGCGTTGCCATCATAGGTGAAGGCCACGCTGGCGGTGCCGTTGGTCAGGTTCTGCTCGGCGTTGCCGTAGGCCACCACGTTCTCGTTGTACTTCACCAGCCATTCATAGGCCTCAGCCAGCTCCTCCTCGTTCTCGGAGTTGGGGTCGTAGCCCAGGGCCACCAGGGCCATGGGGAACAGGTTGCGGGCGCCGTCGATGGAGGTGATCTGTCCCTTCAGGGCGGGGTCGATCAGATCGTTGTAGCAGGTAATCTCAATGGGACAGGTTTCGGTGTTGTACACCACATAGATGTAGTTGCCCAGGTAGGGGATGCTGTGGTTAGGGGAGGACCAATAGGCGGAGTTGATGTTGGAAGAGTTCGGGATACGGGACAGATCCAGCTCCTCCACGTAGCCGCCGGCGATCAGGGACTCCATGTAGGCGTCGCAAGTCATGATCAGGTCGTACTGGTCGCCGCCGCCGGAGGTAAGCCGGGTAACGGCGTCGGCGTTGTCGCTCATGTAGGAGATGTTGACGGTGCAGTTGTTGGCCTCCTCAAAATCGGAGACCACCTGGTCGGAGATGTACTGCTGCCACATGTAGATGTTCAGCTCGGTGCTGGCGGTCTCCTCCCCGCCGCCGGCAGGGGTCTCCGCTCCGCCGGCGGGGGTCTCGCCGCCGCTGGGCTCGTCGTTCCCGCCGCCGCAGGCGGCCAGGGCCAGAGCCATAGTCAGGGCCAGGATCAGTGCAAGAAACCGTTTCATTTGTCTGCCTCCTTGTGATGTTTGGTTGAGACTGCTTCTATGCCGTATCCGCCGCGTCCTCCCGCGGCGGGGTGGGCCGTTACCGGGCGGCCGCCTTCTCCCTCCTGCGGAGCAGGGCCTTGACGCCGTTGCTCAGCAGCATGGCGGCCACAATCACCAGGATCATGATGGTGGTCAGGGCGTTGACATCGGGAGTGACGCCGGTGCGGTTCATGGACAGGATCAATACCGGCAGGGTGGAGTTGCGGGCGCCGGAGAGCATGTTGCTCATGACCACATCGTCGATGGACAGGGTGAAAGACAGGAAGGCAGCGGACATGATGCCGGGCACCATGCTGGGCAGGGTGACCCGCAGGAAGGTCTGGATGCGGTTAGCCCCCAGATCCATGGAGGCCTCCTCCAGCTCGTAGCCGTCGCCGCTGATGCGTCCCTTAATGGTGACCACCGCGTAGGGGATGCAGAAGGTACAGTGGCCCACCAGGATGGATCCCAGCCCAAGGGACAGGCCGATGTTCATGAAGATGATGAGCAGGGCCACGGCCAGCACGATCTCGGGCACGATGATGGGCACATAGAGCATGCTGTTGATGAAGCGCTTGCCCTTGAACTCGTACCGCTTCAGGCCCAGGGCGCCCAGGGTGCCGATGACCACCGAGATCACCGTGGCCAGCACTGCGATGATCAGGGAGTACCACAGGCTGCCGATGAGGGCGTCGTTCTCCAGCAGTTTGCCATACCACTCTGTGGTGAAGCCGTTCCAGTAGAAGTTGTATTTCTGATCATTGAAGGAGAATACCATCATCACCGCCACGGGGATGTAGAGCACGGTGTAGATGAGGATGGCGTACACATCACCCACAATGCCGAGGCGGCGCTTGCGCCGCTGAGTCTTGGACAGGGCTGCCATGTCACACCACCTCCATGTCTTCCAGCTTGGCGAAGCGGGTGTAGACGAAGATCAGAAGCCCGGTGATCACCAGCAGCAGCACAGACAGGGCCGCGCCCAGAGGCCAGTTGCGGATGGCGCCAAATTGGTTTTTGATAATGTTGCCGATGTAGAGGACCTTGCCGCCGCCCAGCATGTCGGATACGGTATAGATGCCCAGGGAGGGGATGAATACCAGGATCACGGCCGAGAAGATACCGGGGAAGGTGAGGGGCAGGGTGATGCGGAAGAAGGTCTGCCGGGGATTGGCCCCCAGGTCGGAGGACGCCTCCAGCAGGGAGTTCTGCAATTTCTCAATCGTGCTGTACAGAGGAAGCACCGCGAAGGGCAGCATGTTGGTCACCAGTCCCAGCATCACCAGCGGGTCGGTGTAGATGAAGGTGATGGGTTCGCTGGTGATACCCGCCCACTGGAGGAAGGTGTTCACCGGGCCGCTGGTCTGGAAGAGGAACAGCCAGCTGTTCAGCCGCATCAGGGAGTTGGTCCAGAAGGGGATCATGATGAGCATGATCAGCCTGGAGGCCACCTCCGGCGGCTTACGGGCGATGTAATAGGCGAAGGGGTAGCCCAGCAGCAGGCAGGCCACGGTGGTGAATAGTGCCACCTGCAGAGACTTGACAATGACCTTGAAGTAGGTGCTGTCCAGCAGGGTCTGATAGCTTTCCAGAGAGAACTCGTACACCACATCGCCGAAGACACCCCGGGACATGAAGCTGACATAGATGATGTAGAGCATGGGAATCGTGACAAAGAGCACCATCCATACGGATACCGATCCGGCCTGCGCCAGGGCGGGGATGGTTTTACGGTGAATATCCCGCCGCCGGTTGATGGCCTGGAGTTCGCTGGCGCCATTTTTCAGTCTTTGACGGCTCATTTCCGCGCCTCCCTATGTAGCTGACTTCTTGATGGCCACCGATTTTTCCGGATCCCAGCGGAGGAAGAGCTGATCCCCCTCGCGCAGACCATAGTCCTGTTCAAAGCGGGAGAATTTGACCTCCATGCCGCCTCTCAGATCCAAGGCGGTCTTGACTACCGTGCCCATATAGGTGAAGTCCTTCAGGATAGCCGGCAGATCGAAGCCCTCCGCCGGCGCCAGGCCGTACTCCAGGTGCTCCGGACGGACAGATACATGCATCTCCTCGCCAACCTGGAACCCCTTGCCGCGTGTGGTGAGCATTCCGAACGGGGTTTCCACCCGCAACAGGTCCCCCTCCACCGCCTTCACCGTGCCGTCGAAAATGTTGGACTCCCCGATGAATCCGGCTACAAAGCGGGTCTTCGGGTGGTCATAGATCTCCATGGGCACGTCCAGCTGTTCGATCACACCGCCATTCATGACGGCAATGCGGTCGGACATGGTGAGGGCCTCTTCCTGGTCATGGGTGACATAGACGAAGGTGATGCCCAGCTTTTTCTGAAGGCGCTTGAGCTCAATCTGCATCTGCTTGCGCAGCTTGAGATCCAGGGCGCCCAGCGGCTCATCCAGCAGCAGCACTTTGGGGTTGTTGATCAGGGCCCGTGCGATGGCCACCCGCTGCTTCTGCCCGCCGGACAGTGCATCCGGCTTGCGCTTTTCAAAGCCAGCCAGCTGCACCAGGGCGAGCATCTCGGTCACACGGCGCTAGATCTCGTCCTTGGGAACCTTTTTGATGGTCAAACCGTAGGCCACGTTGTCAAACACTGTCATGTGGGGGAACAGGGAGTAATTCTGGAACACGGTGTTCACGTCCCGCTGATAGGGCTCCTTGCTCTCCACCCGTTCCCCCTGCACCTTGATGATGCCGGAAGTGGCATCCTCAAACCCGGCGATCATCCGCAGGGTGGTGGTCTTGCCGCAGCCGGAGGGCCCCAGCAGGGTGAGGAACTCCCCCTCCTGGATCTCCATATTCATTTTTCGTACCACTAGGTTGCTCCCGAACCGTTTCTCCACGTTGATCAGGGATACAATACTCTCTGCCATGCCCGATCTCACCTCATTTTTGGTTAAAAGCCACAAAAATCCAGGCGGAAACCGGGTGGTTTTCCTCCGCCTCTCTCTTTTCCTGCATCATAGCATATCTCCTCAGGGATAGCAATCTCTTTTTACAGATAAGCAAAAAATAAAAGCATACCAATTTGTGATTTTAAATATTCTTTGTGCTCCACAGCTTTTGCAGTTGGAAAAAAACTGAAGAAACGCCGGACTTTTTCCTGCAGGCCGGAGCAGAATTGGACTGAAATCACCTTCACCTGCCTGGATGCGCCATTGTCAGACCTTTGGAAATGTGGTATGCTTTTGACAGATTTTCCGGCCCGGGGCCGGAGGAGGAGCGATGATGAATGGAGGAATATAAGCTCAGGCCGAGTGCCCGGGCGCGGGAACTGCTGGAGGGCTTCCTGGTGGAGTACGGCCTGGCGCCGGGGGATCGTCTGCCCTCTGAGCGGGCACTGAGCCAGCGCTGGGGGCTGAGCCGCTCCACCCTCCGCAACGCTCTGTCCCTGATGGAAGAGGATGGAACCCTCCGCTCCCGGATCGGGGCAGGCACCTTCGTGGCTCCGGTCAAATACACCCGCAGCCTCCAAGGCCTGCTGTCCATGAGTCAGTCAGCTGCGGGACAGGGGCGTACCGTGACCACCCGCCTGCTGCGGCTGGAGCAGGCAGAGTGCGACAAGCATCTGGCAAAGCGATTTGGCCAAATGTTGGGCTATCCGCTTTATAAAATCGTGCGCCTGCGCTCGGTGGATGGGGAGCCGGTGATGATTGAGACATCCTATATCCCCGCAGGGCGTGTTCCCGGCCTGGAAAAGAAGGATCTGGAGCACCAGTCCCTCTTCGCTGTACTAGAGGAGGACTATGGCGTGATTCCCCGGGAGGGCGATGAAAAAATCGGCATCACTTATGCCACGGATGAGGAATCTGCACTGATGGGGGTGGAACCGGAGTCTCCCCTATTCTGGATTGTCAGTACTACCTACGACCAGGGCGGACAGATGATGGAGTACTGCCGGGCAGCAGCCCGGCCGGACCGCCTGCGTATCACCACGGTTATGGAGCGTAAATTGGAAGGGGCGATAACTGAATATGAGGCATGACGAAGCTGTGGGCCCCCAGTCCCCCCTGTATCTCCAACTTCGTGAGCTCATCCGCAGCAAGATCGAAAACGGCGAATATCCCCCCGGCACCGCCATCCCCTCAGTAGGCACTTTGGCTGAGAAATACGGCATCCACCGTCTTTCGGTTCGCTCGGCCATCTCCGCCCTGATCGGAGAAGGGCTGCTCAAGAGCGTCCAGGGCAAAGGGATTTTTGTGGTGGGAGAAAAGCTGGAGCAGGATCTGGAGACTGTGGGCGGCTTTGAACAAACGCTGAAGGCATCGGCCAAGCACTTTGAGCAGCGGCTTCTGGTCAAAGCCAGCCGTACTGCCGGCCCTCTCTATGCCAGCTGGCTGAACTGTCTGGCAGAAGAACCGCTTTATTATGTCAAGCGCCTGAGCCTGCTGGATGGGGAGCCCCTGTCTTTGGAAGAGGCCTACATCCCACAGTGGCTTGTCCCCAATTTAGCCGATGTGGATCTGAACGTATTTCCACTCCATGAGGTGTACGAATTTTATGGCATACACCTATTACGCGGGGAGCAGAGTTTGGGTATCACCCGGCTGGATTCTCCCGATGCCAGGCTGCTGGACGTGGATCCCAGGCGGGGGGTACTCACCCTCCAGTGCGTGCGCTATGGCAGCCCCGAGCGGGCCGATGGGGCCCCCGCCGGCCCCGGAGACGAACAGCCGGTGGAGTTTACTCGTACCCACATCCGAGCAGATAAGTGTGACCTGAGCGTCCATTTTCACCGTTGAGTTCTCAACCTTCTTCTTTTATCTCATAGGCTTTCTCTGGCGCAGTTGGCAGCTTCTTTTTCCTATACCTGCTACAAATTCTGCGGCCGGGCTACTACCTTGACCCAAAACTTGACCCAGAACAGGAAAAATCCCGGCGGAGCGGAGAGCATATGACCTCCAGGATTTGGCAGATTCCCAGAGCAAAAAGGGGCGGAAAGTGCCCAAAATCAACGGATTGAACCTCTGGCAGCAGCTCATAACCCGGAGGTCGCAGGTTCAAATCCTACTCCCGCAACCATGACGAGTGTTCTTATAGCATTTGAAACGCTGTAAGAACACTCGTCTTTTTCTTTTGTTTTCATCCGGCGATGGTGGATGGGGCGTAGTTGACGACTACGCCCTTTCTTGTATTTACGGACACCTCCGGGGCGGGCAGCGGGATCAGCTCCGGGATCTCAATGACCCCTACGCAGTTATAGTGGATACGGAGCCGCTGCTCCCACACCCCGTCGATCTTCTCGGCATTGAACACTTCGATCTTCTCGATGAGCTCGTTGAGCATCCGGGGCGTCAGCTTGCGGGCGCGGGTGTATTTGCGGACCAGGGAGATGAACATAACGCCCTGGATCTCCAGCGGCAAATTGACTCTGACGAATGAGCCGCGTCCGTTTCATGTCCCCCTACCTGAAGGGCGGACAAAATGCAGCCAAGCTGTCCAACCGTGTCCGTTACATCGCAGCCCGTCCCGGCGTAGAGGTGCTGCCCGGTGAGCAGAGAGATCTCCCGGCGACCCAAAAGCAGGAAGCCTATATCCAGCGCATCCTCCGGGACTTCCCCGGTGCGGAGGAGCTGCTGGAGTATGAAGAGTATCGGAGGGAGCCGACCAGAGGCCATGCAGATCACTTTATCCAACAAGCCTGCGAGGACTTCGTGGAGCCTATGAGCCGGGTGGAAAACTACCTGGACTACGTGGCCCACCGCCCTGGTGTGCAGACAGAGGGCGAGCACGGACTTTGGAACGGTGACGGCAAGGTGCGCAATCTCTCCCAGGCGGTCCGGGAGGTGGCGGAACACACAGGCAATGTGTGGACGCCGGTGGTGGCGATCCGCCATGAGGATGCGGAGCGGCTGGGCTACGATACGGCTGAGAGCTGGCGTGCCCTGGTATGCGCCTGTCTCCCGGAGATTGCCAGGGGCTACAAAATCCCGCTGGATCACCTGCGCTGGTACGCAGCCTTCCACCGGAAGGAGCACAGCACCCACATCCATCTGGTGCTCTTCTCCACTGACCCCAAAGAGGGCTACCTGACCAGGCAAGGCATTGAACAGGTCAAGTCAGCCTTCGGCCGGCGCATTTTTGAGCAGGACCTGCTCCACGTCTACGAACAGAAAACGGAGTACCGGAATACCCTGGGCCGGGATGCAGAGCAGGCTATGGCGGAGCTGACCGCAGACCTGGAACACGGCCAGTGTGAAAACAAGGTGTTGGAGCGGCTGGTCACGGAGTTGGCAGACCGGCTCCAGAACACCACCGGGAAAAAGGTGTATGGTTATCTGCCGCCTAAGACCAAGGCGGTGGTGGATGCCATTGTGGACGAGCTGGCAAAGGACGAGCGGGTTGCCGCCGCCTATGACCTGTGGAACCAGATGCGGGAGGAGGTGTGCCGCACCTACACGGAGCATCCGCCCCAGCGGGTACCGCTGTCCCGGCAGAAGGAGTTCAAATCCGTGCGCAATATGGTCATCCGGGAGGTGCTCCAGTTGTGCCGGGATGAGCTTCCACAACATAACGTGTCACAGCAGAGCAGCTTGCCGTCCCAGACACCCAGACAGGCGGAGCACCACAGAGAGCAGAGCGCAGCTGCTTCCAGTCCGCACACAGCAGAGCGGCAGCCCCTGACGCGGCCCCAGGTGGCCGGATGTGTGCTCAGCCTGTTTCATAACATGGGACGTATCTTCCGGGAGCAGTCTTCGGATGACGCCATCCAGCAGGGCCTGCACATAGACAGGAAGCGCCGCCGGATGCTCCAGGAAAAGCGCATGGCACTGGGCCACAAGGCCGACGACCACGAGGTGGCTATGCGGCTGAAATAGCCTTAAGAAAGGGTACCCAGAAACCCGATGGGGTGAATGATATGGCTGCCCTTGGCGTCCAGATCCAACGCTGGGTCCAGCAGTTGGATGCCTCGCCGGATGCCGGTGTAGCCGTACTTGGCCCGAATGCGATCCACCGCCTGCTCCAGGTCCTCCCGCTTCCGGCGCTTGACGTCCTCGGGAAAGAGGGAGAGCTGAGGTGCCTCCTCCGCTGGGGACAGTCCGCAGGCACGGACGGACAGGCTGCGCACCGGCCGGGAGGGGCGGTTGGTGCAGAACAGACGGAAGGCTGCGTCAAACAGGTCAGTGGAGTTGCTGGCCGGGGCCGTCAGCTTTTCCTGCCGCTCATAGCGCAGCAGGGTGTTGTCCCGGATCCCCAGCTGGACGGTGGAGCACAGACACCGCTGTTCTCTCAGACGGGCAGCCACGCTTTCGCACAGAGCGTAGAGGGTGATCTTCACGTCGTCATCGCTGACCAGATCCCGAGGGGCGGTGGTGCTGTTGCCCACCGACTTTACCGGTGGTATGGCGTAATAGGGGGATACCCCGGAGCGATCCAGGCCGTTGGCGAACTGCCACAGCATCACCCCCACCTTGCCCAAAACCGCATGGAGAAATTCAGGGCTGGACCGGGCTAACGCCCCAATGGTATAGACGCCGTACCGGCCCAGCTTCCGGGCGGTGGCAGGGCCCACATACAGCAGGTCGCTCACCGGCAGGGTCCACACCAGCTCCCGGTAGTTCTCCCTGGTAATCACCGTGGTGGCGTCCGGCTTTCGATAGTCGCTACCCAGCTTGGCAAAGACCTTGTTGAAGGAGACTCCCACCGACACCGTCAGGCCAAGCTCTCCCCTGACCCGCCTCCGCAGGGTATCCGCGATTTGCTTCCCGTCTCCGAACAGAGCGGCGCTGCCGCCCACGTCCAGCCAGCTCTCGTCCAATCCAAAGGGCTCCACCTGGTCAGTGTACTGGAGGTAAAGCTCCCGCACCTGATGGGAGAGCTCCAGATAGCGGTCATACCGGGGCGGCACCACCACCAGGCCGGGACAGCGGCTCCTGGCCTCCCAGATGGCCTGCCCGGTGGCCACGCCAAAGGCTTTGGCCTCATAGCTCTTGGCCAGGACGATACCATGGCGCAGGGCGGGATCCCCGCACACCGCCACCGGCTTCCCCCGCAGAGCGGCGTTGTCCAGGCACTCCACGCTGGCATAAAAGTTGTTCAAATCGCTGTGCAGAATCACCCGCTCCACCGCACCACATCCCGTACATTTGTTCTAGTACCAGTATAGTGTGACACAGGCCCAAATATCCACGAGTAAGTTTTGGCAGTTTTGTGGTAGAATAACGTGGCGAGGTGAGTGCTATGTGCGGTAGATACAGCCTGTCCCCCCAGGAGAGCCGGGAGATCATGGATATCCTGCAGCAGGTGCAGGACAAGTTCAAAACCGGAGAGGTCTTCCCTACCGATCCGGTGCCTGTGTTGATGGAGGCAGGGGCGGAGCTGGCTCCGGAGGTTATGGTGTGGGGTTATCCGGGGGTGGGCGGAAAAGGCAGGGCCATCATCAACGCCCGCAGTGAGACCGCCCTGGAGCGGCCCATGTTCCGTCAGTCCGTGCTGGGGCGGCGGTGCGTATTTCCCACCACAGGCTTTTATGAGTGGGGACATGGGGGTGGGCAGAAGCGGAAGTATCGGTTCCAGATGCCGGGCCCGGATCGGGCCCTCTATCTGGCGGGGCTGTGGAACGACTATGCCGGCCAGCGCCGGTGTGTGATTCTCACCACGGCGGCCAATGGCTCCATGGCGGAGATCCATGACCGGATGCCGCTGGTGCTGAGGCGGGAGCAGGTGGAGGAATGGGTACACAATCCCCAGGCCGCTGGAGAGCTGCTCCGCCAGATACCGCCGGAGCTGACCCATGTGGAGGCGGAAGCCTCCCAACAGCTCTCACTCTTTTAAATATCAGGTACAAAAGGACGCCGTGGGCAGATGCTCACGGCGTCCTCTGTTTTCAGGAGGAAAATATGGGAACCTACATCCACTATACCGACGAGCAGAAGGAGCGGGCCAACACCGTAGATCTGGTGGAGCTGCTGCGGCAGCGCGGCGAAAAGCTGCTCCACTCTGGGCGGGAGTATCGCCTGGAGAACGACCACAGCATTACCGTCCGGGGCTGCGAGTGGTACGACCACGACAGCCGCCAGGGTGGGCATCCGGTCAGCTTCGTCCAGCACTACTACGGCATGTCCTATCAGGAGGCTATGGAGTTTCTCCTGAATGGCGCCTATCCCGTTGCCGGCAGCCGGGAAACGGAGCCGCCCAAGCCCTTTGCACTGCCCCCTCCCCACCAGAATATGCGCCGGGTGTATGCCTACCTCATGAAGCAGCGGCAGATCGACGGCGCCATCATCACCCACTTTGTCCGGAAGGGACTGCTCTATGAGGACGCCCAGTACCACAACTGTGTCTTTGTGGGCGCGGACGAGGGCGGCGTCCCCCGCCACGCCCACAAGCGGAGCACCAACAGCCGGGGCAAATCCTTCAAGGTCAATGTGGAGGGCAGCCGCCCCCAATACAGCTTCCACCATGTGGGGAGAGATAACCTGCTCTATGTGTTTGAGGCGCCCATCGACATGCTGTCGTTTCTGACCCTGTACCCGGAGGACTGGCAGGCCCACAGCTATGTGGCCCTGTGCGGCACCGGAGGGCAGGCCATGCACTGGATGCTGGAGCAGAATCAGTACCTGCGGGACGTGGTGCTCTGCCTGGATAACGACGGGCCGGGACAGTCCGCCGCAAAGCGGCTCCAGACAGAATCGCAGGAAGGAGGATACCACAGTGGTATCCTCCTTCCTGTATGTAAAGACTGGAACGAAGACCTGGTGTCTGGTGCGCTTGCAGTATCCCCGGCTATGACCGCGGTGCAGAGCTTATGAGCCGGAATGATGACAGCCTCCGCCAAGGGAGCAGTATGCCCTTCTTCTGGACCGGGGGTCGGTTCACCGTGGACCGCCCAGAAGGTCACACTGGAAGAAGGCTCAAATACAGAGAACGAGAAAGGAGATGAGACCATGATAGACGAAACCTGGATGCTGATTGGACTGCTGGCCCTAGCATTCGGAACTCTGGCTGCAATTGCCGCCCTCTCCAACCGGGGCAGTCTGAACAGCATCAAGAACAAGACAGTGGGCGACGGCCAGTACGGAACTGCCCGCTGGGCCACCGAGAAGGAGATCCGCAAGAGCTACCGGCGGGTACCCTTCCGCCCAGCCCTGTGGAGAAAGGGAGAGCAGCTCCCAGAAGCCCAGGGCCTGGTGCTGGGCTGCGTTGGGAAAAAGGACAGGTTGGCCGCTCTGGTGGACTGTGATGACATCCACTGCCTGATGATCGGCGCCTCCGGTGTGGGCAAGACGGCTTACTTTCTGTACCCCAACATGGAATATGCCTGTGCCAGCGGCATGAGCTTTCTGGCTCTGGATACCAAGGGGGACCTGGCCAGAAACTATGGCGCCATTGCCACCAAATACTACGGGTACCAAGTGGCGGTGGTGGATCTGCGCAACCCCACCCGCTCAGACGGCTACAACCTGCTCACCCTCATCAACCACTACATGGACGTGTGCCGACAGAAGCCGGACAATCTGGCAGCCCGGGCCAGGTCCGAGAAATACGCCAAGATTTTATCCAAGACCATCATCAATCCCGAGGGGGAGAGCTTTGCCCAGAACCAGTATTTCTACGACGCCGCCGAGGGTGTACTCACCGCAGTCATCCTGCTGCTGGCCGAATACCTTCCGCCCAAGGAGATTGACGGAGAACTTCGGGAGCGGAGGCACATCGTGTCCGTGTTCAAGCTGGTGCAGGAACTGCTGGCTCCCAGCATGGTGCCGGGGAGAAATGAGTTTCAATTCCTCATGGACCACCTGCCGGAGGAACACAAGGCCAAGTGGTTCTCCGGCTCCGCCCTCAACGCCGCGGAACAGTCCATGGCCTCCGTCATGTCCACCGTTCTCGCTCGGCTCAACACCTTCCTGGACAGCGAGCTGGAGCAGGTGTTGTGCTTTGACAGCGCCATGGACGCGGAGAGCTTTGCCTCCCAAAAATCCGCTATCTTTCTGATCCTGCCTGAGGAGGACACCACCAAGAACTTCATGGCCGGGCTGATGATCCAGACACTGAGCCGGGAGCTGTTCTCCGTGGCGGACGAGCACGACGGAAAGCTGCAGAACCGGGTGGTGTTTTTCTGCGACGAGCTGGGCACCATGCCCGCCTTTGATATCCTGCCCCTCTTCTCCGCCGGCCGTTCCCGCCGGCTTACTCTGGTGCCCATCATTCAGTCCCTGGCCCAGCTGGAGAAGAACTACGGGAAAGAGGGAGCGGAGATCATCCAGGACAATGTGCAGGACACCATCTTCGGCGGCTTTGCTCCCAACAGCAAAACCGCTGAGGCCCTGTCCAAAGCCCTGGGCAACCGCACGGTTATGAGCGGAACCATCTCCAGAGGCAAGAGCGAGTCCGGGCAGTCGCTGCAGATGATCCAACGTCCTCTCATGACGCCGGACGAGCTCAAATCACTACCAAAGGGTCACTTCATTGTCATGAAAACCGGCACTCACCCTATGCGCACCCGGCTGCGGCTGTTCCTGGAGTGGGGCATCACCTTTGGAAAGCCATACCAGGTGCCGGAAAAGGCGGCCCGGAAAGTGTACTATGCAGACAAAAAGGAATTCCTGCACGCAGTCCTGCCAGAGTTTCCGGTTATCACAGAGAACCCGCGGCAGAAGGGCTATCATACCCAAAGAAGGGACAGATGAAAATATGAGTTACTTCAATGAAATCTACGGTGACCCTGAACTGAGCAGCAAAGCTAAAATGGTGCTGCTTTATCTCCATGACCGCTCCAACAAGAAAGGTGAAAGCTGGTATGCAATTAGCACCATGTCCAGAGACTTAAGCCTATCCCGTTCGACCATAAAACGGGCTCTGGCGGAATTAGTTCGCCAAGGGCGGGTGGAGAAGAGCGTTAGGTTTCGGAGAAATGGCGGGTACACATCAAATTGCTATTTTATAACGTGCAAATTAACAAAGTGATGAGGTAAATATATTTTGCCATCTGAGTTTAAACCTTCTTATTAATACTGAACAACTTATCGGAACTTCCTCTGAATGTTGCACCGGAGCTACAATAGTTGTGAAAGGAGATGCTACTATGTTTTCCATACAACGGGGCTTCGCGCTGCTTTTACCGCTTACCCTTGGGCTAAGCCTGGTTGCCTGTAGTGGCGTATCTACGACACAACCAGCCCCAGAGAATTCTGCTATGTCGACACAGGTTCAGGAAACGCCGGAGCCCGCACCTGCGCCATCCCCGGAACCAGAGCTGGAGGTAACGGAGGGGACAGAGACCTACCGGGGTTTTCAGATGGACAATGTACTACACGCTCCGGAGGGGGCCATTCATTATCACATCTATGTCCCGGACGGCTATGATGGCAGCGAACCCTATGCGCTTTTCCTTACCCTGCCAGGCTACGAGGGCCTGTACTTCCAGGGCATGGGGCAAAACCTATATAGCGAGAACTTTGCTTTCGAGGCACTGAATTATAACGACCACATGATTGTGGCTGCTCCACAGCTCAGCGACTGGGAGGAGACTTCAGCTGAGCAGACGATCGCCCTGACGGAGTATCTGCTGGGTCATTATAACATCGACCAGGAACGGGTGTATGCAGAGGGATACTCTGGCGGTGGAGAGACTATGTCGCAGGTCATGGGGATGCGGCCCGATTTATTCACTGCCTATCTCCAGTGTTCCTCCCAGTGGGACGGGGCCTACGAGCCGGTAGTGGAGGCCAGGGTGCCGGTGTATTTTGTCATCGGGGAGAGCGACGAGTATTACGGTTCCGGGCCGAGCCAGGAGGCATACGATTCCTTGCATGAGCTGTACGAACAGGCAGGTCTGTCCCAGGCGGAGATCGATCAACTTCTGGTTCTGGACATCAAAGATGCGGATTATTTCCGCGATGGAGGTGCGCCTAATCAGCACGGAGGTGGAAATCTGTTTGCACAAGACCCCGAGATCATGGGCTGGCTGTTTAAACAGTAATGTAACAATATAATCCAAAGGAGATGACCCTGTGGCGAAGAAATGGATTACGGATCTGGCGATGACAGTCCTTCTACTACTGCTGATGGCCTACTCTCTGGTGGGGGAAGTCCTGCATGAGTGGATGGGAATCACCATGCTGGTATTGTTCCTTCTCCACCATATCTGGAATCGAGCCTGGTATAAAAGCATTGGACGAGGCAGGCCATCTCCGTATCGAGCAGTCCAGACCGCACTGAATCTTTTGCTTTTTGCGGTAGTGCTGGGGATGCTCCTCAGTGGCCTGATTCTGTCCCAGCACATTTTGGATTTTCTGCCCTTGCAGCGTGGCGAAACCATTGCCCGGACGCTCCATCTGCCCCTTTCCTATTGGGGGTTTCTGCTTATGAGTCTGCACCTGGGCTTGCATTGGAGCGGCATTATGAATACAGTCCGCCGACGCCTGCATATACAGTCCGCGTCCAGAAACCGGGTGCTGCTCCTTCGGTTGCTGGCTGCGGTGCTTGTGGGCTATGGCCTCTATGCGTTTGCACATTACAGGTTTTCTGATTACCTGCTTTTGCGGACCCATTTTATATTTTTTGCCCCGGATCAGACAGCGACGCGGTTTGTGGTGGATCACCTTGCTGTGATGGGCTTATTCGCATGTGCAGCTCACTACGGCGGGATGGGCCTGCGCCGCTTTTCAGGCAGAAAGAAGGAAAAATGATGATCAGCAAAGTACTGACTGCTGGCGCACTTGTATTGGCGCTGGCGCTTTCCGGCTGCGGAGAAGGCCATACCGTGCCGTCCGGCCAGGAGGAACAAGGAGGAGCGGCCATGGAAACGGAGTTTACCGTAGATACCCCCATCCAAACAGTCATGGATGACCCGGTGTTTGACGACTATGGCCGCCTGCTTTTTCCTGTGGATACAGGCTACTGGAGCGGCGAAACCCTGGGGGACCTGCGGTTGACCTATTACAGCCACATTGACCCTGCCGAGACCGTTGAGATCGTCAACACTCTGAAGGAGCGGGCTCTGGCTGGCGAGTCGATTTTCTACGATATTTACACCGAGGAGGAAAAGGCAGCCGATCCCGACAAGGAAGATACCGGGCTGTTCTTTTTCAAGGGAGACCCTGGAGCGCGTTTTGCTGTGTGTAATGCAGGCGGCGCCTTTGCCTATGTGGGCGCCATGCACGACAGTTTCCCCCACGCTCTGGAGCTATCCAAGCAAGGCTACAACGCCTTTGCTCTGATCTACCGCCCAGGCGCGCAGACGGCCTGCGAAGATCTGGCCCGTGCCATCACCTTCATTTTTGATCATGCCGAGGAGCTGGAAGTGGACACCAGCTGCTACTCACTCTGGGGCGGCTCGGCGGGTGCACGGATGGCGGCCTGGCTTGGCACCTATGGCCCTGCGGCGTTCGGCGGCGATGACCTGCCCCGGCCTGGAGCGGTCATCATGCAGTACACAGGGCTGGGCGAGTATTCCCCCAGCGACCCGCCCACCTATGCCTGTGTGGGAGATCAGGACGGGATCGCCAGCTGGCGCGTCATGAAAGCGCGGCTGGATGCGCTGTCAGCCCTTGGTATCGACACGGAATTCCATGTGTATGAGGGACTGGGCCACGGCTTCGGCCTGGGAACCGGCACTTCTGCGGAGGGATGGATTGATGACGCCATTGCATTTTGGAGTCGGCAAATGGATTGAGAAAGCGTTTAGAAGGAGGATCTATGAGATTTTTACCACTTCTTTTGACCCTGGCAATGACACTGGGGTTGTCAGCCTGCGGCGAGGCGGAACCATCCGTATCGACCTCTCAGCCTTCGCAAAGTGTAGTTTCTAATCAGCAGGAAGCGGATGGCAGCAACATTTTGATTGCATACTTTTCTGTCCCTGAAAATATAAGCACCGATGGTGTGGACGCAGTCTCCGGAGCAAGCATCGTTGTGGACAATGATGAAGTGCTGGGGAGTACAGAGTATGTGGCGCAGGTGATTCAGCAAACCATCGGCGGCGATCTGTTTCGAATCGAATCGGTGGAGCCGTATCCATTGGATCACAAGCCACTTGTGGATCAGGCCGCGGAGGAACGGGACAACCAGGTACGCCCAGAGCTTACTTCCCATGTGGATCATTTCGAGCAGTATGAAGTCATTTTATTGGGCTACCCCATTTGGTGGGGGGATATGCCAATGCCTGTCTATTCATTTTTGGAAGAATATGATTTTGGAGCAAAGGTCATCATTCCTTTTATCACACATGGAGGCAGCGGTGCGGCCGGCACCATAGATACTATTTCTCAACTCCAGCCGGGAGCGCTGATTCGGGATAACACTCTGGTGCTCTCTCGCGGCGATGTTGCCGGTAGCGCAGAGACAGTATCCGACTGGGCGTTGGGTCTTGACCTCGTTTCTGATTCTGGCCTACCCGGCACAGGAGACGGAAATACCGTCCTGACAGCTACGGTGGACCCCCATAGCCAACAGGTATTTTATCTGTGGGAAGAAGGAAATGTACCTGCCGTTACGGAATATACCGTAAACAACGGAAATTACTCTGATGATCCTGATTTTCGCCCTTATGTGACCTCCTTGCCCGTGCCGGATGGGACCGAAATCAAAGGCGCAGTGTTGATCTGCGCGGGAGGAGCATTCCAGTACCGGAGCGACCAGTTTGAAGGAACGCCGGTTGCGGAAGCCCTGAGCCAGTTGGGGTATCAGAGCTTTGTGGTGGATTATCGTCTCCGACCCTATACGCAGGAGGAAGAAGCTCTTGATCTGGCCCGTGCGGTACGCTTCGTGCGTGCTCACGCGGAAGAATACGGCATTGATGAAAAAGACATCGCGGTTATGGGGTTTTCCGCAGGCGGTATCCTGGCGGGTGAAATGCTCCGTAATTTTGATGGTACCGTCAGCCCTGCCGTGCTCGCCCCAGACTACATACCTGACGAGTTGGACGCAGTGTCTGCCGATGCAGCGGCAGATGGTATGATCTACGCTTTTTATGGCCGGCTGAGCGTTGGGACAACCGATGTGGAGTCTCTGCGGGAAGCAGAGCTGCCTCCGACCTTTTACTGCTATGGAACGAGAGACCCTTTTTATGATCAGTTCCTTGCCAACGCAGATGCAGCTGAGGCTGCGGGAGTAACAGTGGAGCGCCTGCAGCTGGACGGAATGCCGCACGGGTTTGGGGATCAGGGGGGCTGGATTGATTCCTATGACCTCTTTTTGAACGATATATTCCAGAATAACTGAATCCACTGTTTTTGATAGAACGAAGGTGTGAACATAACAATGCACAAGAAAAAGAAGTGCTGCACCCCGGTCCGGCGCCATCCGCTTTGCGAAAAAATGATATGCGGTTTGATTGCGGTCCAATGTTTGATTCTCACTTGTTTTGCTGCGGGCGAGGTATCTGTACCCCAATCTGTCAATGAGCCGGAACATCATGGCGGTTTTGTGACAGAGCAGGTTTTGAGCGGTGCGGACGGAGACATTCATTACAGCTACTACCTCCCAGAGAACTATCGTGCTGACGGTGCCTATCCCTTGGTGGTAGCCATGCCTGGGTATGATATGATGTGGTTTGGCGAGCAATCCTCCGGCAGCAATTTGAACTGGAACGGATTCCTGGCCTGGACGGAACTGGATGAAGATATGATCGTAGTTTCAGCCCAGCTTACCGACTGGGGTGAGAAGTCCGCACGGCAGGCCATTGAGCTGACAGCGTACTTTGTTCAAAACTTTGCCGTGGATAAAGACCGGATCTATGCCGCAGGGTATTCGGCGGGCGGTGAAACCATGTCTCGGGCAGTTTCCATGCGCCCCGACCTGTATGCCGCATATCTGCATGGAGCCTCCCAGTGGGACGGGACCTACGCACCTCTGGCGGAGCAGCAGGTGGCAGTTTACATTTTTATGGCGGAACATGATGAATATTATGGTTCTCAAAAAGCCCGGGATGCTTACCGCAGTTTAACTGACGCTTACAGAGAAGCAGGCGTGGAACCGGAGATCATAGAACGGCTTTTACGACTGGAAATCCCAGGGGATGACTATTTTAATGGTCTGGGCATTTACAATTATCACAGTGGAGGAAATGTGCTTTTTGATGATGAAAACATTCTGAACTGGATTCTTTCGGCTCAGAAATCCACAGGAAGCAGTCAAACTGGTACCGGCTTTGCCGATGTGGCAGCGGACGCCTGGTATGCTGAGGCGGTAGAGTACGTCCGGGACAACGGCCTCATGAGTGGAACCAGCGCCACCACATTTGCCCCCAATGACACCATGACCCGATCCATGCTGGCCACCACGCTCTATCGTGAGGCCGGAAGTCCCGCGGTCTCCGGCAGCGATGCCTTTACGGATACCCAGGAGGGCGCCTGGTACGCCGATGCGGTCCTCTGGGCTTCTCAGGAGGGAGTCATCAGCGGCTACGGCAACGGCCTGTTCGGAACCAATGACCCGGTCAGCCGGGAGCAGATTGCCACCATCCTTTGGCGGTATGCCGGAAGCCCCAGTGCCGATACCGGGCAGGACTTCGCGGATGAAAGCGAGATCGCTTCCTATGCCGCAGTGGCGGTGGACTGGGCAAGAGCCAACGGCGTCGTGAATGGTGCGGACGGAAACCGTTTCCTGCCTCGCAACAGCGCTTCCCGGGCAGAGGTGGCTGTGATGCTGTGCAATTACCTGACTCAGAAGTAAAAAGAACATTGGGCCGTGTATGGATCGGGTTGCCAAAATACAAATCATGCGATACATTTGAGGTACACTTTGCGGCAGGAGGCGTGTGTAATGGAATATCGGAAACTTGGCCGGACGGGCCTGCTGGTCAGCGAGATTGGCATGGGCTGTGAGGGCTTTGTGGGCAAGCCCTATTCGGAAGTGGAAAAGATGGTGGATGCCATGGAGGCAGGCGGGGTCAACTGTATCGACCTCTATACGCCTAATCCGGAGTTTCGCTCCAATCTGGGCCATGCCCTGCGGGGGCGGCGGGAAAAATTTATCCTTCAGGCTCACCTGTGCACCATTTGGAAGGATGGCCAGTACAAGCGTACCCGGGATTTGGCAGAGGTGCGGGAAGGATTTGACGACCAGCTCCATCGGCTGGAGACAGACCATGTGGAGATTGGCATGATCCACTATGTAGACTCTATGGCAGACTGGGAAGCCGTGCGGGATAAGGGTGTGCTGGACTACGCCCGGGAACTGAAAGCACAAGGCGTTATCCGCTGCATCGGTTTGAGCAGTCACAACCCGGAGGTAGCTCTGGAAGCGGTACACAGCGGAGCCATTGAGGTACTCATGTTCAGTGTCAATCCCTGCTATGACCTCCAGCCCGCCGGAGAGGATGTAGAGCAGCTCTGGAATGAGAAGAACTACGAACAGCCTTTGGTGAACATGGACCCTCAGCGGCAGGAGCTGTATGAAACCTGCCAGCGGCTGGGGGTGGGTATCACGGTGATGAAAGCCTTCGGCGGAGGCGATCTGCTCAGCGCGGAGCTGTCCCCGGCAGGAAAGGCTCTGACCCTCTATCAGTGTCTCCACTATGCTCTGTCGCGGCCTGGTGTGGCCTCCGTTATGTCCGGCGCCCGGACACTGGAGGAGCTGAATACCAGCATCGGCTATGAAAGCGCCCCGGCGGAGGAACGGGACTATGCTGCCGCTTTTGCTGCTCTGCCCAAGATCAGCTGGGTGGGGCATTGTATGTACTGCGGACACTGCGCTCCCTGCCCGGTAGGCATCGATGTGGCCAGCGTCACCAAGTTCCTGAATCTGGTTCAGGCGCAGGGAGAGGTACCGGAGACCGTGCGGGAACACTATGCCGTCCTTCCCCACCACGGCGGGGAGTGCTTATCCTGCGGAGCCTGCGAGAAACGGTGCCCCTTCGGGGTGCCGGTCATAGAGAATATGCGCCGGGCGGCAGAGGTATTTGGAAAGTGAAGTGCAATGCGCGGACAGACGATATGCCTGCCCGCGTATTTTTCTTGCCATTTTAGGCAAAAGGCAGTAAAATAATTTTGAAACAGGGCCCGCGGCATGGGCGGAAAGGCGGTGGCGTATATGATGTATAATCCTCAGCTGGAGACCTTCCTCCGGGTGGCGGATGCGGGGAGCTTCAATAAAGCGGCGGAGGAGCTGTTCATCACGCCGCCGGCAGTCATCAAGCAAATCACCTCCTTGGAGGCAGGGCTGGATCTCCAGCTTTTTGTCCGCAGTCCACGGGGCCTGAAGCTCACCGAGGCGGGCAAATCGATCTACCGGGATGCCCAGTATATCATCCAATACTGCAAGGACTCGGTGGTGCGGGCCAAGAACGCCGCCGAGGAGGGGGACAAGGTCATCCGTATCGGTACCTCCCCCATGACGCCGGGGCAGTTCCTGCTGGATTTGTGGCCCAGCCTCCACCAGCATTGCCCCGACATCAAGTTCCAACTGGTGCCCTATGAGAACACCCCGGAGAACGCCAGAGAAATCTTACGCAATCTGGGACAGAACATCGACATCGTGGCCGGTCCCTATGACCAAAATCTGCTGGATACCCGCCAGTGTGCCGCTCTGGAACTAAGCCGCGAGCCAGTCCGCTGCGCAGTCTCCATCTACCACCCGCTGGCCGCCAAAGAGTGCCTGACGGCGGATGACCTCCACGGGGAGAACTTCCTGATGATTCGCCGGGGTTGGAACCACTATCTGGACCAGATGCGGGACGAGCTTTGGCGGGATCACCCTCAAGTCCACATTGTGGACTTTGACTTCCTAAGTATCGACATCTTCAATCAGTGTGAGAACTCCAATGATATTCTCATGACCATCGACAACTGGAAGAATATCCACCCGCTGCTCAAAACCATCCCAGTGGATTGGGACTATACCGTTCCTTTCGGCCTGTTCCATTCCCCCAAGCCCTCCACTACGGTGAAGCGATTTCTCAAGGCGGTCAAAACGGTGTACGAGCTGTAACACAAAGGTATATACTGCATAACTTTTCGAGACTTCTGCGGAGGTCTCGATTTTTTTATAATAAAGGCACAAAAGGAATCGCCCTCGCGGGGCGAACGCAGAGGTGTGCCATGAACAATTTTATCTTTGAAAACAGAACCAAGTTTCTCTTTGGTGGGGGCTGTATGAAGGAATACCTGGCCAGCTTTCTGGCTGGATATGGCCCCAGCGTACTGCTTGTTACGGAGGAATCGGATCACCGTTCCCATGCGGTGGACGAGGTGCGTGATATTCTGCGCCGGAGCGGGAAACAGACGACGGAATACGCAATGGGTCCATTTTGCCCCCGGTATGAGCAGGTGCAACGGGCGGCCAGGCTGTGCCGGGAACGCCAGGTGGATTTGATTTTAGGGGTGGGTGGTTCTGCTGTAATTGACGGATGCAAGTCCACTTCTCTGGCAGCAGTGTGCCGAGGCGATCTGTGGGAGAACTTCGGAGAATTGCAGGGCGTGGTGGATGTGCCGCCCCTGCCCATAGGCTTTGTGGCCTCCCATCTGGAGGTTGGAGCCGTCAACGGCGCGGCGGGGTTGATCCATGAGAGCCAATGTGTCTGGAGGGACTACCCTCCTTGTGATCCCCAATTTGCCCTGCTGGACCCGTCCTGCACCCGTGAATTATCCCGCCGATCGTTCACCGCTCAAGGGTTCTCCGCTCTGGCTGGTGCGATGGAGGCATACCTGACGCTGGCGGATGGAATGGGCGTTTCCCGGGAACTGCTGGAGACTTTGATGCGAGGCATGATTCAGGATCTGCGCGCTTGCCGGAATGCTTCCTGCAAAGAGGATACCCGGAGTAACCTGATGTGGCGATGTGCCCTGTGGGGGAGCCGGTTCTTCCAGCTGGGACGACGGTTCTCTTTCCCGCCCATGCCAGTGCGGGAGGCCGCCATTCTCTCGTCATCGGATTGGGCTGAGTACGCCGGGGCACTGGCCGTTCTTCTCCTGGCGTACTGCCATCGGGAGGCAGAGCGGCATCCCGACGTGTCGGCACAACTGGCCCATCGTGTATGGGAAGTGCCGGAAACAGGTCAAGATGAACAGAAGTTGGCTCAGGCCGGTGTCCGCGCTTTTGCGGACTTCCTGCGGGAACTGGAACTGCCCACAGAGTATTCGGAATTGGACGATGCTCTGCGGTGCCATTTGAAGCAGTCCGCCTCTGCTCAAAACCTTTTGGTATATACTGCGTAACGAATCGGAACTTCCGCGGGACGCCAACCTGCATTATCATGATTCCTGTAAGAACGATACCCGCAAGGAGGCATTTGACCATGAATTCGCGCACACTGGGCGCTGACCTGAACGTATCCGCCATCGGGTTGGGGTGTATGGGTTTCAGCCACGCCTATGGCCCACCCACGGAGGATGATGAAGCCATCCAGGCGATCCGCACTGCTTTTGACATGGGTTACACCATGTTCGATACTGCCGAGACCTACGGCACGGCGGAGGACCCCCACCACAATGAGAAACTGGTGGGCGAAGCACTGAAGGATGTCCGCAGCCAGGTGCAGATCGTCACCAAGTTCGGAATCCGTTTTGATAAGACCAGCAAGGCGGTGAACAAGCCCCTGATCCCAGATGCCAGGCCTGAAACTATCCGTGCCTCGGTGGAGGGCTCCCTCCGGCGGCTCCAGACCGACCACATCGACCTATATTTCCAGCACCGCGTGGACCCCAAGGTGGAGCCGGAGGCAGTGGCTCAGGTGATGGCCGACCTGATTCGGGAGGGGAAGATCACCCACTGGGGTATCTCCGAGGTCAGTGAGGACTACCTGCGCCGAGCCCACAGGGTTTGCCCGGTGACGGCGGTGCAGAACCGCTATTCCATGATGGCCCGGTGGCATGAATCCCTGTTCCCGGTGCTGGAGGAGCTGAATGTGGGCTTTGTGGCTTTCTCTCCCATGGCCAACGGCCTGCTTACCGGAGCCTATGGGAAAGGGGAACAGTTCGATCCCAAACTGGACTACCGCAGCGCCATGCCGCAGTTTACGCAGGAGGCCACAAAGAAAAATCAGGAGCTTTTGTATCTGCTGCAGGGGTTAGCCGTGCAAAGGAATGCCACTCCCGCACAGATCTCTCTGGCCTGGATGCTGTGTAAAAAGCCCTGGGTCGTTCCGATTCCCGGCAGCCGAAAGACTGAACGGATGCGGGAGAACGCCGGAGCGGCAGATGTTGTTCTGACCAATGAAGAGGTAGCTGCCATAGACCAGACATTGAGCGCCGTTCCCATGTCCGCCGTATTCGGCGGAACAAAAGTGGTCTCCAGAGAAACGAAATAAGAAAGGATGAATTCCAATGAAACTCAACCATAAATGGCTGACTCTGGCCCTGTCCGGAGTCCTGACCCTCTCTCTGCTGACCGGATGCGCCGGAACTCAGAATCCCGGCGCGTCCGCCAACAGTTCTGGCACCGGGGAGGATCAGAGCACGCAGGAGCCTGCCAATTCTGACGCGCTGACGATCGCGGAGCAGGGGATGTTTTCCGCCGGCGGTACGGTGATTTCTTCGGACGGCACCTTTGATGTGTCCAATTATTACACCTCCCGGGAAGGCTCCACCTCCCATGTGGACCATGCCAATGTGCTCTATCAGATCCCGGAGGATGCCACCGGGCTGCCCATGGTGTTCCTCCACGGCTACGGCCAGTCCCGTATGGGCTGGATTACCACCCCCGACGCCCGGGAGGGCTGGTCCGATCTGTTTCTGAAAATGGGGTACAGTGTCTGGCTCATCGACCAGCCCCGGCGAGGCGAGGCCGGACAGACTTCCGTGGCGGGTACCATCTCCACCGAGCCCTCCGACCAGACCTGGTACACCCAGTTCCGCATCGGCACATACCTCAATGACGCGTTTACCTACAATGAAGGCTCCCAGTTTCCCCAAGGGGAGGATGTTCTGGATCAGTTCTTCCGACAGATGACACCCGACACCGGCATGGACAATGCCAATAACGATCAGAACATCGATAATACCGTAGTAGCCCAGGCGGTGGCGGCAACCATTGATGAGATCTACGAGCGCACCGGCCAGGATTCCATCCTGGTGACCCACTCCCAGGGCGGCCTGCCCGGCTGGGAGGTCCCCCGATACACCGATCATGTGGCCGCCATCGTGGCCGTCGAGCCCGGCGGAGCACCCCAGGTGGGCAGCGACGCTTACAACGCCATGGTGGAGCAGAAGATCCCCGTCACCTTCTACTACGGCGACTACATTGGCGAGGAGTTCACCGATGTGCCTGCTGCCGCTATGTGGTCTATGATGGCGTCTACCGCCGACACCTTCACCGAGGCCTATAACGCCGCCGACGGCAGCAGCACGGTGGTCCACCTGCCCGATGAGGGGATCACCGGCAACTCCCACTTTATGTTCCAGGAGCTGAACAACGATGTGATCGCAGACCACATTGAGAACTGGATTCAGGAAAATGTAGACCAGTAACTTTAATATGAAAGGAATGTTTCACTATGAGATTCACCTGGAAAAAGGTGTTCAGTTTGTCCCTGGCAGCGGTGATGGCCCTGTCCCTGGCAGCCTGTGGGCAAAGTAATGGCACGGATGACAGCCAATCCACCAGTCAGAGCCAGGGAACTCCGCCCTCCTCTACCACCACTCAGGAACCCAGTGGTACCACCTCGACTCCGGATGCTTCTGAGCCGACCGGCGACGGTAACGTTCTGGTGGTCTATTACTCCGCCTCCGGTAATACGGAAGCCGTTGCCGGATACATTGCGGAGGCCACTGGAGGAGATCTCTTTGCTATCACGCCTGCCGAGCCCTACACCAGCGACGATCTAAACTGGACGGACGAGAACAGCCGGGTCAGCCAGGAGTATGCGGATGAATCCCTGCGGGATGTGGAACTGACCACCGCAGAGGTGGAGAACTGGGATTCCTACGACACGGTGTTCATCGGCTACCCCATCTGGTGGGGTATTGCGGCCTGGCCCACGGACAGCTTTGTGGAAGCCAACGACTTTACCGGTAAGACTGTGATCCCCTTCTGCACCTCCTCCAGCTCCGGCCTGGGACAGAGCGGCGAGCTGCTGGCAGAACTGACAGGTACCGGCGACTGGCTGGAGGGCCAGCGGTTCCGGTCTGGTGTCAGCCAGGAGGATGTCAGTGAATGGGTGGATGGCCTGGGCCTGTCCGCACAATAAGAAAAACGGCAACGGGCCGGGGCGGAAGGCTCCGGCCCCCTCTGCTTACAACTTGTTTTAAGAAAGGAAAGCGAGAAATATGGTTAAGAATGTTCTGATTTTGTCCGCCAGCCCCCGGAAGGGCGGCAACTCCGACCTGCTGTGCGACCAGTTTGCCCGGGGCGCAGAGGAGGCAGGTCACAAGGTGGAGAAGATCCGGGTGCAGGAGAAAAAGATTGCCCCCTGCCTGGCCTGCTATGGCTGCCGTAACACCGGCATCTGCGTCCAGAAGGACGATATGGCCGAGATCCTCGACAAGATGGTGCAGGCCGATGTGCTGGTGATGGCCACGCCGGTATATTTCTACTCCATGGACGGTCAGCTCAAGACTCTCATTGATCGGACCCTTCCCCGGTATACGGAGATCCGGGATAAGGAGGTCTACTTCATCGCCACCGCCGCTGCGGGCCGGGGTGCCATGGAGCGCACCGTAGACGCCATGCGGGGCTTTACCGACTGTCTGCCCGGTGCCAAGGTGAAGGGTACTGTTTACGGCTCCGGCGTCTATCAGAAAGGTGAGGTCATGGACACTAAGGCGTTCCAGGAGGCCTACCAGTTGGGAAGGAGGGTGTGACAATGGGTAAAAAAGAGGAGCTGATCCCATCCCTTACCACTTGGATGATCACTGGTTGTACTTCCGGCTTGGGCAGAAGCATGGCACAGGCTGTATTGGAGCGGGGATGGAATGCGGTAATAACTGCCCGGCACCCTGAGCAGCTAAACTCATTTATAGAAGATTATCCGAATCGTGTTTTGCTGCTCCCTCTGGATGTCACCGACCACCATGCTATCAAACAAGCGGTTGAGCAGGCAAAGGAGAGATTTGGAACTGTTGACGCACTGGTAAACAATGCCGGTTACGGTTACCGCGCAGCTGTAGAGGAGGGGAATACTGATGATGTTACCCGTCTGTTTGCCACACACGTATTTGGCCCGGTGGAATTAATCAAGCAGGTGCTGCCGGACATGCGGCTCAGCCGGAACGGGGCTATTATCAATGTGTCCTCTATTGCCGCTCTGGAGAGCAATCCGGGATCTGGATACTATGCCGGAGCCAAATCTGCCCAAGAGGGAATATCTTGTGCGTTAAAAAAAGAACTTGCTCCCCTTGGAATTCGGGTCATGGTGGTGGAACCAGGAGCGTTTCGCACAGAATTTGCAGGCCGTTCTCTGACAGAATCTCAGGTAGTTATCCATGACTACGACGATACTGCCGGCAAAAGACGTCTCGGTAGGGATCACACACATGGTACCCAGCCTGGCGACCCTGCGAAAGCAGCAGAGCTAATTATTGAAGCGATTACTTCTCCTAAACCTCCAACCCATTTGCTACTCGGAACCGATGCGGTTAGGTTTGCCCAAAAGGTGTTAAGTCGACGGTTAGATGAATATAACCAATGGGCTGACTTCAGCGCACGCTCTGATTTTAAGTCTGCATCCCATAACGAATAGTGTATCGTAACAATAACGCCTAGCGTTCCTCCCAAGATATACGCTCAATACTATGCAGAAAGAAGGCTGAGCCGCTCCAATGGCACAATTCAGCGAGTTAGACCTATTTGAAACCGTTCCAGTTCCCAAGGCCGTAGCAACATTAGCTATCCCCACTGTTATCAGTCAGATGGTGACCATGATCTACAACTTGGCCGACACCTTTTTCATCGGGCAGACCGGGGATCCCTTGATGGTGGCGACGGTGTCTTTGGTCTCCCCCTGGTTCAATCTGCTCACAGCCTTGGGCAATTTGTTCGGCCTGGGGGGAAGTAGCCTGATTTCCCGCATGCTGGGGGTAAAGCATGAGCGGGAAGTCCCCTATGTTTCTGCCTTCAGCATTTGGGCGGGGGTGGTGGTCACAATCTGCTTCTCCCTGGCCAGTTTCCTGGCCAGAGGCCCCCTGCTCACCTTCCTGGGGGCCAGTGCGGACAACTATGGTTATGCGGAGGACTATTTGTTTTGGGTGGTTGGGATCGGCAGCGTGCCCACCATGGTGAGCCTGGCCCTGGGCCACTTGCTCCGCAGTGAGGGTCACGCGAAAGAGGCCAGTGCCGGCATGATGTTCGGCGGCATCCTTAATGTAATCCTGGATCCCGTCCTAATCTTTGGTTTCCAGTTGGACGTAGCCGGAGCAGCTATCGCCACCGCGTTCTCCAACGCCGCCTCGGTGGTGTTCTTTACTGTACAGTACGCCCGGCTGAAGGGGCAAACGGCGGTGTCCTTCCAGCCCAGATACTTCACCTTCCGTTTCATCGGCCCCATCTTTTCCGTGGGGTTGGCCTCCGCTCTGGCAACAGCCTTGGGCAACGCATCCAACATGGTGATGATCCACCTGGCTTCCGGCTACGGGGACATCCCGGTGGCAGCTTACGGTATCGTCAAGCGCATTGACCAGTTCCCACTGAATGTGTCCATGGGGCTTTGCCAGGGCTTCATGCCTCTGGTGGGCTACAACTACGCTGCCAGGAACTATGACCGGATGCGCTCTGTGTCCTATTTCTCCTGGAAAACAGCCCTGATCTTCTCCGTCTGCTGTGTAGCCTGCTTTGCGACCTTTGCGCCCCAGATTCTGCACCTGTTTATCCCGGAGGCGGAGACCAGCACGCTGGGGGCCTCCTTTCTGCGGAGTGCCTGCCTGGCGGCGCCCCTGACGGCGGTGAACTTTCTCATCAGCTATACCCTCCAGGCCATGGGCAAGGGAGTGCAGTCCGCCATCCTTACTTCCTGCCGCCAAGGTCTGCTGAATATCCCGCTGCTGATCCTCATGGATCTGACCGTGGGGCTGTACGGCATGATCTGGACCCAACTGGTGGTGGAGGTCATCATGCTCCCCGTGTCTCTGGGAATGTACCGTTCCACCTTCCAGCGTTTGCCCCCGGCAGAGGACAAATTGGAAGGAAATGAGCCTTAAACCAATGGGTATATACAGGAAAACTTTTCGAAACTTCTCCTATAAAGCACATCGGACTACAATACAGATAGCAGAGAAAAAGGCCTGGGACGCACAAGATGCAGTCAGAAAGGAATGAGTGGAAAGGGGTTGTTCCAAATGAATTACATGAAAGGCGTCGTTATCACCGGCCAGAATACCATGGCTATCAGCGGCCAGTGCCCTTTGCCAGAGGAGCCCTGCTCCACCGGGGCGTTCATTAAGCCTCTGATCTGGTCACCCTGCACCAGCGACGCCCACCTGTGCGCCACCGGATGTGCATCCCTGCCCTATCTGCTGGGCAAGGCGGTGGGCCACGAGATGTGCGGCGAGATTGTCAAAGTGGGGCCGGAGGTCCACGACTTTCAGATGGGTGACCGGGTCATCGTCTGCGCGGTGATGCCGATGTGGCGGAGCATGGAGGCCCAGGACGGCCAGGCCAAGCAGCACCAGGACAATATGTATGCCGGAGTGGACTACCCGGATCGGGGCGGATCCTTTGTAGAGACTTACTACATCCGGGACGCAGATATGAACCTGGCCAAGATCCCGGAGGGAGTTACTTTGGAGCAGGCAGTGATGGTCCCAGACATGATGTGTACCGCCTTTGAGGGTGTCCAGGCCCTGAACATGAAGTTCGGCCAGTCGGTGGCGGTGCTGGGTGTGGGCCCGGTGGGCCTGATGGCTGTCCGGGCGGCGGTTCTCCAGGGGGCGGGCAATGTGTTCGCTATCGGATCCCGACAGGTGTGCTTTGACGTGGCCAGAGAGTATGGGGCTACCCATTTGATCGACTACCACAATGAGGACTATATCGACCAGATTCTCCGGGAGAACGGCGGGCCGGTGGACAACGTGGTCCTCTGCGGCGGAAGTGAGAAGGAGCTGAGCTTTGGCCTGAGGATGCTAAAAAATGGCGGAACTTTGGTGAACCTGATCGCTTACTTTAGCAACGCCTCCATACCTATCCAGCCGGCGGTCTGGGGCTTCGGCTATGGGGACAAGACCATCAAGGGAGTGGGTTGCGGCGGAGGACGTCTGCTGATGTCCCGGATGGCCCGACTGATTGCCAACGGGCGGGTGGCTCCGGAGAAACTCATAACCCATCGCTACCACGGCATGGAGCAGATCGCCGAGGCCATGGATCTGTTCCTGAATCACGACCGGAGGCTCATCAAACCAGTTATCTACTACAATTAATTTCATTTTAAGAAGGATGTTTTGTATGGAATTTGTAACTTTGAACAACGGCGTGACAATGCCCATGGCGGGTATCGGGACCTTTCTGCTGACGCCGGATGAGGCAGAGGCCTCCGTCCTCAGCGCCCTCCAGTGCGGGTACCGGCTGATTGACACAGCCAACGCCTATGTGAACGAAAAAGCAGTGGGCCGTGCCATGAAGAAGTCCGGTGTGGAGCGCAAGGACATCTTCCTGGAGACCAAGCTGTGGCCCAGTTTCTATGAGCAGGCCGACGCGGTGGACAAGACTTTGGAGCGGCTGGATACCGACTATATTGACCTGCTGCTGATCCACCAGCCCGCCGGCAACTATGTGGCCGGGTATAAGCAGATGGAAAAGGCATATCAGGAGGGCAAGGTGAAGGCCATTGGTCTGTCCAACTTCAACACCCGGCAGATCCAGGAGATTTTGGACATCTGTGAGGTAAAGCCTGCCGTTCTCCAAACGGAGGTCCACCCTTACTCCCAGGAAAAGGAGCTGAAGTCCTTCCTGTCCGACGAAGGTATCGTCATCCAGGCCTGGTATCCCTTGGGACACGGGGACAAGGCACTCCAGCAGGAATCTCACTTCACCGAGTTGGGCAAGAAGTACGGTAAGAGCAACGCCCAGATCATCCTCCGCTGGCATATTCAGGCCGGCAACATCGTGATTCCCGGCTCCAAGAACCCGGAGCACATCAAGGCCAACCTGGATCTGTTCGACTTCTCCCTCACGGACGAGGAAATGGCGAAGATCGCTGCCATGGATAAGAAACAGCGGTATTATCACAGCACCCCGGAGATGCTGAAGAAGTACGCAGAAATGGTGCCTCCCGTGGATGAGCAGAAGTGAGGCGGTAATTGGTATGAACGAAGCGTTTCAGAACCTGTTTCCCCAGGGCGGTCCCAATACTGCGGCAGGTCAGTATTTCAGCGGGGCCAGTTATCTTCATCTATTGAGCAGTGAGGGCGGCGTCACCGTCTCCAATGTGACCTTTGAACCCGCCTGCCGGAACAACTGGCACATCCACCACAACGGCGGACAGATCCTCCTGTGTACCGCTGGTCGGGGCTACTACCAGGAGTGGGGCAAGCCTGCCCAGGAGCTGCACCCCGGCGATGTAATCAGCATCCCGCCGGAAGTCAAGCACTGGCATGGGGCCGCTCAAGACAGTTGGTTTGCCCATGTGGCCATCTCTGTTCCTGGTTCCAAGGCCGAGTGGTTGGAGCCGGTAGCAGATGCAGAATACCGAAAATTGAAGTAAGACAGGGGGCAAAGTATATGGACTATGTGACCTTAAACAATGGTATCAAGATGCCTCTGCTTGGCTTCGGTACCTTCCAGATCAAAGACCCGGCGGAGTGTGAGCGTGCGGTGCGGGATGCCATCGATGTGGGCTATCGTCTCATCGACACTGCCGCTTCCTACGGCAACGAGGAGGCGGTCGGCAAGGCGGTGCAGGAGTGCGGCATCCCCCGTGAGGAACTGTTTGTGACCACCAAGCTGTGGATCTCGGACACCAGCTATGAGGGAGCCAAACGTGGCTTTGCCGCTTCCATGGAGCGGCTGGGCCTGGACTACCTGGATCTGTACCTAATCCACCAGCCTCTGGGCGATTACTACGGGGCCTGGCGGGCGATGACGGAACTGTACCGGGATGGCAAGATCCGATCCATCGGCGTGTGCAGCTTCTATCCTGACCGGCTGGCCGATCTGATTGCCTTCAACGAGGTGGCCCCCGCTGTAAACCAGGTGGAGTGCAACATCTTCTTCCAGCAGAAAAAGGCCCAGGCGTACATGAAGTCCAAGGGCGTGCAGATGCAGAGCTGGGCGCCCTTTGCCGAGGGACATAATGATCTGTTCCATAACCCCACCCTCACAGCCATCGGTGAAGAGTACGGCAAAAGCGTAGCCCAGGTGGTGCTTCGTTGGCAGCTCCAGCGGGGTATCGTCTGCATCCCCAAGAGCACCCGACGGGAGCGCATGGAGCAGAACTTCAATGTGTTCGACTTCATCCTGTCCCAGGAGGACATGGATGCGATCGCTGCCCTGGATAGCGGCGTCAGCTCGTTCTTTGACCACCGGGACCCCGCCGTGGTGGAGATGCTGGCAGGTCTGGTTCGGAAGGTATAGGCGCTTTCTCTTGGACCCTGTAATATATAATTGATGAGAATGAAACAAAGGAGGACAATGCAATATGCGAAAGTTGAAGCGTATGGGTGCCATGGTGATGGCACTGGTGCTGGCATTCAGTCTGAGTGTGACAGCGTTTGCTGCTGTGGAGGATACCGGCTTTTCCGATGTGGCAGCGGACGCTTGGTATGCTGAGGCAGTGGAGTATGTTCGGGACAACGGGCTTATGAGCGGCACCAGCGCCACTACATTTGCCCCCAATGACACCATGACCCGGTCCATGTTGGCCACCACGCTTTACCGTGAGGCCGGAAGTCCCGCGGTCTCCGGCAGTGATGCCTTTACAGATACCCAGGAGGGCGCCTGGTACGCCGACGCGGTTCTCTGGGCTTCCCAGGAGGGAGTCATCAGCGGCTACGGCAACGGCCTGTTTGGAACCAATGACCCGGTCAGCCGGGAGCAGATTGCCACCATCCTTTGGCGGTATGCCGGAAGCCCCAGCGCCGATGCCGGGCAGGACTTCGCAGATGAAAGCGAGATCGCTTCCTATGCTGTGGCGGCGGTGGACTGGGCAAGAGCCAACGGTGTGGTGAATGGTGCGGATGGAAACCGTTTCCTGCCTCGAAACAGCGCTTCCCGGGCAGAGGTGGCCACCATGCTGCGTAACTTCCTGACTATGGATGGGACGGAGGAGCCGGAGCAGCCCTCCGATTCTTCCCGTGTCCTGGTGGCCTATTTCTCCGCCACTGGTAATACCGAATCTGTGGCCAACACGATTGCAGACTTGACCGGCGGCGATCTCTTTGAGATTACACCGGCAGATCCCTACACCAGCGACGATCTGAACTGGACGGACGAGAACAGCCGGGTAGTCTATGAATATGAAAACCCGGAGGCACGCGATGTAGAGCTGGCAGAGGACACGGTGGACAACTGGGACGAGTATGATGTAGTCTTTATCGGCTATCCCATCTGGTGGGGCATTGCCGCCTGGCCCACAAACAGCTTTGTGGAAGCCAACGACTTCACCGGCAAGACTGTGATTCCGTTCTGCACTTCTTCCAGCTCTGGCCTGGGCCAGAGTGGAGACCTGCTGGAGGAACTGGCCGGCACCGGAAACTGGCTTGAGGGCCAGCGATTCCGCGGCAGCACCTCTGAGGCAGAAATCCAGACCTGGCTCGACAGCCTGGAGCTGTAAGAGAAAGCGTTTTATGATGAAAGTATTACTGGTCAACGGCAGCCCTCATAAAGAGGGCTGCACAGGCTGTCGAAAAACCCTCCCCGAAGGAAAGCCTCGCAGAGTTCCTGCGGCCGCAGCCGCAGGAATCAAATCAAAATCCGTCATTTCCAAGGACATGTGCCTTGGAAATGACACTTCTCATGGTGGAAGGGGTGACTTTTTCGCAAGAAAACGAGCCCCTCCCACCATGCAATCTTTCTCGAAAAAGCGGCTTTGCCGCTTTTTCGACACGCTGGGCAGCCCTCATAAAGAGGGCTGCACCTATACCGCCCTGTGCGAAGTGGGCGATGCACTGAATGGCTGCGGCGTGGATGCGGATCTGTTCTGGATTGGGAATCGCCCTTTGTCCGGCTGTATCGCCTGTCACAGGTGTTCACAGCAAAATTGCTGTGTCATTCAAGACACGGTAAATGAGTTTCTGGACATCGCCGGGGACTATGATGGTTTTGTATTTGGTTCCCCCGTCCACTGGGGTGGAGCAACCGGAGCCATTACCTCTTTCTTGGATCGTGCTTTTTATGCAGATCTCAACGGAAATCCAAGCGGAACGATTTTAGCGAAAAGGAATTTAGGGTAAATTTTATAGTAAGTTGCTTGCAGGGAATGGACTTACATAAAACTGTAATGTAAAAATAAGACTTTCCAGTTAAGGACAGGCGGGTGTTACACCGCCTGTTTTGTTGTCTCCTCGAACGCCAAGAGCGGCGCTGACCCCCGCTTGTGCTCCCCTTCTTTTTCCGGCTCCAAGTAGAGCCGCTGAAACTCGGAAAAGGAGACGTTGAACTCAATCTCCAACTCGTAGCCCTGCTTGACCCGGACCGCTTTGATAAACTGTGCCGCGATCATCTTCTTTGCCTCAAAAGAGCAGTTGTCATAGAGCGTGGCCCAGTTCATCAGTTGGGCGTAGTCCCGTTTCACTTGCTCGGCCCCGGACACCAGTTCCCGCAATTCTGCCTCTGCCGCCGCTATCTGCTGTTCCAGTTCGTTGATCTGTGCGGTGGTCTCATCCACCACGCTGTTGAGCAGGTCTACATTTAAACGGCTGGCCCCTCGGATGACTTTCAGTGTTTCAGCCTGTAAATCTCGGTAGTCCTTCTGTTTTTGTTGATACTGGATATTCAGAAGATTCAGTTTCGCCTTGGCAACCTCAACCTCCCGGCCCCGCTGTTCCTGGATTAAATCCTGCGGCGGGGCTGTCTGTATGCGTTCAAACTGAAGGCGGATGATCTGGTCCACAAGGCTGTCCAGTTTTGCGGTGCCATAACTGGCCGGGCCTGAACATTCTCCGGGGTGTTGGGTGTTGTAACTGCACAGATACCGCGCATAACTCTTGGTGACTAAGGTGCCGTCCTTTTTCCTGTAACGCTGTCCGCAGGTGGTCAAAGTCAACCGCCGTCCGCAGTGGCCGCAGAAGATGTTTCTCACCAAAAGGGACTGCCCCCTTGTGGTAAGGGGGACTTCCCGCTTTTCTTGTGGCTTTGCCCGCTCCTGGAGCATCGTCTGCGCCCTCTCAAACAGTTCTACATCAATAATCTGCAACTCGGTCAGCACTTCTTCCGACTTGCTCTCCCCGTTGCAGAGGATACCGATATAGAGCGGATTTTTGAGGATGCGGTTGATGCTGGTCGTGGCAATTTTTCCGCCCTTGCGGTTGTGGTAGCCCTGTTCCGACAGGTAGCGGCAAATCCTCTGGCCTCCGTAGCCCTCGCAGACATACTTCTGAAAAATCAGTTTCACCACCTCGGCCTCGTTAGGGTCAATGGCAAGATCGGGGACCTCCTTGTTGCGCTTGTTGGTGCGCCCCTTGTTCACGAGCCGATAGCCGTAAGGGACGATGCCGCCGGTGTAGTACCCCTGTTCGGTCAACTGGCCGATCCGGGTCTTGACACGGGCGGATGTTTTGATGCTCTCGCCCGACGCCTGCCAGTAGCGTATGTAGTTGAGCAGTTTGTCCACATGGGTATCGAACCGCTGCTGGCCCTCCATCGCGCTCCAGACCTCGATGCCCTGATTGACGAACCACTCCACCACAAAGGGCGTCTCGTCGTCCTTGCGGCCCAGACGGTCAAACATGAATACCAGCAGAATATCAAACTCTCCCGCCAGGGCCATGCGCTGGATCTCCTGAATCTTATCCCGCTTTTTGGCCGAGACTTTGAAACCCGACACGCCTTTTTCCGATAACTCCCTAACGATCTCCCAGCCCTCCTGCCGCTGGCAAAACTCCCGGCAGAATTGCTTTTGCATGGGAATATCGTCTTTCTCTACCTGACCCACCGTGGAGACACGGTACAGACAAACCACGCGCTTGATGATTTTTTTGACTGCTTGAACGATTGTTTCCGCCATGTAAATACCTCGCCTTTCTTTTGTGCGGTGTATTCATGGCGGCCAGTTCTATCTCATTTTCAAGGTGCCATCTACACCATTATTATCTCATATTTCAACGAAAAATGCAAAATTTTAGCCTTTTTGTATTGAAATACTGTCAATCAATATATCCCGAATAGCCCGCACCGCATTGGGATTGTTTTGCCCGCTGTACGTTATAGTGACTTTGCAGCCGTCTATAAATAGTGCCTGTGGCGAGGAGCCACTGTCAGCGGACACTGGAGCCGATAATGTTCGATCCATAAGACCTCTTCCTTTTGTAATCAGATTTTGAAAATGGCAAGGCCGCGCCCTCGCGCGGACGCGGCCTTGATATAGGTGCCGTTCTCTCCAAAGTCGTTCCTGCCCCTGCTTTGTCAGCGGCGTACTGTTCCCTTGGCACGCAGACGCGATACTTCGCCGGGAGCATATATCCCCTTTGGACGGTCATTCGGTTTCCAAGGTGCAAAATGTCGCTGCTGCTTATTCGCAACAGGCAATCAGACTGTCGCCAGTCCGCATAGGTCCATTAAAAATAATGGGCTTGTGCCGGTTGGCGCGAAGTCGAAATGCGTCTAAATTTGAGACGCATTTTCAGTGTGTCCCCGGCTTGAGGAACGACATTACCAAGCCGGGGACACCGCTTTCAATCTTCCTCCAGGATCTCGCCGGGAGGCAGGCGAGTCGGGTCAAAATCATAAAGGATCTGGCGTATCAGCCGGTCTTGAATGTGCGCCTTAATGTCTACATTTAAGCCTCCGCCGGAACCGGGGAACCCTTCGATGCTGGGATGATAGGAATTAGCCTCTATGTAGTTATCAAAGTGCCGCAGGATGGTGTTTATGGCATCCGGGTCGCCCTGTGTGGCGGCAAGGATTGTAGAATAGGGAATTTTTCTATTTGCCATATCGTGATTTTGTGGGGCTTCCCCATCTCCCTGCATGATAGGCTCATCCAGCAGATCAACAATCCGTTTTCCGGCGGCTGTCTGATAGACAAAAACAG